>Ga0196970_1001118_pt1 | contig 20817 bp, 19 predicted proteins | sample S1v_513CmetaG_FD_148672 | JGI IMG/M metagenome (GOLD analysis project Ga0196970, IMG submission 148672) | Soil microbial communities from Anza Borrego desert, Southern California, United States - S1+v_5-13C | ecosystem: Environmental > Terrestrial > Soil > Desert | place: USA: California...
TCGCACGTCAGGATGTGGTTCAGCGTCAGGCGAATATTCGGGAAAAAACTCACCCGCGGCGCCGCAAGATCCGCCGCGCCGAGTTGGCTCCAGGCCTTGGCCAGACGATGATTGGCCCAGGCATTCTGATAAGCCATGGTCAGCAAATGATGGGACAACGGTTGGCTCATGTCGGCGCCCTCTTCCTTTCAAGCTTCGGCAAAGCGCTGCAGTTGCATTTCCTGCAAACGACTCAGGGTGCGGCGGAACGGGAATTCCAGGTAACCCTCGGTGTACAGCGCGTCCATCGGCACTTCGGCCTCAACGTACAGCGGCACTCTGCGGTCGTAGCATTCGTCGACCAATGCAATGAACCGCCGCACGCCGTCGTCGTGTACGGACAACTGCGGCAGCTCTCGATCACCCGCCACTACGCGCTCGGCGCCGTCTTCCGTGCCACGGGCAATGCGCCCTTCGCGTTTGCGCGCGCTGAGGTTCGGCACCTCGCTCAACAGAATAGCCCGATAGCGATCGCACAGCGCGATGAAGTCCATGGCGGCGAACGGCTGCTCGCACAGGTCGGCGTAACGACACCACAACACCGATTCACTGGCCCGCACCACGTTCAATTGGCGATGACCGACTGACACCGGTTCGGCGTTGGCCGGCTCACCGGCGGCCAGCGCCTGGAAGACATCCTCCAGCGCACTGAGCGATGACGCGGCCACAAAGTAACGTTGCAGGGCCGCCCCCGGATGCAGGCGATGATCCTCGGCGCCGTTCACGGCAACCACCCGCATATGCGCCTTGATCGCGGCAATCGCCGGGACGAAACGGTCTCGGTTGAAACCATCGGCGTAGAGATCGTCCGGCGGCAGGTTGGACGTGCAGACAATCACCACGCCCTCATCGAACATCACCTGAAACAGCCGCCCGAGAATGATCGCGTCGCCGATGTCGTTGACGAACAACTCATCGAAACACAGTACTTTGACTTCTGCAGCCAGCTCCTTGGCCAGCGCCCGAAGCGGATCGGCAATCCCGGTCAACTGGAACGAGCGCTGATGCACCCAGCCCATGAAGTGATGGAAATGCTGCCGGCGCGCTGGCACCCGCAGGCTTTGGTAGAACTGGTCCATGAGCCAGGTCTTGCCGCGCCCGACCGGGCCCCAAAGATAAACGCCGGTGACCGTACGGGCACCGTCGTGCAGCGCTTCGTGACATTTTTGCAGGGCCCAGACCGCGTGTTCCTGGGCTTCATCCTGGACGAAGCCGTTGTATTGAACGGCGTGTTGCCAGGCGCTTAAGGGGGAGTCGAAAGTCATGCGCGGCAGTATGCCACGATGGCTACAGGGAAATATCCAACCGGGCAATTTTCCCCTGTTCGTTCAACCGGAACGTATAGCGCAGCTGTGCCGGGCTACCGGGGAACGTGCCAGAGATCAGCCCCTGTACCAGCACTTTCCCGGTGCGCTGCTGCACATCGAGCACTTCAACACGAGGCTGATAGCGTTGCCCGGTGTCGCGCATCCATTGGGCGATGGCTTGCGGGCCGACCTGATGCAGGCCTTCATCGAACACGTTGGCATCCTCGGCGAAAAAACTGGCGACCTGCGACGTGTCACGTGCGTTGGCCGCATCGATATACGCAGCAATCGCCGGGGCCAGTGTTGAGGCGGGATGGGACATGGTGGCAGCTCCTTGTTGTGTGGTTCTGCGACCATCCTAAAACAGCGTTGTGTCAGTTTTTGTCAGGAGTGAAACGGCCGTCCTCGTCCAGTTGCATCTGTTTGCGCCAGATACGCAGCAGGTCGCTGCGCCGGCCCGGATAAGCCTCGCCCTGTGGATTTGCAGCGCTGATCCGGTCAGTCCGAAATGTGCGATAGGCACCGCGTAACTCACACCACGCGACAATGATCCGCACCTCATTGAGAAAACCCAGCGCCAAGGGCCAGATCAGCCGCTGAGTCGGCACCTGCTGCGCGTCGGCGTAATCGATGTGCAGTTTGGCCTGGTCGCGGATCGCGTGGCGAAACACGTTCAACGGCACGGCGTTCTGCGGGAAACCGTAGCCCGGCGGCCCCGGCAGCACTGTTGGATTGCGCAGTGCCTCCTGAGCCTGCGGATCGAGCACGGCGGCGATCTTGGCCAAGGCATCCGCCGCCGCTTTGCTCAGTATTTCATCGCCACGCTGATCGACGTAGCGCAAACCGAGAACGATGGCTTCGGTCTCGTCGGCATTGAGCATCAGCGGTGGCAGGAACAGGCCGTTGCGCAGCACATAGCCGATCCCCGCCTCGCCCTGAATTGGCGCGCCGAGGGCCGTCAACTCGGCGATGTCGCGGTAGAGCGTGCGCTCGGACACCTGCAGCTCGGCGGCCAGGGTGGCGGCAGTCACCGGGCGTTTCTTGCCGCGCAGCACTTGCAGCAGGGTCAACAGTCGGGTGGTACGCGACACGATGGCGGGCTCAGGTTGGAAAGATGTCGGAGATTAGCAGAGGTTGGAGTCAGAAAATGACAGGAGCTTGAGGCGCAGCAAGATTGTTTCCACGCTCCGGCGTGGGAACGCCTCTACGGCGCTCCGCGTTTGGTTTTGTATGGGACGCGGAGCGTCCCGGGCTGCATTCCCACGCAGGAGCGTGGGAACGATCACGCCCGCAAAAGCTGACCTTCCGGGCAGTTATTGCTCGTTGCCCTCGCCGCTCGCTTACGGCATCCTGCGCCTCCATTTTCTGACCCGGCCTCGCCTCGCAGCGCGCAAAACACCATGACCGCCTCTGAAAACGCCTCGCGCAACAACGACCTGATCTACGGCCTCAACGACCGCCCGCACCTGACCGCCACCGTGTTTGCCGCGCTGCAACATGTATTGGCGAGCTTCGTCGGGATCATCACGCCTACCCTGATCATGGGCGGCGCCCTCGGTCTGCAAAGTGAAATCCCTTATCTGATCAGCATGGCGCTGTTCGTTTCCGGGCTCGGCACGTTCGTCCAGGCCAAGCGCTTCGGCCCGGTCGGTTCCGGCCTGCTGTGTCTGCAAGGTACGAGTTTTTCCTTTATCAGCGTGATTCTCAGCGCCGGGTTCATGGTCAAGGCGCGCGGTGGCGGCACCGACGAAATCCTCTCGACGATCTTCGGCGTGTGCTTTTTCGCCGCGTTCATTGAGGTGGTGCTGAGCCAGTTCATCGGCAAATTGCGCATGCTGATCACCCCGGTGGTCACCGGCACGATCATCACCTTGATGGGCCTGTCGCTGATCAAAGTGGCGATGACCGACATTGCCGGCGGCTTTGGCGCAGCCGACCTGGGCGCGGCCAGCCATGTGTTTCTGGCGGCGCTGGTGATCGGCACCATTGTCGTGCTGAACCGGGTCGACGTACCGTTCCTGCGCCTGGGTGCGATCGTCATCGGCCTGACCCTCGGCTACGTCGTCGCCTGGCTGATGGGCACGGTGGATTTCACCACGATGCCGGCCGTGCCGCTGGTCAGTGTGCCGGTGCCGTTCAAGTACGGCTTCAATTTCGACTGGGTGGCGTTCGTGCCGGTGGCGGTGATTTTCCTCGTTTCGCCACTGGAGGCGGCCGGCGATCTGACTGCCAACTCGATGATCTCGCGGCAACCGGTCAAGGGGCCGCTGTACATTCGCCGGATCAAATCCGGCCTGCTTGCTGACGGCCTCAACTCCGCCATGGCTGCGGTGTTCAACAGCATGCCGATGGTCACCTTCGCGCAGAATAATGGAGTCATTCAGCTCACTGGCGTGGCCAGCCGCTACGTTGCGTTTTTCATTGCCGGATTGCTGGTGATTCTCGGGCTGTTCCCGATGATCGGCGCGGTGCTGCAATTGATGCCGAAACCGGTGCTCGGGGGTGCCGAACTGGTGATGTTCGGCACCGTTGCCGTGGCCGGGATCAAGATTCTCGCCGAAGCCGGTCTGCATCGGCGCAATATGCTGATTGTGGCGATTTCGCTGGGCATGGGCCTGGGCATCGCGGCGGTCCCGGAAGTACTGCGCGAACTGCCGCAGGCGCTGCGCAATATCTTCGAATCGCCAATCACCGTCGGCGCGCTGTGCGCGATCGTGCTGAATATCTTCCTGCCGGAGGAATTCATCGAACTGGAAGAAGACGACTTCGACCCCGAAGCTTCTATTCTTCAGGTTATGGAAAACCCCGACGTGCCAGCCAAGGCTGAACCTGGCCCAGCGGCGACTGTCGCACAAGAGAACCGCTGACGTCCGGCCTTGAAAAAGGGCTGAACCGACAGACCGGTTCAGCCCTTTTTTCGAGAGACCGTTTATGCGCCGTCTTCACGCCCTGATTCTGTCGTTGCTGCTGTTATCCCTGAGCGCCTGTGCGCTGTTCCCCAATCGAGATCCGGTCAATATCAACGTGGTCGGTCTCGAACCGTTGCCGAGCCAGGATCTGGAAGTACGCTTCGCGATCAAACTGCGCGTACAGAATCCCAACGAAACCGCCATCGACTACAACGGCATCGCCCTCGATCTGGACGTCAACGGCCATTCACTGGCCTCCGGCGTGAGCGATCAAAGCGGCTCGATCCCGCGCTTTTCCGAAACCATCGTCAGCGTACCGGTGAGCATTTCCGCATTCTCGGTCCTGCGCCAGACCCTGGGCCTGAGCCAGACCCAAACCCTCGACAACCTGCCTTACGTCCTGCGCGGCAAACTGGCCGGGGGACTGTTCGGCACCATGCGGTTTGTGGACAGCGGCACGTTGAGTTTGCCCAGGGCGAGTGCCGCAACGTGGTAAAAATGCGTTAGCCTGCCGCGATGCTTTGAGTTATCAACGGAGGCGGCACGTTTATGGAAAACACACCGACGCTGTACACCGAACGATTGATTCTGCGCCCACTCGAACTAGCCGATGCGGAGGCTGTGCAAAGGCAGTTTGCGCACTGGGAAGTGGTCCGTTATCTGAATGCCGCCGTGCCATGGCCCTACCCGGACGATGGCGCCCTCACCTACGTTCGCGATGTCGCCCTGCCCGCCGTTGCCGCCGGCACGGAATGGCACTGGTCGATCCGCCTGAAAACCGCACCGGAGCAATTGATCGGCAGCATCAGCCTCATGGATCAAACCGATAATCATCGTGGTTTTTGGCTGGCGCCGGCGTGGCAAGGTCAGGGTTTGATGAGCGAAGCCAGCGCAACGGTGACCGATTATTGGTTCCGAACGCTTGAACGTCCACTGATGCGCGTGCCGAAAGCGGCGCCGAACATGGGCTCGCGCAGGCTCTCGGAGCGAGCGGGAATGCGCTTGATTCGTAGCGATGAGGATGATTTTGTCGGTGGACGGTTTGCTCGGGAGATCTGGGAGATCACCCGCGAGGAATGGCTGGATCGGCATTGATGCCTGGCAGCTCACAGGTGATGCGGTCATGCACATAATCGGCGGTGAACATAAAACCAATGTGGGAGTGAGCCTGCTCGCGATAGCGTGTTGTCAGGCAACTTATGTGTTGGATGTGCCGACGCATTCGCGAGCAGGCTCGCTCCCACAGGATTTCATTCGACAGGCCTATGCGGTGAAACGCACGCCGGGTTTGGCGCGTTCGTCGACGGATAATTCAAACACATCCGGCCGCGCATAGTGGCCGACCACGTCGTAGTCGTAACGCGCGCGCACCAGTTCGTCGGTGTCGATTTCAGCCGTGAGCAAGCCCGCTTCGCCGCGTAACGGTCCTGCCAGCACGTCACCCATCGGCCCGACAATCACGCTGCCGCCGGCAATCAGCGGGCGGTCTGCCGGCCAGTTGGCGATGTCAACGCCCAGTTCGTTCGGCGAAGCCTGGACCTGGCAGGCGCTGACCACAAAGCATCGGCCTTCATGGGCGATGTGGCGCATGCTCACTTGCCACATTTCGCGCTCATCGACCGTTGGTGCGCACCAGACCTCGACACCTTTGGCGTACATCGCCGTGCGCAGCAGCGGCATCATGTTTTCCCAGCACACTACCGCGCCGAGCTTGCCGACCTGAGTATCAAACACCGGCAAGGTCGAGCCATCGCCCTTGCCCCAGATCAGCCGTTCGGTGCCGGTCGGCATCAGTTTGCGGTGTTTGCCGACCAGCCCGGCCTGCGGGTCAAAATAAAGGACGGTGCAATACAGGGTGCTGCCAGCGCGTTCGATCACGCCGATCACCAGATTGGCCCCGGTGCGCGCCGACAGCCCGGCGAGGGCCTCGGTTTCTGCGCCCGGTACGTCAATCGCGTTGGCGAAGTAGCGGGCGTAGGCTTCGCGGCCCTCGGGCAGGCGATAGCCCAGTTGCGTGCCGAAGCCTTCGCCTTTCGGGTAACCGCCGAGCAACGCTTCGGGCATGACCACCAGCGCCGCGCCAGATTCGCTGATCGCGGCTTCCCAGCTCAGAATCTGGTCAAGGGTGGCTTGTTTGCCGGCGGGCAATGAGCCGATTTGCAGCGCAGCGACAATGGATTTGGGCATCGCAGTAACTCCGTCGGGTTCAGTAGTTGCCGATTCTGCGGCGCCACGCGATCATGAATAAAGCCCCGATCACTGCTGAATGATATGAACCAAATGAATATCGCCAACGTCGACCTCAACCTGCTGAAAGTCTTCGAGGCGCTGCACGAAGAATCCAGCGCCAGCCGCGCCGCCCTGCGTCTGGGCGTCACCCAATCAGCAGTCAGTGCGGCGTTGCGCCGGTTGCGCGAGGTGTATGGCGATCAGTTGTTCGTGCGCACCGGACGCGGCCTCGCCCCGACGCTCAAGGCCAATCAATTGAAACCGGTGGTCAGTGAAGCCCTGAATAAATGTCGGCAAAGCCTGGCGATGGTCGACCCGGCGGCCAATTACTACGATGGCCGCTCGGTGACAATCGGGCTTTCCGATGATTTCGAGATTGCCTACGGTCGCCGCCTGATCGAGGAGATTGCCCGTAGCATGCCGAAGTTGCGTCTGATCTTCCGCCAGACCCACAGCCAGATTGTCGCCCGTGCGCTGATGGAGCGCAGCATCGATCTGGCGATCACCGCCGGCGGTTTCGCCGAGCGCCTGCTCAGCCGGCAAGTGCTGGGCGAAGGCGGTTATGCGTGTCTGGTCGACCCATCTAGCCTCGCGCCCGGCCAGGCGCAGATCGGGCTGGAAGAGTTTGTCGCCCGCGAGCACATTCTGGTGTCGTCCGGCGGTTTTATCGGCATCACCGATGAAGGGCTCGCGGCCGTGGGCTTGAGTCGTCGGGTCTGCGCTTCGACCACGCATTTTGCTGCGCTGCCCTGGCTGCTCAAGGGCAGCCGTGCCGTAGCGACGATCCCGGCGCATGCCGCCGAAAGTATCGCGGCACTCAGCGGCCTGGCGTTGCTGCCCTGCCCGCTGCCATTGCCGCGTTACCCGATCGAGCTGGGCTGGCGTACCAGCACGCAGATCGATCCGCTGGTGGTCAAGGTTCGCGAGGTGATTGCCGCGACCTTCAACTGAACGTTACTTGTTCGCGGCCATCAGTCGATTGACTTCACTGCGCACCATGTTGGCGAATTCCGGCGGCGACATGCCGTCGAGTTCCGCGCGAACCCATTCGGCCCATTTGCCCTTGCGCTTGGCGCGCTCGCCGAACAACCGCGCGGCCTCGCCTTTGGCTTTGCCCAGATTGTTCTGCCAGAGTTCGAACAGACGGGATTTCTCATCTTCCAGCGCGGCGCGCTCTGCGAGTGATTTGTCGGCCAGATTGAAACTCATGGGGAATTATCCTGCTGCGTAAAATGGCGACATCTTACACGCTTGGCCGAAAACTCCGGCGCAGGTTTTTCTTTTGGGGAGCGTTGGCGTGCAACTTTATGCGTTGCGCCATACTCCATTGCTCACTGTCCATTCATCTGCAAGGAGTCACCCATGGCCCGCAAATCTGCCGTGCAAGCCGCTGAAGAGCAAATCAAGGATCAGGCGTTCAGCGAACTTCAGGCGCTGATTGAAGAATCGGACAAGCTGCTCAAGAGCAGTGCTTCACTGGTGGGCGAGGAGGCGGAAACGCTGCGGGGGCAAATCGCTCTGAAATTGCAGCAGGCGCTGGATTCGGTGTCGAGTGTGCGGGATCGGACCAAGCCTGCCGTTGAAGCGACCGAGACGTATATTGGTGGGCATCCTTGGCAGACGGTGGCGATTTCGGCTGGGTTCGGGTTGGTGGTCGGGTTGTTGCTTGGGCGACGTTGAGGTTTTTTTGATTTGGAAAAAAGCGGACTTTTGGGTTCGCTTTTTTTTGTGTCTGGTTTTTGGACTTGGCGGCCTCTGGGCCGACCAGGCTTTGGTTGTTTTGGGTGAATATCCGTTTTTTTTGTTGTTGCGGCTGGCGGTTCCGCTCTTACAGCGGGTCACTTTTGCAGACGCCCAAAAGTAACCAAAACGCTGGGCCCCTGCGTTCGGCCCTCGCAGGCTCGGGTTCCTTCGCTCCGGGACCGATCCGGGTGCAGCGGCTACGGTTTGCTGCGCTGCACCTCCTTCCGCTGTGTACGACTGCGTCGTACGGTCGCTGCGCTCCCACGCCCGGATCGATCCCTCCACTCAGCCTGCCGATGGGGCCGGTTAGGCAAGATCAAGGGCACTCGAGCTGGCGCTCATTGTAAGGAGTGGTTAGAAGCGGGGCGTTTGGCTTGGGTTTTGTGGTGTGGCTGCCCCTCACCCCAGCCCTCTCCCGAGGGAGAGGGAGCCGATTTGATTGGCTTTGAAACTTGTATTCGCCTCGGTATTTCTTGTCGGCGTATCTATCGCATTCACCTCGGTCAGTCCCCTCTCCCTCCGGGAGAGGGTTAGGGTGAGGGGCTTTTGATCTTGGCTTACTCTCCGGCCAATTCGCGCAATTGCTCCAGCGTCTGAGCGTCGAGCACGATGCCTTCAGCCAGTGAGCGGCTGCGCTGCCCATGCCGGCGGTCGCCCGGCAGGCGTTTGAGGCCGACACTGTGCATCTGGCGGACCAGTTCGCCGCTGCGTTCGGCGAAGGTCTGACCGGCGGCTTTGCTGGGGTCGATGACGATGAGCAATTGGCCGGTCCATGGGGTTTTCGCGCCGGGGTGGTTGGACCAGTCGAATTCGAAGGAGAAGTTGCCGCCGGTCAGTGCCGCGGCCAGCAGTTCGACCATCATCGACAGTGCCGAGCCTTTATGGCCGCCGAATGGCAGGAGCGCCCCGCCTTCGAGGATGGCCTTGGGGTCCTGGGTCGGTTGGCCGAGGCTGTCGACGCCCGTGCCGGGTGGCAGGCGTTCGCCTTTGCGGGCGGCGATCTGCACGTCGCCATGGGCAATGGCGCTGGTGGCCAGGTCGAAGACGATGGGGGCGGCGCCGGCGCGGGGGGCGGCGAAGGCGATCGGGTTGGTGCCGAAGAGTGGACGGTCGGCGCCGTGAGGGACTACGCAAGTCATGCTGTTGACCACGCTGAGCGCCACCAGCCCTTCATCAGCGAAGGGTTCGACATCCGGCCACAGCGCTGCGAAGTGATGCGAATTACGGATTGCCAGTACGGCGATCCCGGCGTGACGGGCCTTTTCCACCAGTAACGCGCGCGCCGCTGCCAATGCTGGCTGGGCGAATCCGTTGCCCGCGTCGACGCGCACGAAACCGGCGGCGACGTCTTCGACCTGCGGCACGGCGTGCCCATTGACCCAACCGCTTTTCAGCGTCGACACATACCCGGGAATCCTGAACACACCATGACTGTGCGCACCGTCGCGCTCGGCCGCTGCACAGTTGGCGGCGAGCACCCGGGCGACGTCGGTGGAGGTGCCATGGCGCAGAAAGATCGTTTCAAGCAATTGCGTCAGCGCTTCGAGCGACAACGACGACGAGACATCGGAAGACACATGATCGTGTGGCGCAGACATCTGAAGCTCCAGAATGATTATTGGAGGGAACAACAGCGTACGGACGACTTGCACAGCGATTAACCATGGCGCAGCGGTCGCCTGTCAACCCTTCGCTGATTCAACGATGGCGCGCGCGGGTACGTGGCAGATTTATACGCGCTGAGTGCGGTATCCATGTACCGCCAATGCGTCGAGTTGCGTACCTATTCTCGGGTCTCTGCCCATGGCGTCCGTTCAGAGCTCCGATAATGCCCAGCCCCACCGCACCGCTTCTGTTTCCCGATATTCTCGATTCCCCTGGCCTGTACGCCAAACTCGGCAAAACCCACGATTTGAACAGCAAGGATTTCAGTTGGCTTGCCCACGTGCAATTGGCGACTCACGCCCTGCGCCAGCAGCAGACTCCGCCCATGCACGCCGAACGCATTTTGCTCAACGCCGACAAGCAGCAGCCCGTACCGCTGACTGGCAGCTTTATTCTCGGTGCCGGACCGGATGACGGCGGCGTGTTCCTCTATACCCCTTATGACGGCCTGAAAAAGTACAGCGACGACGACGCACTGACCAAAGCCTTGCAAGCGCGCCTCGACAACGCGGACGAAGACGATGATCTGTTGGCCTTCATCAGCCTCTCCTTGCGCAAGGAACTGGTCGAGAAGCGCGATATCACGGTTACTCGCGAAACGATCAGCGGCGATGTATTTGAGGACCAGCAGTCAGCGATCGAGACCGCGCAGAATGCCTGCGCTCGCGATGTACTGGACGAGCTGAAGCGTCTGCCTTCGCTGACAACGCTGCTGGACAAGATTCTCGACGAGCTGCTGACACCGCATTTCGCCGGCCTGCAGCAGTCGCAGACCCGCGTCAGCCTGTATCCAGCCGGCGGCGCGGGTGCCGACGATCGCCGGCAGCAGCTGGATTCGCTGTCATTGAGTGAAGCGCTACTGGTGTACTTTCGCCGCCAGGGCTGGCCGCGCGGGCAGTCGACCAAGTTTACTCATCCGGCCCGTACCGGCGGCGACAGCGACCAGAAGGCTTGGGCGGATGCGCTGAAATCAGCTTCGGGAAAACTCGTCATGCTGTTGTTTCGACAGCTTGAGGCTTACTGGAACGCCGCGTCCTTCGAAGGTTCGCCCAGGCGCACCTTCTTGCGCCAGACCCTGAAGGATCAAGCGCGTGCGCAATTGATGAGCAAGCGCGAAACCAGCATCATCAGCGCCGGGGAGTTCGATGCCCTGCACAGTTTGATCCGCGAGCCGAACACGGCTGTACGGCGGCCGACTTTCGAAACGGTGTGTTTGCGCAAGGACGCCGCCTCGGTCGAGCTGGCCGGCTCGCTGATGGTCAACCACGACAAGGCCTACCTCTACACCCCGACCCAGGGTCTGCAAGTACTCGAGGACTACGCCGATCTTAAACAGACGCTGACCGCCAAACTGGATGCAAAAGGTCATGAAGACGAGCTTTATGGCCTGATGAACCTGGAGGAACGCAACCGCTATCTGGGCTTCGTCGACCCGCAGGTGACCGGCGAGCATATCGGTGGCGACATCATTGCGACGCTGCTTGAAGCGATCCTGACCAAGCAACGTCAGAACGTCGAATTCGCCATGCAGCGTTTGCGCCAGGGTGAACATTCAACCGATATCCATGCCTTGTTCGACAAGGCCCTGGATATTCGCGCGATGCTTCATGAGCGCCTGCTCAAGCTTGAGGTCAATGAGCGTTGGAGTACTCGACCACTGTTTTCCAGCACACCGCCCTCCTCTGTGGTCCAGACCGACAAGGCGGCGCAACTGGCGTTCAAGCTCGAGCGAGAACTGGAAAATCTCAGCAGCAATTTCCGCGATCAGCCAACCGGCAACGACGCCGAGCAAGGGCGGTTTCTGCGAGACATTCTCTGGAAACTGGCGAAGGCGTTCGAAGACGGCCTCCGCGCCGAGGCCTACATCAACCAGCTCAGCGGTGCGTGGCGGGCAGCCGAACGGGGCATCGTCGATACCGTGTTCGACGCCAGACACCCGACCCGCATGGAGCGTCGATCGCTCAACGGTTTTCGCCCGGATGCCTGGTCGCTCACCCTCACCGGCCCCGGTGACGCTGGCACGCTGGCGCTCGCCAACTGTGTTCTGTTGACTGAACGCGGTGGTCTGGATATCGCGCATTCCGGGCGCGCGATTCTGTGGACTCCAGCGATCGGCCTGGAGACGTTCGACGATATCGCCATTGCCCAACAAACGTTGCAGCGCCGCCTGGACGATAAAGACCAGTGCCAGGCGCTGCTGGAAAATCTGCCAACGGCGCAACAACGGCTGGACGAGTCTTTCACCCTCGCCAGCTTCCAGTTGATTGACGGTAGTGTGGCCGGTGACCGCATGGATTCGGCCATCGGAATTTTCCTCGACCATTGCCAGACATTGCGTCAGTGCATCGAGGACAAGGCCGCGCTCAAACGCTTCCTCGAACAAATGAAAAATTCCGTGATCAACACCAACCTTGGTCGCGCCATTGAGCTGGCCAAAGCCCTTGCCCGTCAGCTTGATTATCCCGACTGGTTACAAATGGCGCCCGGCGCGGAACAGCGCACGCACCTTGCGCTGCTCGATCAATTGCGCAGCAGCTTTGTTGATGGCAAGGATTTTCTCGACGATGTGCCGGAGTTGCGCACGCATGTCGAGCAAACATTGCAAACGCTGCTCGACAGCCGATTTCCAGGCAATGGGCTTAAACCCGAGGACATCCAGATCACGCCGAATCTGACGCTCGCCGGCCCGGCCTGCAATCTGCTCGATTTTGCCCTGCATCATTTCAACGTCGTGCAGGGCACTGGTTTCAAGGTCGCCTCGCTGACCGTCACGCCCCTGCCAGAGAAATTGGATCAGACCGCAGTCCAGCAACTGCTGCAATCGCTGGAGATCACCACCACCTACGTGCGCAAAGTCAGCGCAGCGCTGTCAGGGGATACCCCGTCTGCACGCACCAGCAAGGAACGCTTTCTGCGCCAGCTCCCCTGGCACCTGATGCAGCACGCGCATTCGATGAAGCTGCAACAGCAACTGTCGGACACCGGCTACGACTTGATCTGCCAGGTGCTGGACATGCCCGATGCGCTCGCACGCGCCACCGTGGCGCTGGCCCACGCCACTGTGAGCCCGCTTTCATTGATCAAGACCAGCGGCGCCGCTGCCGCCCACACACTCGGGCTGTATGTGATCGGCCCCGGCACAGGGCAAACAGGGCCGTGCGTGCTTTACGCACCGTATTCGCGGTTTGTCTTTCGCGAGTTCGAAGATGAGGCGCAGTTGATCAACGCATTGAACACGCCCGGACAGTTCCAGGATCTGATGATTCGCCGCCTGCCATCGGAACAACAGGCGGTCTTCAAAAATCTGCTGAAAACCACGCTAGGCAACAGCAGTGAAATGACTCTGCAGAGCACACCCATCAGCGGCAATCTGCTCGAGCGTCTGCACAAGGACACACTCAGCCTGTTGCCACGCTTGCTCGGTTGCCAGGCGCAAATCGACGCGCAATCCGATTGGGAAGCAGCAAAGTCCTTGTTCAGTCGTGGTGTGCATCTGGTTCCCCATGTGTTGTCCGGCAAACTCGCCTCGTTGTTCTTTCTTTGGAAGAGCTACAACGACTTCGAAGATTCGGCCGAAAACCTGCAGCAGCACCGTTGGTCGAACGCCTTGAAAAGCTTCATCACCGGAGCGATATCGCTGTTCAGTCTTGGTCAGCTGTCATGGGAGGACGAGGCGAAGGAAACCATCGAGGAGTTTGCCGCCGAGACGCAGCTCCCCGTGGGGCCGGTGACCAAAACTCCTGGCCAAACCACGAAGATAGCCGCACCGCTGTGGAACAAAGTCCCGCCCGTCAGATCCTCTCGGCTGCATTTGCAGTCGTATGAAACCAGCACTGCGCTGGAAGACCTCACGCTCGAAGCCAGCAAACTGGTGTACGGCGATGCTGACGGCTCGCAAAAATACGCGGCGATTGCCGGCAAGGTCTATCAAGTCAGTCAATCTGAAAAAACCTGGTACCTGCACCACAAGGAAGACGGACAAGGGCCCGAGCTTGAGCAAAACAACCAGCGGCTGATCCTCGCCAAGCCCCGCAAGTCCGGTCGTCGTTGCCGTTCAAAGCAGCGCAACCGCATGCAAATCGAAGTCGAACGCAGCCGCTCGTATGTCATGCACATCCAGGCCAAAGGAATGGCGCAAATCAACAAGCGCTATCCGGCGCGCGCCTTCGTCATCCAGCAAGCGGTCGCTCGCGCACGCACCTATGCGCTCAATTGTCTGCATAACTTCGTGATAAATCGAGCAAATCCGGGTGGAACCCGACTAGAGCGCGTACTCAGGGAGATCTTCGAGGTCTCGCAGGTAACCCCGTCGCTGCTGGGTAAAATTGCAAAGGTGATCATCCCGCTTTGCCGCGAACTGACCGATCCGAAAGATGACTTGCTTTACACTGAGCGTTTTTTCGCCGGTTTGAATGTGCAACCAGATAACACGGTTGCCTTCGTTTTCAATGAGGACACACGCAGGATTATCCATCTGACCGAGCTGTTCTTTAATCCGGACATGGATGCCTATACGCCTTGTTTGCCTGCGCGATTCAACGTGGACTCGCACGCCCGCGCGGTAACGTTGATTCATGAACTGTCGCACTTGCTGTTCAAAACCGAGGACTTCGGTTCGGTCGAAGCAATCGCGCCATTTCCGGACCTGATCAATACCACCACCGCCATCGGCCAATCGCTCAAAGCCAGTACGGACCGCTTGCGCAGCACCTTTTCCCGCTCGACGGCGCCCGAGAAGTTGTTCCTGGATACCGATGACAACGGGATAGAGGTCGATCTGGATAAATTGCCCAAGCGGGTCGAGGTGCTGAAAAAACTCCTCGCCCTGACGAACACCAAAACTCTCGCCGATGCACGCAAGGCCTTTCGTGACCCCGTCTCCGCCGAAGCCAGGATTGACGTTATGCTCGCCAACGCTGACTCGATCGCTTGGCTGATCAGCGAAATGGGCCGGCAACTCGACCCATTGCCGACGGCGATCCCGTTACCGGCGCCAACCTCAAGCCAGACCGAAAACGCGGCGCTGGCGTAACGAGATACAAAAATGCGCAGGTTAAAAACCTGCGCATTTTGATTGAAGCATTGATTATTTGTGACGGCGAAGATCAGTCTTTCTGATCGCGCAACACGTTGCCCGAGGCGCCGTCGATGCGGAACTCGTAGACAACGCCGTCCGCCTTGCGCCCTTCCCCTTCCCAGTAACCGTCGTTGTCGGCGCCGATCTCGTAAATCTCGACATAACCCGCTTTGGTCTTGGCGATCTCGATGGCTTTTTCGATGGTGATCCAGCCTGCCCCCGGCTTGTCGGCCAGCGCAGCACCCGCGCTGAACAACGCGGCAGTGGCAATCAAGGCAGCGAATGTGTTTTTGATCATTTTTTCACTCCATTTATGGATAGTGGTCATTGGCGTCCTGATTTTTGGGTGCCTGAGCGAAAAATAAGTTCCACTTTGATGGGTAAATGCCATGACTGCAGTTCTCGGCCACTTCCCCAGAAGGTTAGAATGTGCGAAATCAGGACGAGTCCATGACCCAAGACACCCTCTCGGAAGCCGAATACGATGCGATCACCGATGCCGCCGCGCATTGGTGCATGCGCGTGCATGCCGCTGACTGCACGGCCGAAGAGCAGCGCGCCTTCCAGCAATGGCATGACGCGCACCCGCTGCATGCCTTCGAATACCAGGCCATGCTGGAAATCTGGGACGTGGCCGGAGACCTTCCGCGCGCGGAAGCTGCGCCGGTCAAGCCTGTAGCGAAATCTTCACGCCCGTGGCGCCAATTCGCGATTGCCGCAGGTGTCTGTGCACTCGCGTTGCCGCTGGCGGCGTATTCGGGCTGGAATCTGGGCTGGCTGCCCGACAGCTATCAGCACTTCGCCGCCACTGACGAGATCCGCCAGGTCACCCTCAGCGACGGCAGTCAGCTGGAACTGAACCTGAACACCGATCTGACTTTCAGCAATTACAAGGACGAGCGGCGCGTCACCCTCAAGCAGGGTGAGGCGTTCTTTACCGTCAGCCACGATGTGTCGCACCCGTTTGTGGTGCGTGCAGGCGAAGGCGAGGTTCGCGTCACCGGCACGCGCTTCAATGTCTGGATGTATCAGGATCAGGTGCGCGTGAATCTCGTTGAAGGTTCGGTGCTGGTGACCAGCAATCGCTCATTGCCAGGCGACGGCTTGCGGCTTGGTCCGTCGATGCAGGCGCGTTACCAGCACGGCGATTACATGCCGCAGATCAGCCAGACCTACGCCAGCGACACCTCGATGACCTGGCGCGATGGCAAACTGGTGCTGGACAATCTCGCGTTGAGCGAAGCATTGCCACTGATCAACCGCTATCTGAACAAGCCGCTGGAACTGGCTGATACGCGAACCGGTTCCATTCGCGTCGGTGGTATTTACAACATCAAAGCGCTGAACAACTTGCCCGACAGTCTGCCCAAAGTGCTGCCCGTCTACCTGACGCGCAACAAGGAAGGCAATCCGGTGATCAACTCGATACCGCAACAACCGCCGAAAAGCTGAAGGCCGCGTCCCTTGCGGGATGCGGCCTCCATTTGCAGCACTTCACATTGCGGATTACTGAGCGGCCACCTTCCCTGCCTTGTCCAGTGTCTCGCGAACGGTCTGCACCTGATATTGCGGGTCTGCCTCGATCTGCTGTTCAGTGAACGGCAACACGCTCCACTGTTTCTTCGAAAACGCTTCAGTCTGATCCCGCGAGTACTTGGACGCCGGGTCGCTCGACAGCGAGAACGCCAACAGCCCTTGAGCGTGCGGCCCCTTGTCATCGAAGCTCACCACTTGCAGATAGCTGGTGCCGCTCACCACTTCGAATTTGCCGTCCTCGCGCGGCACGCTTTGCATCGCGTTGTAGATGCCCAGCGTACCCGGCCCGCCATGAATCGGCGTTTGCCGCCCACCACTGCTGACGACCTGGATATCATCCCAGCGGGTTTTCGCGTCGAGGCCCATTTTCGTGCTCATCTTCAGCGACGCCAGCATCGCCTCGCGTAGAGCCTTGGCCACTGCCGGTTGTTCGACCGCCAGACCGCGCGGCGTCTGTAGCGGATCCTTCGGATCGAAGCCGACGCGCCACACATCCGGCATGGCCTGCAGCGTCTGCATGATGTTCTGGAAGTGCACCAGCCCCACGCCGGAGTCCAGATTCGCCCGGCCGTCCCAAGCCTTGAGGCTCGCGCACACCGGTTTCACTGCCTGCGCGTCGGCGCCAAGGTCAGCGCTACAAAACTTGAGCAAATCCGGCATGACCTGAGTCGCCAGATACACCTGGTCATCCATCACCATCTGCTGCAGATCCTTGATTGCCAACGGCCCCTTGTTCAGCTTGCCCAGGCGATCGAGGGCGAAACGCGAACGCAAGCCCAACGGTTGACCGTCCTGGCTGATCAGCGGCGAAAAACCGCTGAGCGGGTGCGCTGGATTGGCCAGCCAGGCCGAATCGTTGGAGTGTTGAACGAAGTCCTTGCGCAGCAGTTGCGGCAACTGGCTGGCCGCGTAGATACCCTGCTGCGCCGCTTGCGGATCGATGTCCCAGGCGCAGGCGCTGTTGGAACCGTCGAGCACGATCATTTGCGTACCGATGCGCGGGTCGCTGCACTTGGCCAGTTTCTCGGCGTTGACGTTGGGCACTACCGACAGATTCATGTACAGCGTCTGGCCCTGGTCATCGACGGCCAGCGTGTTGACCCAAGGGATGCCCTGAATGTTGTGCACCGAATCCTGCAACTGCTGCAGCGTCGAGGCCTGATTCATCGCATACCATTGTTTCAGTACGCGATCATTGTCGAGGTTGGCATCGCGCAAGCTATAGGCGTATTGATTGTCCCAATCCAGCTTGCCCGGCCACTGCACGATCGGCCCGAACTGTGAGCTGTAGACCTCCTTGGCAACCGGCACGACCTGGCCGTCGGCCTGTTTGACCTGCACGGTCACGGTCTGCTTGTGCATAGGCACCGACTGGCCATCAAGCAGATAACGCGTCGGATCCTTTGGGTCGAGTTGCAGACGGTACAGCGTGAAGTGTTTCGACGAGTCGACCGTGTGCGTCCAGGCCAGATGCTGGTTAAAACCAATGTTGATCATCGGCAGCCCCGGCAACGCCGCGCCCATGACGTCGAGCTTGCCGGGAATGGTCAGGTGCATTTGATAAAAACGCATGCCGCCGACCCACGGGAAATGCGGGTTGGCCAACAGCATCCCGCGGCCGTTGAACGAACGCTCACTGCCCACGGCCACGGCGTTACTGCCGCGATCCAGGGCGAAACGCTGCTGACGGGCTTCGGCCAGGCGATAAGCCTGCGCGTCGTGGCGAATGTCAGCCGTCGCTTGCGGCGCGGTGGCACCCGCCAGGGCTTCGGCAAACTGCCCGACCCCGCCCTCGACCAACAGCCGCCGGGTGAGCTTGACCAGATCCTGCGCGGCGATATCCCGCACCCATTCACCCTGACACTGCTGCGGCAAGCCCTGCTTGCGACGTTCGGCCAGATAGCGGTTGTAGCCGGCCGCATAACCTTCGACCAGATCACGCACAGGCCCCGGTTGCGCCTGCCAGAATCGCTCAACCGCCTGCGGCGTATTCAGCCAGGTGAAAAACACATCGCTGACCCGATTTTCCCGCTGCTCGACCGTGAACTGATCCGGCCCGAAATACTTCGAACGCTGACCGTTGACCGTAACGATCTCATTGGCCAGCAGACATAGATTGTCCTGCGCATACGCATAACCGATCCCGAACCCGAGCCCACGCTCGTCCTGCGCACGAATATGCGGCACACCAAAAGCGGTCCGGCGGATATCCGCACTTGCCTCAGCGGCCGGGCTCAACGCATGGGCTGAACAACTCAACCCCAGCAACACGCCAGCCAACGTCAGCCCGGTTAACTGTCTGGAAATAATCACGCTCGCTCCTGATCGACATGCCAAAGAGCGGATCAGCACCGTACGCAAAACACCGCACAAAGAAGACCCGCCCTGCAAATACCCACGCGCCCACGCGCAATGAGCCTTTTCGAAGAAACGAAGCAGGAGGAGAAAATTTAAGCGACCAACATCAAAAGCCCCTCATCGGAACGCCGCCCGCCTAACCCTATCCCGGAGGGTGAGGGAATTGACTGTGATGGATGCGAGAGCTACGCCGACATGGAATACCGCGTCGAACTCAAGTCTTGAAAATCAACAGCCCCTCACCCTAGCCCTCTCCCGGAGGGAGAGGGGACTGACCTCGGTGGATGCGAGAGCTTCGCCGACGTGAATTACCGAGTCGTACGCAGTTTCCGAACAGCCCACAAATCGGCTCCCACTCCCCCACAAATCGGCTCCCTCTCCAGGGGGAGAGGGATGGGGTGAGGGGCAAACCCACCGCAAACCCCAAGCCATGCGGCGCTTCTAACCACTCAACAATGAGCGCCAGCTCGAGTGCTTTTGATCTTGCCTAACCGGCGACATCGGAAGGCTGAGTGGAGGGATCGATCCGGGCGTGGGAGCGCAGCGACCGTCTGGCGAAGCCAGACACAGCGGAAGTAGGTGCAGCGAAGCAAACCGTAGCCGCTGCGCCCGGATCGATCCCGGAGCGAAGGTACCCGAGCCTGCGAGGGCCGAACGCAGGAGCAAGCGTTTTTTTGCTTACTTTTTTTAGGCGTTTGTAAAAAAAGTGAGTCGCCGTAAGGGCGAAACCTTAAGTAGCCGTTACCGCAGCAACGGATATATACCCAGAACAAAAAACCAGCGCCTGACAGAAAGCCATCGCCAGCAGGCTGGCTCCCACAGTTCCAACCGAGTACATCAACAAGAGCCTGGTCGGCCCAGAGGCCGCCACGCTCCCAAAAAAATCACAACAAAAAAACACCGAGCCAACAAATTTTCCACATCTTTTCTTTCATGATTCGTCGCGCTGATACGTCTAGTTCAGAGACAACGAAAAAAACCCATTCCCGATCAGGCCCTGAAAAGGAGTAAGCGCATGTACAACTCGCAACTACCAACGGACGGTAGCCAGGCCCCCAAAGGAATCTCCATGAGCCCAAACGCGAGCGAATTCGGCCAACGCGGCGAGCGACACGGCAACGAACGCATCCGGTTGCTGTTGAAAAGCTTCGGCCTGCGCACCAGCCTTATCCGTCTGAAAGTCATCGACGCCCTGCTGGTCGCAGCACAACACGAGCGCAGACTGGGCGTGCGCGGTGTCCACAGTCAATTGCTGGACCTGGATATTCCGCTGTCCTTTCTCAGTGTGCGCGAAGTGCTCAAACGCCTGTGCAGCGAAGGGGTGATCGTCTTCAATGAAGACAAGAGCTACAGCCTGCATCCACAGGCTGCGTCGGTTCTCAAGCACGATTGAAGTGAGCGGCGATCGCCGTCAAGGCTTGACCTTGCGGCGCATCACGCCATTGATCACCACGACGACCACCGCTACAGCGATTGCGACAAACTGGAAGGTCTTCTCGGTAATCGTCCCGGCGTTCTGCAGCCACGACAGGCCGAGCATGATCGCCAGGACCGACAAGGCGATCACAATCGAATAAATCAAGCGTTGCTTCTGAGTCATTGCGGCTTCCTGAAACTTTTAAAATGTATCGAATTTGTATCCGTTTGCATGCCATGCACATACCGATCGGTTGCAATGCATTAGCTGTAACCGGGATCTCATGTTACAGCCGCGCAGGCGTTTTGGCTTGCTGGCGGTGTTACCTCTGAGGATTTTTCAAATGCGGCATCGTATCACCTGGCTGATCCCCGTCCTGGCCCTGCTCACCCTGAGTGGCTGCATCATCTTCCCCCACGGGCATGGCGACTCGATTGCAGTCTGTTGGAACAGCTACGCCAACTGCCGCGGCAATGGATGATTTCGATCAGACTCAGGCTTGCCAGCGGTTTTGCCAGCGCCACCGAGAGCCTCGCG
>Ga0196970_1001119_pt1 | contig 20813 bp, 16 predicted proteins | sample S1v_513CmetaG_FD_148672 | JGI IMG/M metagenome (GOLD analysis project Ga0196970, IMG submission 148672) | Soil microbial communities from Anza Borrego desert, Southern California, United States - S1+v_5-13C | ecosystem: Environmental > Terrestrial > Soil > Desert | place: USA: California...
CGGCCGGGCGGGTCGAGATCGGAAAGCGCCAGGGTCACGGCGGCGTCCCGGCTTCCAGGCCGACCAGCGCCACCTTGAGGTAGCCGGCGGCCCGCAGCGCGTTCATCACGTCCATCAGCGCGCCGTAATCGACGCTGCGGTCGGCGCGCAGGAACACCCGCTGGCCGCGGTCACCGCTGGTGGTCTGGTCGAGCGCCGCCGCGAGCGCCGCCCGCTCCACCGGCGTCTCGCCGAGCACCAGCGACTGGTCGGCCTTGACGGTGAGGAACAGCGGCTTGTCCGGCCGCGGCTGCGGCGTCGCGGTGGAGGCCGGCAGGTCGACCGGCGTGTCCACCGTCGCCAGCGGGGCCGCCACCATGAAGATGATGAGCAGCACCAGCATCACGTCGATGAACGGCGTGACGTTGATCTCGTGGGTCTCGGCGAGGTCGCCGTCGCCGTGGTCGAGGCGGACGCCCATGCCGCTACTCCGCCGCCTTGAGGTGGCGCAGCGCGCCGCGGTCGAGGTCGCGGCTGACCAGCCGCAGCACCGCCGCCGACGTGTCGCCGAGCTGCCCGCGGTAGCCGGTGATCGAGCGCGCGAAGGCGTTGTAGACCACCACCGCCGGGATCGCCGCGACGAGGCCGAAGGCGGTGGCGAGCAGCGCCTCGGCGATGCCCGGCGCCACCACGGCGAGGTTGGTGGTCTGCGTCTTCGCGATGCCGACGAAGCTGTTCATGATGCCCCACACCGTGCCGAACAGGCCGACGAACGGCGCGGTCGAGCCGATGGTGGCGAGGACGCCGGTGCCGCGCGTCATGCGCCGCCCGGCCTCCGCCTCGATGCGCTCCAGGCGCGACGCGACGCGCTCCTTCAGCCCCTCGCCGTGGGCGCCGGCGGACAGGTGCGCCTCGGCCACCGCGGCGCGCACGAAGGCCGCCGCCGGGCCGCCGGCGAAGCCGACGCGCTCGGCCGCCTCGGCGAGGCCGCGGGCCTCCTCCAGCGCCGCCAGCGCGGCGCGCGCCCGGCGCTTGGCCGCGCGCAGCTCCAGCCCCTTGGCGAGCCATACCGTCCAGGTGGCGACGGAGCACAGCGCCAGCCCGACCATCACCGCCTGGACGATGAGGTCGGCGGCCAGGAACATGCCCCAGGGCGACAGGTCGGAATGCGGTTCGATCACGGAAATCATCCTCGGTTACTGCAACGTCATGGTGGAAGGCGCCCAGTGCGCCGGCCCGCTTCCGGGCATCGAGCGGGTCCGCCCGCCCGTCAGGCGGACGCCGCAGGCCAGCAGCGCCATCGCCAAGGCATGGAGCCCCGGGCCGAGCAGCCGCGCCCCGCTGGGCGGCAGCAGCAGGCGGGTCAGGAACAGCGCCGCCCCGTCCTCGCCGCGCTGGTGCTGCGCCAGGATGTCGAGCAGCAGCCGCTCCTCGTCCCCTAAGCAGCGGCACCAGGGGTGGTGGAAGGCGTGCACGCCGGCGGCGTGCAGCAGCGCCATGGTGGAATCGAGCGTCGGCACCGCGGCCTCGGCGGCGAAGTCGGCGAAGGTGCGCACCAGCGCGCCGGTCACCGGCACCTCGGCCTTCACGCCCGCAATCCAGGCGCGCATGCCCCAGAGCACCAGCCGCTCGCCGTCGCTCAGCGCGGCCGACGCGGCCGTGCGTTCGATCACGAAGTCCCTCATCGTGCCCCCGCCAGATCGAGCCCCGCGGAACCCAGTGCCCGCGCGTAGTCGGCGCAGTGGCGCTGCACGGTCCGGCACACGTCGGGGCGGAACATCGGCCGCAGCATCAGCCGCCCATCCACCCCGCCGCCGGCCTGCGCCACGGTCAGCGCGCGCAGCAGCAGCGCCTCGTCGTCGGACAGCGAGGGCTGGTTCACCGGCGCCAGCTTCACCGGGCGCGACGGCAGGTCATCGACGCAGCGCATCAGCCGGTCGAGCGCGTGTCGCGCCTCGGGCGCCCCGGCGACGGCGAAGGCGGCCTCGCAGCGGCCGCACGCCGTCTCGTCGCCCTGCCGCTCGGCCAGCCAGAGGCGCAGGCTCCACACCGCGAAGCGCTGCGGGAAAGTCAGGTCGTCCCACCGCATGCCCATGGCCTCACTCCGGCACGTAGAGCATGGAGCCGTCCTTCAGGCGGTAGGCGACGCCGGCCTTGGTGCCCTCGCCCTGGCCGACGCTGCCGCTGGATTTGTAGCGTTCGAGCTTCTCGCCATCCTTCACGACGATTTCCATGTTCGGCTGGCCGGGGTTCTTGATCATGGTGACCTTGTCGGCGCTGAACGGGTTCATCGGGTTGTTCGCCGCCGCCAGCAGCAGCGCCGCGATGATCACCAGGAACACGTCGATCAGGTTGACGACGGAGAGGATCGGGTCGTCCGCCTCGGCCTCCTCCAACAGCTTCTGGCTCACGTCGCGTCTCCCTGGGCCAGCGCGTAGACGGCCTCGGGCGCGTCGTTGGCGGTCTGGACGTCGGGGCGGCCGACGCGGCGGTGCTCGATCTCCAGCAGCTCCTCGGCGTACCAGCGGCGGCGGACGTTCACGATCAGGTAGGTGATGGAGGCCGCCAGCAGCGCCAGGATCACCGCCGAGAAGGCGACGGTCAGGTTGGCGCTGACCTCCGCCAGCTGCCCGTCGGCCAGCGCCTTCAGCGCCGGCCCCATCGGGATCATGGTGGCGACGAGGCCCAGCATCGGCGCCACGCGGGTGGCGATGCGCGGCGCCTCCAGCCGCTTGAAGGCGAGGGTCTCCAGCTCGGTGGCGGTCAGGCGGTGGTCGTCGCACCAGGTCGCCAGCAGGTCGAACCCGGCCCCCTCCCCCGCCCAGCGCTGCCGGGCCTGCCACAGGAACGCCCCCAGCGCGTAGAAGGCGTAGAGGAACAGCACGACCACCGCCAGCAGCACCGGCAGCATGAACAGCTGGCTGGCCTGGTACAGGATGGTCTCGATGGAGGCTTGCATGGGCTCAGAGTCCTTGTGAGGCGAAGGTGCGGGACGGGCGGCGCGACTGGCGGCGCGCCCCGGCGACGAAGGCCAGCAGGGTGATCAGCACGGCGGCGGGCATCGACCAGGGAACCGGCGCCGGCTCGGCCGGCTGCTCCTGCTTCTCCAGCTTCTGTCCCTGGACGGGCTGGGGCTGCGGCTGGGCCACGGGTTCCGGGGCCGGCGGCGCCGCCTCCGGCGGAGGTGCGGCGGCGCTGAGGCCGAAACCGGCGGCCTGGGCGACGAACTCCTGGAACTTCCGGTTGTCGGTGGTGACGTCGTAGCGCTCCGCCAGCTCCTGCCAGCGCTGCGCCAACTCGGCGACGTCCTTGGGGTCGGCGTGCCAGTACTCCTTGCGGGCGGCCTCCAGCATGCGCTCGATGATCTGGGCCTGGGCGTGCGGGTTGTTCTGCTCGAACCACTCCTTCATGCCGAGGTCGAGCTTGTCGTCGATGTAGACGGCCTTCAGATCGTCCCACTGGTCGTCGCGCACCACCTCCGGCGCGGTGGCCTGCCAGCCCCACAGGTTGTTGACGGTGCCCAGCACCTCCAGCGTGCCGCTGTAGCCCTGCTTCTGCATCTCAGCGATCCAGCCGGGATGGAGGTAGCGGCCCTTCATCTCCTTGGCGAGGAACCCCGCGGCGGTCTCCGTGCGCGGGTTGCCGGTCTCGCGCAGGTTGGAGATGTACAGCTCCGGCGACGTGCCGGTCAGCTGGCGCACCGCCAGCCCGATGCCGCCCAGGTACTGGAACGGGTCGTCGGTGGTGAGCATGCCGTAGAGGTTGGAGCTGCGCGACAGCAGCGCGCCATCCACGCCCTTCAGGTGCTCGGCGAAGGCGTTCACGGGGGGCTTCTCGCCCCACTTGGACTCGTCCGGCCCGTAGGCGAACTGCATGCGGTTGAGGTACAGCGTGGCCAGCTTGCGGTCGCCCTCGGCGCGGTCCTCCTTGCCGTCCTTGCCGGTGCCCCAGGTGTCCGAGGTCAGCGTGGCGTCGTCCAGCCCGGTGCCGTAGGCGCCGGACTCGGAAGAGAACACGCGCGTCTGCGCCAGCCGCTTCGCCTCCGCCGCCGGCACGCCCTGGCCGAGCAGAGCCGTCTCGATCCGGCGGGCGTTGGAGGCGACGGCGTTGCCGGGCTCGTCCAGCTCCGACGCCTGCTTCGCCGCCTCGGCCAGCATCTTCATGACGTTGGGGAAGTGGTCGCGGTAGAGGCCGGTGGCGGAGAGCACCGCGTCCACCCGCGGGCGCTTCAGCTCGACCGCCGGGATCGGCTCGACGCCGGTGATGCGGCCCCCCGCGTCCCAGGTGGGGCGGAAGCCCATCACCGCCAGCGCCTGCGCCTCCAGCATGCCGAAGTGGCGCATGGTTTCCACCGACCACAGGGTGAAGGCCAGCTTCTCCGGGTAGCGGCCGTGCGCCTGTTTGTGCTGGTCGATCAGCTTCTCCGCCGCCTCGCGCCCGGCTTCCCAGGCCTGCCTGGTGGGCACGCGCGAGGGGTCGAAGCCGTAGATGTTGCGGCCGGTCGGCAGGCTGTCCGGGTTCTTGATCGGGTCGCCGCCGTAGGAGGTCGGCACCAGCCGCCCGGCCAGACCGGCCAGCAGGGCGTCGTTCTCCGCGTTGCCGGACAGCGCCGTCCAGAAGCCGCGCCCCTTCTCCAGCAGTTCCGCCACCGCCGGGTTGCCGGCGTACGGCTCGCCGTTGCGGACGTGGCGGTCGAGCAGGCGCCACGCCTCGGTGTCGCGCAGCTTGGTGTAGTCGGTGACGACCATCTCCTCCGGGTCGTCGGGCATCAGCGCGGTCAGCAGCGGCCTGCCCAGCATCTGCATGACGGTGAACAGCCGCAGGTCGGCGTCCGCCGGCTGCCCGAACACCGCGAGTCCGAGCGGCTGTTGTTGCAGCGCCAGATCGTGCAGGTGGGTGTGCAGGGAATCGACGAAGGCCCGGAAGTCGCGGTCGATGGCCGCCGGATCGACGCCCATATCCTTGTCGATCTTCAGCTCGATCACCAGGGCGCGGAGGTCGGCGGCGGTCTTCGCCTTGACCTCGCCGTCGTCCATGTTCATCCAGCCGTGCAGCATGTCGTGCAGCCGGTTGATCTCGCCGTGCAGCCCGGCCGGCGCGAAGGACGGCGTGGCGTGCGAGATGGTGACCGCCCGGCCGCGCCGCTTGGTCTGCAGGGCCTCGCCGATGTTGTCGACGATGTACGGGTAGAGCACCGGCGTGTCGCCGAGCACGAGGTAAGGGAAGTCGTACACCGACAGCCCGCGCTCCTTGCCCGGCTGCCACTCCTCGGTGCCGTGGGTGCCGTAGTGGATCAGCGCGTCGGCGCCGAACTGCTCGCGCGCCCACAGGTAGGTGGCGAGGTAGAAGTGCGAGGGCGGCACCTTGGTGTCGTGGTACATCGCCTTCTCGCGGTCGTCGAATGTCTCACCGCGCGGTGGCTGCGGCAGGATGGTGACGTTGCTGAGCTTCAGGCGCGGCACCACGAAGACACGCTGGCCGTCCACCTCGGCGGCCATGGCGGATTTCTCCGGGTCGCCGAAGCGCCCGGTCACCGCGGCGCGCACGCCCTGTGGCAGGGAGTCGAACCACGCGCGGTAGCGGGCGACCGGGAACACCTCGGCCAGCCCGCGCTTCAGCAAATCCTCCAGCTCGTCGTCGTGGTAGTAGGGCGCCAGCAGCGAGGTCAGGTCCTCGACCAGCGATTCCTCGTCGCGCGTGTCGACGCGGTAGCCGGCGGCGCCCAGCGCGTCGAGCGTGCTCCCCAGGCTGCGCGGCAGGTTGAGGAAGGAGGCGCCGAGGTTCCGCTCGCCCGGCGGGTAGTTCCAGAAGAAGATCGCCGCCTTCTTCTCGGCGTTCGGCATCCGCTGCAGGCGGGTCAGCGCCAGCGCCTTGGTCACCACCGCGCGCGCCTGCGCGTCCATGGCGACCACGTCGCCGTCCGCCTTGCGGGTGAAGGCGGCCATTACGGGATCGCTGATGCCGGCGTATTCCGGCTGCGCGAGGTAGAACGGGATGTCGGTGGTAGAGACGCCGGCGGTGTCCTGTTCCCAGTCCGCCTGCTCGCCCTTGCGATAGGGCATGGCCTGGAGGACGGGGATGCCCAGCCGCTCGAACTCCGCCTTGCGGCCCTCGGCGTTGAGGACGATCTGCGTGTTGATCAGCACGTCCAGCACCCGATCGCCGCCCACCTGGGCCATGCGCTCGACCTCGCCGTTCGCCATCGCCGGGACGTAGAGCGGCATGGCGACTCCGCCGCCCGCCTCGATGCGCGCCACCAGATCGTCGAGGAAGCCGGTCAGCTCGGCGCCCAGGTAGGCCTGATGGAACAGGATGCCGACCACCGGCGGGCGCTCCGCCGGCTTGACGCCCTTCCAGGCGAGGAAGGCCGCCGGGTCGGCGAAGACGCGGCCGGAATAGCCGGGGTGGTAGATGCCGGTCTCCGGGAAGACCTGCGGCGGCGCGCACTCGCGGCCCGGCGTGCCGAGCACCGCGCGGTCGAGCTGGCACAGGAAAGCGGCGAAGTTCGCCTTGCCGCCGTTCAGGTAGTAGGTGTGCAGCAGCTTCGCCGTGTCCGGCGGGATGCCGCCGGCCTCGGTCGTGCGCTGCTGCAGCCACAGCCAGGGCACGGTCACCCCGGGCAGCAGCGGCCCCAGTGCCGCCTTGGTGTGCGCGGCGGCGCTGCCATTGGTGCCGTCGATGACGATCAGGTCGTGCTTCGCCAGGTCGGCGGCGCGGACCTCCGATCCGGCCGCATCGACGTAGCGGTACTCCATGCTCAGGCCCGCCTCCGCCGCCAGCGGCTGGATGCGCTGGAACTTGCCCGGCTGGATCGGCTGGGCCGAGAGGAACAGCACGCTCTTGCCCCACGCGGGCGAGGCCAGCGACAGCAGGGCGGCGAGGAAGAGGAGGGCCGGACGGGTCATGGCGTCACCAGCGGATGGTGGCGTTGACGCCGACGGTGCGGCCGGGCCGCGCGAAGCGGTCGAGGTCGGTCCGGTTCGCCGCGATGGTGGTCACGTCGCGGTAGCCGAAGTACTTGCGGTCGAAGACGTTGAAGACGCCGGCGTTGATGGTCACCGTCGGGTCGTACTCGTAGGACACGGTGGCGTCGGCGACGACGTAGCTGGGCGTCTGGAAGTAGCTGGCCGAGCTGACGCGGTCGTGCTTGGCGGCACCGCGGCCGATCACCTCCGCCCCGAAGCCCGAGGCGTGGTCCCAGCGCACGCCCAGCACGCCTGTGAGCGGCGCCACGCTGTCCACCGGCAGGCCGGTGTTGGTGTCCTTGCCGCGGGCGTAGGCGGCGGTGCCGAACACCGCCCATTCCGGGTTCAGGCGCCACTCGCCGCGCGCCTCCAGGCCCCAGATCTCGACCTGCGGCAGGTTGCGGTACTGGTACTGCGTGATGCCGTTGCGAACGCCGATCACCCGACTGTCGATGAAGTCGTCATACAGGTTGTAGAAGGCGTTGACGCCGAAGCTGCTGCCCCCGGCGAAGCGGCCGCGCAGGCCGGCTTCGAAGCCGTGGCTGGTCTCCGCCTTCAGGTCGGGGTTGGGCAGCATCTCGTACCGCTGCGGCCCGTTGACGTAGCCGTTGTTGGCGCTGTCGAACGGCGGGCTGCGGAAGCCGCGGGCGTACAGGCCATAGAGCTTGTACTGCTCGGTCAGCGCGTAGGTGACGCCCAGCTTCGGCGACACCGCGAAGTCCGACACCTCCTGCACCGGGCGGTTCTGCGAGTTGCTGGCGCGGAACGCGGCGTCGGGATGCGGGGTCATCTTGTAATAGTCGACGCGCACCGCCGGGGTGAAGGTGAAGCGCTCGTACGCCACCTCGTCCTGCACGTAGGCGCCGGCCTGGATGGTGGTGGTGTCGGGGTAGTTCTTGTTGGGGAAGATCTCCGCCGGCACGCCGGGACCGCCGGGGAAGCTGCGCGTCACCGCACCCGTGGCGAGGTTGGTTTCGTACCGGTCGCGCGGACGGCTGGTCTCGGCGCGGTCGAGGCTGCCGCCGTAGGTGAAGGTGTTCTTCAGCCCGAACAGCGTCGTCTCGCTGGTCATCTGCACGTCGCCGCCGACGATGGACTGGCGGAAGTCCAGGTTGCTCATGCGGCGCGCCAGCGCGGTGCCGCTGCGGCGCAGCTGCTGGGTGTCCTCGTCGCGGGTGACGCGGGTGGTGTAGAGCCGCCACTCCAGCCGGTCGATGAAGCCGATGGGCGCGGTGTGGACGTGATCGACGCTGAGGCGCAGGCGCTTGGTGTAGTCGTCGCCCAGGCTGTTCAGCACGGTGGACGTCCGCTCGCTCAGCACGTCGGTATCGACGCGCTTGGCGTAGGATTCAACGGTGAAGCGCAGCTTGTCGGAGTCGGTCGGCCGCACCACCAGCTTGGCCAGCACGTTGTTGGAGCCGTAGTCCTGCGGGTTGGGCGTGACGCTGCCCTTCGGCTCCACCTCATGCCCGTCGCGCCGGGTGTAGGCGACCATCACCTCCGCCCAGGCGGCGCGGGCCGCGGCGATCATCGTCTTCGACAGGCTGTTGTCGGCGGAATCGTAGCCGCCCTTGACCACCGCCGCCCAGTCCTTGCCGACGCGCGCCAGATAGTCCTCCGGGTCCTTGGTGACGTAGGCGACGACGCCGCCGATGGCGTCGCTGCCATACAGGGCCGAGGCCGGGCCGCGCACGATCTCGACCCGCTTCAGCGTCTCCAGGTCGACGAAGTCGCGGGTGTAGGTGCCGGGGCCGGCGTTGGATTCCGGGAACTCCGGTATGCGCACGCCGTCGATCTGCACCCGCACCCGGTTCTCGCCGATGCCGCGGATCGAGTAGTTGGTGGACCCCGCCCGCGCCGGCTGGTTGCCGATGTCGATGCCCGGCTCGTAACGGGTGATGTCGCGGAGACTGCCCTGGTTGCGGCGCTCCAGCTCCTCCCCGCCGATCACCGTGACGGTCTGCGGCGTGTCGTGGACGGATTTTTCCGAACGGGTGGCGGTGACCGACACCGGGCCGAGCTGGACGGCGTCATCCGCGGCCAGGGCGGGAGATGCGAGCAGAAGGACGAAAGGCAAGGGCGCCAGATACGGCAGGGTGCGCGAAGCGAGCATGGGTCAGGTCCATGGATGGGCGTTGGACGATGGCCTGGCTGGCTCGCGCGCGAGGCGCTGGCTGGCTGGGGCGGAGTGTGGGAGGCGTTACTTGATCAGAAGCAGCTTGTTGGCCCGCGTGATGCGCAGCCGGTAGTTCTGGCCCGCGTGGCGGATGACGATCTCGTTGGCGCCGCGCAGCAGGTCGGCGGCCTCGACCACCTCCACCGCGCCCGGCTCCGCGTCGGCGTCCCTGCCGGGGCGCTGCGGCCCTGGGTCGGCGTTCTCCGTCATCACCGTTTTCATTCCCCCGATTTGATTAGCCCGCAACTGATAATCATTCTCATCTACTCGGCGCAAAGGCGCTTGTCAATAACCCTTCGAGGGATGGTTGATTGCCTGCCGCACGGAAGCGCGGGCGCCGTCCGGACACGAAAAAGGCCGGGGGCGTCGCCGCCCCCGGCCCATTCTCGACGAAGCCCGGTCTCAGTGCGCCGATGCGGCGGCGGCGCCGATGCCGGTCTGCGAGCGGACGTACTGGTCCTCGTAGGCGGCGATCTCCGCCTTGGCGCGCGCGCTGCTGTCCAGCTTGGAAACCACGATGGTCACCAGGAAGGCCAGCGACATGGAGAACAGCGCCGGGTGCTCGTACGGGAAGATCGGCTGCGCGTACCCGATCACCGCGACCCACACCGTCTTGGACAGGATGACCAGCGTCACCGCCGAGATCAGGCCGGCGAGGCCGCCCCACAGCGCGCCGCGGGTGGTCAGGCCCTTCCAGTACATGGACAGGATCAGCACCGGGAAGTTGGCGGAGGCCGCGATGCCGAAGGTCAGGCCGACCAGGAAGGCGACGTTCTGCTTCTCGAACAGGATGCCCAGCACCACGCCGACGACGCCCAGCGCCAGCGACGACAGCTTGGACACGCGCATCTCCTGCGCTTCGGTCGCCTTGCCCTTGCAGATGACGCGGGCGTAGAGGTCGTGCGCGATGGAGGACGCACCGGCCAGCGCCAGACCGGCCACCACCGCCAGGATGGTCGCGAAAGCCACCGCCGACATGAAGCCGAGCAGCAGGTCGCCGCCCATCGCCTGGGCCAGATGCATGATCGGCATGTTGTTGCCGCCCATCAGCTTGCCGCCGACGACGCCGCCCTCGAAGAACTTCGGATCGGTGCCGACGATGGAGATCGCGGCCATGCCGAGGATGGCGACCACCAGGAAGAACATGCCGATCAGGCCCGACGCCACGAACACGCTCTTGCGCGCCTCCTTGGCGTTCGGAACGGTGAAGAAGCGCATCATGATGTGCGGCAGCGCCGAGGTGCCGAACACCAGGCCCAGCGACATCGACACGGTCGACACCGGGTCGGCCAGCAGCGCGCCCGGCCCCATGATCTTGACGCCGGCCTTGTGGGCGGCGGTCGCCTTGGCGGCGATGGACTCCAGGCTGAAGCCGAACTGCACCAGCACCAGCAGCAGCAGCAGCAGGCCGCCGCCCAGCATCAGGCAGGCCTTGATGATCTGCACCCAGGTGGTGGCGATCATGCCGCCGAAGGTGACGTAGATCACCATCAGCACGCCGACCAGCACCACGGCCACCGCGTAATCCAGGCCGAACAGCAGCTTGATGAGCTGGCCGGCGCCGACCATCTGCACCACCAGATAGCAGCACACCACGGTCAGCGAACCCATGGCGGCGAAGGTGCGCACCCGGGACTGGTCGAGGCGGTAGGACGCGATGTCGGCGAAGGTGAAGCGGCCCAGGTTGCGCAGGCGCTCCGCCATCAGGAACAGGATGATCGGCCAGCCGACGAAGAAGCTGACGATGTAGGCCACGCCGTCGAAGCCGGTGAGGTACACCATGCTCGACAGGCCGAGCAGCGTCGCCGCCGACATGTAGTCGCCGGCGATGGCCAGGCCGTTCTGGAAGCCGGAGATGCCGCCGCCGGCGGTGTAGAAGTCCGACGCCGTGCGGGTGCGCTTGGCCGCCCAGTAGGTGATGCCCAGCGTCAGGCCGACGAAGGCCACGAACATGGCGATGGCGGTCGGGTTGACCGCCTGCTTGGCGGCGGCGCCCATGTCGCCGGCCGCGAGCGCCGGGCCGGCGGCCAGCAGGACGGCCGCCAGGGTGCCGAGGAAGGCCTTGCTCATCGCTCGCTCTCCGCCACGATCTCGTTGTTGAGGTCTTCGAACTCGCCGTTGGCGAAGTACGAGTAGACGCCGGTCAGCAGCCAGGAGATGACGATGATCACGGCGGCGATCGGGAACCCGATGGAAATGGCCGATCCCTGCCCGATGGGCGTGCGCAGCGCGTCGGGCGCGAAGGCGACGGCCATCATCAGCGCGTAGTAGGACACCAGCACGATCAGCGACAGGACCAGCGCCAGCCGTCCCCGCTTCTGGACCAGCACCTGGAACTTCGGATTCTGGCGAACCCGCTGGTAGACAGGATCGGACATGTTTCCCCCGAAACTTGGTTTTAATGGGGGATGTTCCTACCAACCCATTGTTTCCTGATTTTCCCCCAATTGTGACGAATTGTGTCGGCTGCAAAAATTTGCGGCAGATCGGGGTGGGGCACGCTTGTCCACCGCATCCCCCTTGCCCCTGCCGGCCCATCGGGTCCACAGTCCGCCCGTCCGCGTCCCGAGCCCCGTCCCATGGCCCACTCCCGCCTGTTCCTGCGCCTGTTCTCCAGCGTGCTGCTGGTGGTGGTGCTGTTCTCCTCGGCCTATTACCTGCTGTCCGTGCCGCTGGTGAAGGAGAAGGCCTACCAGATCGAACTCGACGCCGCGCGCACCATCCTCGACAACGTGCACGAGATGGTCGGCCGCATCCGCTCCAATCTGGCGGAGCAGCGCGCCACCATCGTCGAGACCTTCAAGTCGGAGATGCGGGCCAAGGTGGCGCTGGCCGCCGGCTACATCGACTACGTCCTCGACCGCCTCGAGCGCGGCGAGATCACCCGCGCCGAGGCGGAACGCCTGATCTACGACGGGCTGAAGGCGTTCAAGACCAGCCAGGACGACTACATCTGGCTGACCAACTACAACGCCGTGCTGCTGTCGCACGCCAACCCCGAGTGGGTCGGCCAGAGCGCGGCCGACGTGCAGGACCAGCAGGGCCGTTTCATCGTGCCGACCATGATCGAGCGGGCGCGGCGCGAGGGCGAGGGCTACCACACCTACCCATGGACGCGCCCCAGCGCTGGGCAGCCCGTGCAGAAGATGTCGTATTTCCGCGACCTGAAGCGGCACGGGCTGGTGATCGGCGCCGGCGCCTACCTCGACGACATGGACGCGGTGATCGAGCGCCGCATGAACGACGCCATCGAGGACCTGCGCCAGGCGCTGCGCAACATCCGCATCGCGCGGACCGGTTACGTCTACATCTTCGATTCCACGCGGCGGATGCTGATCCACCCGAACTCCAACATCGAGGGCACGGCGTTCGGCGACCTGCGCGATCCCTCCACCGGCGCCTACATCGGCGAGGCGCTGATGCGCGCCGCGCACGAGAACCGCTACCTGCGCTACCTCTGGGACAAGCCGAGCGATCCCAACAACTACGCCTACGAAAAGATCACCTGGGTGAAGCACGAGCCGGGCCTGGACTGGTACATCGCCTCCAGCGTCTACGAGGAGGAGCTGCGCAGTTCATCGACCGAACTCGGCAACCGGCTGTTCGCCGTCTCGCTCGGCATCATGGCGGTGGGCGGCGGCCTCGGCTACGTCGGCGCGCGGCGGCTGGTCAGCCCGTTGCGCCAGCTCGCCGACACCGCCGCGCAGGTGCGCGCCGGCAATCTCGACGCGCAGAGCGGCATCGTCCGCAACGACGAGATCGGCGACCTCGCCGCCACCTTCGACGGCATGGTCCGGCGCGTGAAGGACGACATCGCCACCCTCGACAGCCGCGTCAAGGAGCGCACCGCCGCGCTGGAGAACGCCGAGGCGCGGCAACGCCTGATCCTCGACGCCATCCCCGCCGCCATCGCATACCTGGACGTCCATGAGCGGCTGCGCTTCGTCAACCGGCGCTGGAGCGAGCTGCCGCACACGCGGCGCGGCCCCGTGCTCGGCCGCCGCCTGCGCGAGGCGCTGACGGCCGACGCCTACGACCACCTCTCGCCCGCCCTGAAGCGCGCCCGCACCGGCGAGACGACCACCTTCGAATACACCGCCGATCTCGGTGGCCGGGCGCTGATCACCCGCAACACGGTGCTGCCGCAGCAGGGGGCGGGCGGCGCCGTGCTCGGCTTCTTCGTGCTGACCCTGGACGTCACCGACGAAACGGAGCGCCAGCGCCACCTTGAGGAGGCCGAGCGGCTGAAGGCGGTCGGCCAGCTGGCCGGCGGGCTGGCGCACGACTTCAACAACCTGCTGACCATCATCCTCGGCAATCTCGCGGTGGCGCGCGAGCGCTTCGCCGACCTGGAGGAGTTGAACGGCTACCTGGAGCCCGCCCAGCGCGCCAGCCGCCGCGGCGCCGACATCACCGCCCGCCTGCTCGCCTTCTCCCGCCGGCAGCCGCTGAAGCCGCAGCCGGTGGAGGTGTGCGCGCTGGTGCGCGAGACTGCGGTGCTGCTGCGCCGCTCGCTGCCGGCCAGCATCGTCCTCGCCACGCCGGGGCCGGAGGACGCCGCCTGGGCGGTGGCCGACCCGACGCAGCTGGAGAACGCGCTGGTCAACCTCGCACTCAACAGCCGCGACGCCATGCCGGAGGGCGGCACGCTGACCATATCGGTGCACCCCTGCGCCGACCCGGCGGCGGGCGACTTCGACGAGCCGCCGGCGGCCGGCCGCTACGTCGGGATCCAGGTGCGCGACACTGGCAACGGCTTCGCCCCCGGCGCCGCCGCCCGTGCCTTCGAGCCGTTCTTCACCACCAAGGCGCTGGGCTCCGGCCTCGGCCTGTCGATGGTCTACGGCTTCGTCAAGCAGTCCGGCGGCTACATCCGCATCGACAGCGCGCCGCGCGCCGGCACCGCCATCACGCTGCTGCTGCCCGAGGCCGAGGCGCCCGTCCCCGACGACACGCCTGGACCGGTCGCGACGGCGGGCACCCTGCCCTCGGCCTGCCGCGGCATGCTGGCGCTGGTGGTGGAGGACGACGACGACGTGCGCCTCGTGCTGCGCCAGCAGCTCATCGACCTCGGCCTGTCGGTGATCGAGGCGTCCAACGGCGAGGAGGCGATGGAGCTGGCGGAGCAGATCGACGACCTGCGCCTGGTGGTGTCGGACATTGTCATGCCCGGCGTCTCCGGCCTGACGCTGGCCCGCCACCTGCGCGCCGCCCGGCCCGACGTGCAGGTGATCCTGGTCAGCGGCTTCTCGACCGAGGAGCACGGCGAAGCCGAAGGTCTGGTCATTCTCGGCAAACCGTGGGAAAAGAGCGAACTGGCGGCGGCCATACGTCTTCCGGCCGAAGCCTGACAAGACCGAACCGGGGAACGCGCAGGGCGCATGGCCGCGAAGAAGCTCATCTACGTCGTCGACGACGACCCCGATGTCCGCGACCTGCTGCGCACGACGCTGGGCGGCTTCGGCTACACGGTGTCGGTCTTCGGATCGGGCAAGGCCGGCAAGGCGGCGATCCGCCGCGAGCCGCCGGACGTCGCTATCGTCGACCTCGGCCTGCCCGACATGGACGGCCTGACCCTGGTGCGCGAGCTGTGGGAGGACGTGCGCTTCGGCGTCATCGTGCTGACCGGCCGCGGCGACGTGTCCGACCGCGTGCTGGGGCTGGAGCTGGGCGCCGACGACTACATCGTGAAGCCGTTCGAGCCGCGCGAGCTGGTCGCCCGCGTCAACACGGTGATCCGCCGGCGCGAGCAGCTGATGGCCGCCGGCCGCGGCACGACGGCCGCCAAGGCGCGCTTCGCCGGGTGGACCTTCGACATCGGCGACCTGACGCTGACCTCCGACGACGGACGCAAGGAGACGCTGACGGCGGCGGAGGCGGCACTGCTCAACGCGCTCCTCAAGGCGCCGCGCCGCGTGCTGTCGCGCGAGCAGCTGCAGAGCGAGGAACTCGACCGCGGCGACCTGCCCTTCGAGCGCGCGGTGGACGTGCGCATCTCGCGCATCCGCAAGAAGCTCGAACCGGACCCCAGATCGCCGAAGCTGATCCGCACGGTGTACGGCGCGGGCTACCTGTTCGCGGCGGACGTCACCTGGGTGAACGGGTGAGCTTCAAAGCCCCTCTCCCGCGAGGGGGGAGGGGTTTCAAACGCTCCATCACAATTCGCAACATTTCGGAGAAACTTGCGCAAACCCGCGCCGCTACGCTCCCGCGCAACGATGCGACCAACGCGTCGACGCTCTGGAGTGAGGAAGCGATACCATGGGTGCTGCGAACCCGTTCAGCCTGCATCTCGACAAGACCGCCGCCAACCACGTCGCGCTGACGCCGCTGACGTTCCTGGAGCGCGCCGCCAGCGTCTGGCCCGACCGCGTCGCCGTCGTGCACGGGCCCATCCGCCGCACCTGGGCGGAGACCTTCGTCCGCGTCCGCAAGCTGGCCTCGGCGCTGACCAAGCGCGGCATCGGCAAGAACGACACCGTCGCCGTGCTGGCCGCCAACACGCCCGAACTGTTCGAGGCGCACTTCGGCGTCCCGCTGGCCGGCGCCGTGCTGAACGCCATGAACACCCGCCTCGACGCCGCGGCCATCACCTTCATGCTGGAGCACAGCGAGGCCAAGATCCTCCTGTGCGACCGCGAGTTCTCGAAGATCGGCAAGCCCGCCGTGGCCGCCATGAAGGCGCCGATCCCGGTCATCGACATCGACGACCCGCAGTACGCGGGCGGCGAGCTGTTCGGCGAGTGCGACTACGAGGCGCTGCTGGCCACCGGCGACGCCGACTTCCCCTGGAGCATGCCCGCCGACGAGTGGGACGCCATCACGCTGAACTACACGTCCGGCACCACCGGCAACCCGAAGGGCGTCGTCTACCATCACCGCGGCGCCTACCTGAACGCGGTGTCGAACGCGCTGTCCTGGAGCATGGGCGACGGCCCGGTCTACCTGTGGACGTTGCCGATGTTCCACTGCAACGGCTGGTGCTTCCCGTGGACGCTGGCGGTGGTCGCCGGCACCTCGGTCTGCCTGCGCGCCGTGCGCCCCGACGCCGTGCTGGCCGCCATCCGCGACGAGAAGGTCACCCACTTCTGCGGCGCGCCGATCGTGCTCAACATGATCAACAACGCGCCGGCCGAGCTGAAGGCCGGCATCGCGCACAAGGTCAAGGTGATGACCGCCGGCGCCGCCCCGCCCGCCGCGGTGATCGCCGGCATGGAGCGCATGGGCTGGGAGGTCACCCACGTCTACGGCCTGACCGAGGTGTACGGCCCGGTCACGCTGTGCGTCTGGCACGACAAGTGGGACGGCCTGGAGATCGACCAGAAGTCGGTGCTGAAGGCCCGCCAGGGCGTGCGCGGCCCGATGCTGGAGGCCGTCATGGTCGCCGACCCGACCACGCTGGAGCCGGTGCCGAAGGACGGCACGACCATGGGCGAGGTCTTCATGCGCGGCAACAACGTCATGAAGGGCTACCTGAAGAACCAGACGGCCACCGAGGACGCGTTCTCCGGCGGCTGGTTCCACACCGGCGACCTCGCGGTGTGGCACGCCGACGGCTACCTGGAGATCAAGGACCGCTCGAAGGACATCGTCATCTCCGGCGGCGAGAACATCTCGACCATCGAGGTGGAGGACGTGCTGTACCGCCACCCCGACGTAATGGAGGCCGCCGTGGTCTCCCGCCCCGACCCGAAGTGGGGTGAGACGCCCTGCGCCTTCGTCACCCTGAAGGACGGTGCCACCGCCACCGAGGCCGACATCATCGCCTTCTGCCGCGAGCACATGGCGCACTTCAAGGCGCCGCGCACGGTGGTCTTCCGCGCCCTGCCGAAGACCTCGACCGGCAAGATCCAGAAGTACGTGCTGCGCCAGATCGCCAAGGAGCTCTGAGCATGACCTACACCGCCCCGCTGCGCGACATCCGCTTCACGCTGGAAGAGGTCGCCAACATCGGCGCCGTGGCCGCCCTGCCCGGCTACGAGGACGCCACCGAGGAGCTCCGCTGCTCCATCCTGGAGGAGGCCGGCAAGATCGCCGGCGGCCTGCTCGCCCCGCTGAACCGCGTCGGCGACACCACGGGTGCTTACTGGAACGACGGCAACGTCACCACGCCGGAAGGCTGGCGCGACGCCTGGAACACGCTGGTGGAAGGCGGCTGGAACGGCCTGCCCTTCGACGCGGAGTGGGGCGGCATGGGCCTGCCCAACGTGCTGAACACCGCCGTGCAGGAGATGTGGCACGCCGCCAACATGGCCTTCGCGCTCAACCCGATGCTGACGCAGGGCGCGGTCAACGCGCTGCAGCAGTTCGCGTCGGAGGAGATCAAGCAGACCTACCTGCCGCGCATGGTGTCGGGCGAGTGGACCGGCACCATGAACCTGACCGAGCCGCAGGCCGGCTCCGACCTCGCCGCCATCCGCTCGAAGGCGGAGCCGGCGGGCGACGGCAGCTACCTCGTCTCCGGCCAGAAGATCTTCATCACCTACGGCGACCACGACCTGACCGAGAACATCGTGCACCTCGTCCTGGCGCGCCTGCCGGACGCGCCGGCCGGGGTGAAGGGCATCTCGCTGTTCGTGGTGCCGAAGTTCCTGGTGAACGCCGACGGCTCCATCGGTGAGCGCAACGACGTGGCTTGCGTGTCGCTGGAGCACAAGCTGGGCATCCACGCCAGTCCGACCGCCGTGCTGTCGTTCGGCGACAAGGGCGGCGCGCGCGGCTGGCTGGTCGGCGAGCCGCACAACGGCCTCGCCTACATGTTCGTGATGATGAACCACGCCCGGCAGTCGGTCGGCCTGCAGGGCCTGTCCATCGCCGAGCGCGCCTACCAGCAGGCGCTGTCCTACGCCCGCGACCGCGTGCAGGGCACCCCGGCCGGCTGGACGGGCTCGGCCCGCACGCCCATCGTCAACCACCCCGACGTGCGCCGCACGCTGATGAGCATGAAGGCTCGCATCGAGGCGATGCGCGGCATCCTCTACACCGCGGCCGCCGCGCACGACGTCCGCCACCACGCCGACGACCCGGCCGCCCGCGCCGCCGCGGCGACGCTGGAGGAACTGCTGACTCCCATCGCCAAGGGCTGGAGCACCGAGATGGGGCAGGACATCGCCTCGCTCGGCGTGCAGGTGCACGGCGGCATGGGCTACATCGAGGAAACCGGCGCCGCCCAGCACCTGCGCGACGCCCGCATCACCACGATCTACGAGGGCACCACGGCGATCCAGGGCAACGATCTGGTGAACCGCAAGCTGCTGCGCGACAAGGGCGCCGGCTTCACTGCCTATCTGGACGACGTGGCGAAGAACGCCGAGGCGATGGCGGCGTCTTCCGACGCCAACCTCCAGGTGCTGGGCCGCGAGCTGGCGGTGGCCGCGCGCCGCGTCGGCGAGATGGCGGCGTGGATCCTCGCCAACGGATCGCAGCCGGCGCTGGTCGCCGCCTCGGCGGTGCCGCTGCTGAACGCCTTCGGTCTGGTGGCCGGCGGCCATTACCTGGGCGTCGGCGCCCAGGCGGCGCTGCGCCGGCTGGCCGAGGGTGCTTCCGACGACGGCTTCCTGGCCGCCAAGCCGGTGACCGCGCGCTTCTACGCCGAGCACCTGCTGGGCCAGGTCGAGGGCTTCCGCGCCTCGGTGGTCGACGGCGCCGCCACGGTGATGGCGCTGGACGAAAGCCAGCTCTAGCCTCCAAGCCCCTCTCCCCTTGAGGGAGAGGGGTTGGGGAGAGGGGGTAACGAACTTATCTTCCGCGCTTCCAGCGCGTAACGACCCCTCATCCCAACCCTTCTCCCTCAAGGGGAGAAGGGCTTTCAAGATCGCGCCGCCGGAGTGGCTCCCCGGCGGACTCCGGGCCTCCGTGCCCGGGCGTTCCCCCCGAGCCTGCCTCGGCGGGACGGCTTCGCCGCCGTCCCGCCGCTCTTTCCACAAGGGACCGGACACATGACGACGCGCACCGACCGGGAAGCGATGGAATACGACGTGGTCATCGTCGGGGCCGGGCCGTCCGGCCTCGCCGCGGCCATCCGGCTGAAGCAGATCGCACCCGACCTGTCGGTCTGCGTGCTGGAGAAGGGCTCCGAGGTCGGGGCGCACATCCTCTCGGGCGCGGTGATGGAACCGCACGCGCTCGACGAACTCATCCCCGACTGGAAGGACAAGGGCGCGCCGCTCGACACGCCGGCCGGCGAGGATTCCTTCCTGTTCCTGACCGAGCGCGGCTTCTTCCGCCTGCCCACCCCGCCGACGCTGCACAACCACGGCAACTACATCGTCAGCCTGGGCAAGGTGTGCCGCTGGCTGGCGGCGCAGGCGGAGGAGTTGGGCGTCGAGATCTTCCCAGGCTTCGCGGCGGCGGAAGTGCTGTACGACGAGGACGGCGCGGTGCGCGGCGTCGCCACCGGCGACATGGGCATCGGCCGCGACGGCGACCCGACCTCCCTCTTTACGCCGGGCATGGAGTTGCACGCCCGCCAGACCATCTTCGCCGAAGGCTGCCGCGGATCGCTGGCCAAGACGGTGATCGCCCGCTTCGCCCTCGACCGCGACAGCGACCCGCAGGTGTACGGCCTGGGCATCAAGGAGCTGTGGGAGATCGACCCGGCCAAGCACAAGCCCGGCAGCATCACCCACACCGTCGGCTGGCCGCTGGAGAGCGACACCTACGGCGGCTCGTTCCTCTATCACCTGGGGGAGAACCTGGTGGCGGTCGGCTTCGTCGTCGGCCTCGGCTACGAGAACCCGCACCTCTCGCCGTTCGACGAGTTCCAGCGCTTCAAGACGCACCCCGCCATCCGCCCGACCTTCGAGGGCGGCCGGCGCATCGCCTACGGCGCCCGAGCCATCGCGGCGGGCGGCTGGCAGTCGCTGCCGAAACTGAGCTTCCCCGGCGGCGTGCTGGTCGGCGACACCGCCGGCTTCCTCAATGCGCCGAAGATCAAGGGCAGCCACGCCGCCATGAAGTCCGGCATGCTGGCCGCCGAGGCGGTCGCCGCGCTGCTGGCCGGCGAACAGGGCGGGCGCGAGGCCACCGGCTACGAACCGGCCTTCAAGGCGAGCTGGCTGGCCAAGGAGCTGCACGCCGCCCGCAACATCAAGCCGGCGTTCAAGTGGGGCCTGTGGCCGGCGATGGCCTACGCGGCGCTCGACACCTACGTGCTGCGCGGCAAGGCGCCGTGGACGCTGCGCCACGCCTCCGACCACGACCGGCTGAAGCCGGCCAGCGCCTGCCAACCCATCGCCTATCCCAAGCCGGACGGCGTGGTGAGCTTCGACCGGCTGTCCTCGGTGTACCTGTCGAACACCAACCACGAGGAAAACCAGCCGATTCACCTGCGCCTGAAGGACCCGGAGAAGGCGCTGTCGGTCAACCTGACCTTCTACGACTCGCCGGAAACCCGCTACTGCCCGGCCGGCGTGTACGAGATCGTCCGCTCCGGGGAGGGCGAGCCGCGCCTGCAGATCAACGCGCAGAACTGCCTGCACTGCAAGACCTGCGACATCAAGGACCCGACGCAGAACATCGACTGGACCTGCCCGGAGGGCAGCGGCGGGCCGAACTACGCGATGATGTGATACCAAAGGCGCTTGATGGATTCCATCAAGCGCCTTTGGTTCAAACCCGGCAGCACATTGCACAGCAATGTGCGGGAGGGTCATACGGCCGGCCGATCCTGGAAGCGTCCAAGCGCCGGCCGT
>Ga0196970_1001120_pt1 | contig 20805 bp, 18 predicted proteins | sample S1v_513CmetaG_FD_148672 | JGI IMG/M metagenome (GOLD analysis project Ga0196970, IMG submission 148672) | Soil microbial communities from Anza Borrego desert, Southern California, United States - S1+v_5-13C | ecosystem: Environmental > Terrestrial > Soil > Desert | place: USA: California...
CCTGTTCCCATCCCGAACACAGAAGTTAAGCTCTCCAGTGTCGATGGTACTTGGACCGCAGGGTCCTGGGAGAGTAGATCGCCGCCGGGTAAAAGAAAAGAACAACAGCGAAAACTGTTGTTCTTTTCTTTTACCCGTTGGCAACAAGCTTCGCTTGTTGACTTCGATATATTAAGGAAAGCTGTTCTGCGCAGTGATGCTTATGGGCAGTTTGTTAAAGACTTGATCGCTGCCGGGTAAATAAAAAATACGATATGAGAAATCATATCGTATTTTTATTTATCCGTTACGCAAACTAAGTTATATATTCCAGTGCTTGCTGCGTAAATGCTATTATCACTAACAACCCATATCTGTAATTCCTCGTTTTATATGACAATACATGGCAAGTGCTGCACCATCGGCATCTCGCTGCTCAATAAAACGGGCGATATTACGATGGTTGCACAAAGCATTATCGGCAGCACGCTTATGTGTTCCTACATATACCGCAGTATTAATGGCATCGCTTATTGAGGCTTCAATAGCCGGTAGCATCAGTTCAATAACACTGTTGTGCGTAGCCTTTGCAATAGCCGCATGGAATCGCTGGTCTGCCGCTGCAAATGGTTTACCGGCAAGTAACAGCTCCGCAGTTTCCTGTTCATAAGCAATAATTTCTCTAACTTCCTCGTCGCTTGCACGCTCCACTACAAGACGGACATTTGCAGGCTCCAATATCAGGCGCATCTCAAACCAGTTATGCACCAGCTTCTTCTTATCTTCTAAATAAGAAATGCCAAAGGGATCACTTTGAGCGCCCGGTTGCGCAGTAACAAATGTGCCACGTCCTCGTTCTATTGTCAATATGCCGTTTGCAACAAGCGTCTTCACTGCCTCGCGTATTGTTGTTCGGCTGACACCCAGCTCTTCGGCCAGGTGATTCTCATTAGGAAGCTTGTCGTTGGGCTGAAATCTTTTTTCTAGAAAAATCATATCACTGATTTGATTTGCAATGTTTTGCGAAATTGGAATAAAACCGTTAGACATTTTATTTCTCCTTTTCTCCAATTCAAGTACATAGACATTATACCACATAAATTTCCAAAATACAGTATTTAGTTTTGGTTTGGTTAAGAGGTAGTATCTCTTTATGCGAAAATTCATAAAAATATTGACAATTCTCTTAAAAGAGAATAAAATTCAATAAAGACATCATACAACGTTTGCAAATATTTCATTAAAAATCAATTGTAACTTTATTAAATCATTAGGACATCATACAACACTTATTTTACTGAGAAATAGAAAAAACATGGAATTATATTAACATGAAATGGAGGAAAGAAAATGAGAAGTGATCAAATGAAGGTAGGGATTGAAAGAATCGCGCACAGATCACTGTTCAAGGCTCTGGGATTGACAGATGAAGAAATTCGGAGACCTATGATTGGAATTGTAAACTCCCAGAACGACATTATTCCCGGTCATCTGCGTCTGGACGACATAGCTGAGGCTGTCAAGGCTGGAGTAAGAATAGCAGGAGGAACACCATTCGTATTTCCGGCCATCGGAGTTTGTGATGGGATAGCAATGGGACATGAGGGTATGAAATATTCACTGATAAGCAGGGAGCATATTGCTGACTCTGTGGAAATCATGGCAATGGCCCATCCCTTTGATGCACTGGTATTTATCCCAAATTGCGATAAAATTGTACCGGGGATGATTATGGGTGCACTCAGACTCAATATCCCAAGTATTTTCGTCAGCGGTGGTCCTATGATGCCAGGCTTCTACAAAGGTAAAAAGATGACAGTTTCCAATGCGTTTGAAGCTGTTGGTGCAGCAGGCGCATGTAAGATGGATGCGAATCAGGCAAAGGAAATTGAAGACTATTCCTGCCCGGGCTGCGGCTCTTGTGCAGGAATGTTCACAGCCAATTCCATGAACTGCATGACTGAGGTCATAGGTTTAGGCTTGCCTGGAAATGGTACCATACCAGCAGTAAATGCCGCTCGTATTCGTCTTGCCAAGGAAGCAGGCATGAAGATAATGGAGCTGTTGGAAAAGAATATTTGCCCTCGCGATATAGTTACTGCTGATTCACTGCACAATGCTCTGACAGCTGACATGGCTCTGGGCTGTTCAACAAATACCGCACTGCATCTACCTGCAATAGCACATTCTGCCGGTATTAGTATCAACCTGAATGATTTCAACAAGGTAAGCAAGGCAACTCCACAGCTGGTAAAGCTCAGCCCTGCAGGTCCGGACACTCTGATGGATCTCTGGCAGGCAGGAGGACTTCCTGCAGTGCTTAAGGAGCTTGACGAATATGGATTGCTCCGTAACAACTGCATGACTGTAACAGCAAAGACTATGGCTGAGAATATCAAGGATGCTCATGTTGAAGATTCGAATGTCATTAGAAACCGTGAAAACGCATATTCACAGGATGGTGGACTGGCAATACTCTGGGGTAATATTGCACCGGATGGTGCTGTTGTAAAGAAGGGTGCCGTGCTGCCGGAAATGATGGTGCACAGTGGTCCTGCCAGAGTATATAACAGTGAAGAGGAATGCATGGCCGCTATTATGTCAGGCAAGATAGTAGCCGGAGATGTTATCGTTGTTCGTTACGAAGGTCCTAAAGGCGGCCCGGGTATGCGTGAAATGCTTACACCTACTTCGGCAATCGCAGGTATGGGACTTGATAGCAGTGTAGCCTTGATTACAGATGGCAGATTCTCCGGTGCATCAAAAGGTGCATCCATTGGTCACATATCCCCTGAGGCTGCTGCCGGCGGCTTGATTGGAATTATAGAGGAAGGCGATATCATAAGTATCGACATTCCCAACAATAAGCTGGAACTAATGGTGGATGAGGAAACCATTGCTGTGCGAAAGTCTAACTTTATACCGTTAGAGAAGCCTGTGCCAAACGGATATCTCAAGCGCTACCGTAAGATGGTAACATCCGCTAACACTGGTGCAATATTCGAAGAGTAAACTGAGAAATAAAATTGTTAGTAATTCTGTTTCCCCGCCCCGTTCGACTGCATGTAGAATATAAATATATTTGAGGAGGAGAAGAATATGAAAAAACTGAATCGCATTATGCTTATCGCAATGACTCTTATTATGGTATTCAGCCTGACGGCTTGTGGAGAAAAGGTGGCTCCCGCTGCTGCACCTGCCGCTGAGGCACCTGCTGCTGCACCTGCTGAAGCAGTTGTCATCAAGTTAGGTACAACTGTTAATGAACAGGACAGCTTCCAAATTGCGGCTGAGAAGTTTGCCGAATTAGTGGCAGATCGTACCAAAAACGCCTACAAAATTGAAATCTACCCAAATGGTGCGTTGGGCGATGAGAGAACCATGCTGGAGAGCATGCAGATGGGTACTCTGGATATGGGCATCATCACCAGCGGCCCTTTTGTGAACTTTGCACCTGAGATGGGTGTTTTAGACATGCCTTTCCTGTTTAGCAGCAATGAAGGTGTATATAAAGTCCTTGATGGTGAAATAGGTAAAGAACTGCTTAGTAAGCTTGAGTCTGCACAGCTCAAGGGCCTTGCTTATGCTGAAAGGGGCTTTCGTAACCTGACCAACAGCGTTCGACCTGTTGAAAAAGCAGCAGATATAAAAGGCTTAAAGGTTCGTGTAATGGAAAACGATGTATATATATCAACCTTTGAATCCCTTGGCGTCAACACAGTGCCAATGGCATGGTCTGAGGCACTGACCGCTCTGCAGCAGGGCACCATCCAAGGGCAGGAAAACCCGATTAATGTTATCCATTCTTTCAAGCTTTGGGAATCTCAAAAATTTGTTACTATGACTCGTCACGCCTATGCAGCTGCATTGATAACCATGAGTCTTGATAAATTCAGTGGCTTACCCGCCGATGTGCAGCAGATATTCGTCGATTCAGCACAGGAGGCTGCCGAATATGAACGTCAGTGGGTTGCAGATAATGAAGAAAAACAAATGGCTGATCTGGAAGCAAACGGCATGGAAATAGTCAAAGAGCCGGATTTGGAGAGCTTCAGAACAGCTGTTACAGGTGTTTATGATAAGTATCCTCAGTACAAGGAATATCTTACAAGGATCGAAGCAGCTCTCAAATAAATAACCATTAAAGGGGGTGCCTTTTATGGGGGCAGTGAAAGCAATCAATAAGTTGAGCGATATGGTGGATAAAGTGTGCAGCGTCATTTTGGTGGTGCTGATTGGCGGGATGGTGCTGGCTACATCCATGCAAATAATATGCCGTGTGTTCTTCAGTGCTCTTTCATGGAGTGAAGAAATTACACGTTACTTGCTGGTATGGTCAACTTTTATCGGTGCAGGCTGTGTATATAAAAAGGGTGGGCACATTTCGGTGACAGTAATTCAAGACCTGCTGCCGAAAAAGCTGCGAAAGGCAGCACAGGTGCTGGTACATCTGCTGTGCGGCGCATTTTTTGTGATAGCGGTGTATTATGGTTTCAAGTATATGGGAAGGCAGGGTACTCAACTTTCGGCGGCATTGCGCATACCCATGCGTTATATGTACATGGCGATACCCGTTGGAAGTGGAGTGATGCTGTTGCATGCGATTAATGCAATAGCTCTGATTTTTGTTGAAAAGAAGGTGGCGGAACAATGACGGCATTACTGTTTTCAGTTTTCATAATCGGACTTGCTTTAGGAATACCAATTGCCTTTGCCATTGCAATTGCTGGTGTTACAGTATTGGTTAAAGGAGATGTGAACCTGCTTATTATAGTGCAGCGTTTGTTTGCTGCCACAGACTCCTTCCCGCTGGTTGCAGTGCCTTTTTTCATACTTGCTGGTGACTTACTTGCGCGTGGTGCCATGTCACAGAAGCTGGTAACCTTTGCAGAGTCGCTTCTCGGTAAGGTAAGAGGCGGTCTCTCGGTGGTTTCGGTTGTAGCCGGCATGTTCTTTGCGGCTATCTCCGGATCGGGAGCGGCAACTACTGCTGCTGTAGGTGCTACGCTTATACCTGAGTTAAAGAAACGTGGGTATAATGAGGACTCCTCCGCTGCACTTATTGCATCAGCAGGCTGCATCGGTGTTGTAATACCACCATCAGTACCTATGGTGCTTTATGCGGTTATTGCCGATCAGAGCGTGACACAGCTATTTAAAAACGGGTTCTTGCCTGGTTTTATGATGGGAGGCGTTTTGATTGCCATTTCTTTGTACCAGGCATACAAATACAACTATCCCAATGGTATAGCATTCTCATGGAAGAATGTTTGGACAACCTTCAAACAGGCCATATGGGGTCTTATGATGCCTCTTATTATTCTAGGCGGCATATTCTCAGGATATTTCACACCTTCTGAGGCCGCGGCAGTAGCAGTAGTATATTCAATGCTGGTTTCCATGTTCCTGTACCGTGACCTTACCCTGAAGGAATTAGGAAAAATCATGTTGAACAGTGCAAAGACTTCTGCTATCATCATGATTATTATCGCATGCAGCGGTGTGTTTGGATGGGTGCTTGCCAACTGGAAGATACCGGAGGCAGTGGCACAGGGGATACTTTCTATCTCCACTGACAAATACATTATATTATTCTTGATTGCTGTAATTATATTAATTGCGGGCGTTTTTATGGAAACCTCTTCAGCGGTTATCTTGCTTACGCCGGTGTTCCTGCCGTTGGTAAGCATGCTGGGTATCAATTTGGTGCACTTCGGAATTATATTTACAGTGGGTATTTCTATCGGCATGATTACACCGCCTGTGGCGATCAATTTATTTGTCGCTTCAAGCATCACAGGAATGCCGATAGAGAAAATAGCCAAAGCAGTGGTACCTTATCTGATTGGCTTGATTGTGATATTCTTTTTATATATCTATTTGCCATTCTTAATTCCTGGGCTGATAGTTTAAGGAAGAGTAATATTAGAATACATGGTGCAGCCACCTCGGACACAATTCTGCCTGGGGTGGCTGCTATTTTTTTACCCAGACAATTTACACATTATGTATTCTATATTAAGGTGTTTTGTGTTAGTATTTATATAGATAATTGTTTTTATTTGTCGAATAATAATACTAAGGGACGCAAAGAGAGGGTGCTAATATATGGCTTCATGGCTTACACATTTGAGAGTTGCAGAAATGATAAAGCAAAAGGTATCGGAAATTGATTTTCCGTATTTAATAATTGGCAGCATTGCACCGGATTCTGGTGTTCCGGATGAAAGCCAGAGGAACTATACTCCTTCGAAAGATATTACTCACTATAGGTATCAGAAGGATGGCAGCGTTGCAGATATGGATGAGGCACTATTTTTCGGCAACTACCTGGTGCCTGAAAAAATTATGACAAGATCTGATAGTACAAGATCTTTCTTATGGGGTTATTACTTTCATTTGATAACGGATAAGCTCTGGCTTGAAGAGTGCTTCAAACCATTTCAGAAAAGCTATGAAAGTGAAGTAGAGAATCCTGATAAGAATTTTGTGGATTTTATAAGGGAAGAAATGCATTCACTTGATTTTGAGTATCTCAGGGAGAATGGCTCAAAACTTGTGGAACAGCTAAAAAGTTTTGACGGGATAGTAAATTTCTTTTTTGAATTTGATTCAGACTACATATATTCATGTAAAAACCGCATAGTGGATTTTTATTGTGGGGAGCCTTTGCATCTGGATAGGGAATATAAATATTTAAGCCCTCAAATAATAGAAGATTTTATTGCAAAAGCTTCAGAAAAATGCATAAGTATATTAGTGATATAATGCCCTGTAACAGAATCCGGTTCTAGCAGCAGGGCATACATTAAGGAAGTGCGTTATTAACACTTTGAATTATTTATAAATATGTTGTGTTAATAAGCACTTAAATTCTGCTTTGGGGGATAAAAATGAAGTATAAGGGTTATGTATTACTGGGAATAACAGTATTACTTTTTAGCACATTAGAGGTGGTCACCAGCACACTAAAAGGTATAGTAAATCCACTGCAGCTGACATTTTTGAGATTTCTTATAGGGGGCATAGTGTTGCTGCCCATGGTAATCAAAAGAAAAGAAAAGATGCAGGCCAAGGATTTATTATTTTTTTTAGGTTTGGGAATACTAAATATACTTATAAGCATGGGAAGCCTGCAACTGGCCATCAGCATGGGAAAGGCTTCGACAGCAGCCATACTGATAAGCTCAAACCCAATATTTGTTCTACTATTTTCATCATTTTTGCTGAAAGAGAAGGTAACTTTTGAGAGGATAGCATGCATACTTCTGGGTATGGTGGGGATCATCCTAATTATCTATAAAGGAAATGTAGGGGGCGATACTGCCATAAGCCTAACTCTTGGGATCATAGCATCACTTACCTTTGGGCTTTATACTGTATTAGGGAAACTAAAGTCAGAAGGGATAAGCAGCATTACTATGATTTGTCTCTCCTCTATTTTTGGTAGCTTGTTATATGTGCCTATACTGCTGATGAACGGAATTCCTTTGTTTTATATTCCGCAAGGAGCTTTTTTAAAAATACTCTACGCAGGAGTGTTTCTTTCCGGAGTAGCTTATATAACCTATATGGAAGCATTGAGAATTTTGACAGCAAGCAAGGGGGCCATGGTATTCTTTTTAAAACCGGTAATAGCATCGATGCTTGCAGTGGCTTTTCTGGGCGAAAATCTGAACCTAAAAACTGTGATAGGAATGCTGCTTGTACTTATTGGCGTGTCCATTAATTTTTTCAAAATAAACTTCAAAACCGCGGAAAGCAGGGATGACATTTGAAAAGGCAGGAGCTTGATGGCATAAATCAATTGTACCAGGGTAAATTGCATGAATATTTTAGGGGTGAAGTACCTCTGGTATTTGGCAATGGCAATGTGGATTCGAAAATCGTACTGGTAGGCGAAGCTCCCGGCAAGACTGAGATTGAGCAGGGCAAGCCTTTTGTGGGGCAGGCGGGGAAGAATCTGGAGGAGTTCATAAACACACTTGGCATTCTACGCGAGGATTTATATATAACTAACGTTGTAAAGTTCAGGCCTTTTAGGATAAATTCGGAGACGGGACGGGAGTCCAACAGGCCTCCGACTAAGGAAGAAGTAAGGATATCCACAGATTTCATAGAGCATGAGCTGTCTGCAATCAAGCCAAGACTAGTTGTAAGCCTTGGGAATATTGCACTCCGGTGTATACTAAAGGATGATAAGGCCACAATTGGTATGATGCATGGCGCAGAAATCAGCGTAAGATTTGCAGGTGCGGAGTTTGTGCTGTTTCCCTTGTATCACCCAGCCAGTATTATTTACAACAGGTCATTGAAGGATGTATATTTGCAGGATTTGCTCAGGTTAAGAGGTTTTATAAAAAAAGAAAAGTTTATGTAAAGGAACCGGACATTCGGTTCCTTTATTCATTAACTAAAATTTATGATATAATTGTGGGTATAATATTATGGGATGTTATGGGAAATGATTCTTATATTAGAGGTGTAGAGATGAATACAGTAAACATCGTAAGATGCGGGAACTATGAATTTGAAAATGTAAAAAAAGTAGTTTATGAAGTCCTTGAAGGTATTGATGCAATAAGACTTAAGATAACAAAAGGCTCCAGAGTGCTGGTAAAGACAAATCTCCTTATGAGGAAAAGTCCTGACGATGCGGTCACTACTCATCCTATGGTAGTGGAAGCCATAGTGAGATATCTACAGGAGCTTGGCTGCAAGGTTATTATCGGTGACAGCCCCGGGGGACCCTTCACTGAGTGGAATTTGAAATCTGTTTATAAGGCAGCCGGTATGTTTGAGGTTGCTCTGCGAACAGGCTGCGAGCTTAACTTTAATACTGAGGTACTTGAGATATCCAACCCTGATGCTAAACGGCTTAAGAGCATGCAGATTATAAAAATAGCCAGGGAGGTTGATTTTGTAGTATCTGCCGCAAAGCTGAAAACTCATGGAATGATGACGTATACCGGTGCAGTGAAGAATCTTTTTGGTGTAATACCAGGACTTGTAAAAGCGGACTACCATTTAAGACTAAATAGTGTAGATAACTTTGCTGATCATCTGGTGGATATCTGCGAAGCAGTGAAGCCGGTTTTTTCGATTATTGACGGTGTTGACGGAATGGAAGGAGATGGACCTTCTGCCGGGGAGAAAAGACATGTGGGGCTTATCCTGGCTTCAGATAGTCCTTATGCTCTTGACACGGTGGCTTCAAGCATAATCGGAATGGAGCCTATGATTGTGCCCACAATAAGGGCGGCAAGGCAGAGGAACCTGTTCAGCGGTGAATTGGGTGATGTTCAGATAAAAGGTGTACAGCTCGACGAAATAAAGCTTGCTCCATTTAAACTTCCTAGCTCAGTAAATGTAAACTTCGTAGGCGGCAGAGTCCCTAAAGTGTTTGAAAAATTCCTGCTGAACAATTTAAGGCCAAAACCAGAATTTAATTATGACCTTTGCGTATCTTGTGGAGACTGCAAAAGAAGCTGCCCTCCCGGAATAATTGATATGAGCAGCGGCAAGCCTGTTCCTGATTTGAGCAAATGTATCAGATGCTTCTGCTGTCATGAGCTATGTCCTAAGAAGGCTGTGGATATTAAGAGACACTGGCTGTATAACAGGATGTTTAAAAAATAGAATGAAAATAGGACTGGGGAGGTTTTACTGATGTTACTTAAAGAGCTTAGACAAAGGGTAATAGATATTGCATTAAAAGCGCAAAAAGAAAAACTTATTCCCCTTACTATGGGCAATTTCAGTGCAAGGGATAGAGAGACAGGATATATGTGCATCACACCGAGCGGAATGGAATATGATAAACTGACACCTTCAGATATAGTCGTAATGGACGTAGACGGCAATGTGACAGAAGGTGAGAGGAAACCATCTATTGAAACTCCTTTGCATTGTGCTGTATACAGGAGAAGAAGCGATGTGTTCGGAGTATCCCATACACATTCGGTATTTGCTACTGCATGGGCTGCTTGTAATGAGAGCATACCTGTAGTTGTTGCAGAGCTTGCAGCACTTATCGGAGGACCGGTAGAGTGTGCGGTATATAAGCCTATGGGTTCTCTTGAGCTTGCTGAAACGGCTGCCATACGACTTAAGGATCGCCATGCAATTCTCCTTGCAAACCATGGAGTGCTTGCAGTAGGCCAAGATATAGAAACAGCTTTTGCAAACTCAGTTGTAGTTGAAGAAGGAGCTAAAATCGCTTTTTATGCAAGGCAAATAGGTGTGATGAAGTTGATTCCGGAAGAAGAATGCAAATCATTAAGAAAAAGCACCTTGGAGAAATATGGGCAGAAGTAGGAAGTTACAAATACTGTAAAATATAGTATAATATAATAGGTGTGAGTTGTTGAAGCTATATTTGACAGGAGGTCAAGTGATGGATTATAATTACGGTTCTTTAATGAAAAAAGCGGTAATAACACTTACTTTGATGTTTGGATTTCTGTTTGCGGTGGTTACAGGCCTGTTGTGGTACTTTGACATGCCTTTAAGCTACGCGCTTTCAGCTGCTGTGATTGTTGTGTTGCTGCAGTATCTGTTAAGTCCTCTGATTATACCTATTCTGTATAAAATTGAATTTATGGATGGATATTACGGACTTACGGATGAAACCTGGCAGTTTATAGAAGATACCTGTAAAAACATCAATATAAGAAAACCACAAATAGGCATAATTAAGGACGGCAATCCAAATGCGTTTACCTATGGTTATTTCAGTGGGTATGCAAAGCTCATACTTACTCAGGGCTTGATTGAGAAGTTATCTCAGGAAGAACTTGAGGCGGTAATAGCTCATGAACTGGGACATATAAAGCACAATGACTTTATTGTAATGATGATGGTTTCGCTGATACCAATGATCATGTATCAGGTTTACACATGGACCCATAGAAGTGATAAATCAAAGCCGGCATACTGGGTTGGAATAGGCGCATATGCTGCTTATATATTCAGCCAATTCTTCGCACTGTCCTTTTCCAGAATAAGAGAGTATTATGCGGATAGTTTCTCCAAGGATATTCTGAATAATGGCGAGCCTTTGAAGAATGCCCTGATTAAGATCGCATACGGATATACTTCAATGGAGGAGAAAAAAGGCAGAAAGGTTGCGACAATCGGGATCGCAAACCATATCCAGAACGAGGGCTTCGTATTAACCCAGTATAAAAATTTGACTTCAAATAACCTGGAAGAGAAGCTTATTGGATGGGATATGAAGAATATCTGGGGCAGATGGTATGAGCTGAACTCAACCCATCCGCTTACAGCCAAGAGAATACTGGCCCTGGAGGGTAAGTCTTCCGGTGAATATGCAGTAACCGCATCAGATGTACTGAAGTTTCTGCTGGAGGCAGCAATCGGACTGCTTCCTTGGATTTCTGGCGCAATTATCTATTTCACCAACAGGATCAGAATAATTGAAGATGGATTTTACTCCACAATCATAAGTGTAGCAAAGCAGGAACCTTTATATATGATATTGTTAGGTGCAGCGTTGCTAATAAAGTTTTATTACTCTTATGGCAAGGATTATCAGGAGTATAAGCTGAAGGAGCTGCTTTCTAATGAAGATGCATCACCGGTGAAAGGGATACCTGCAGTTATAGAGGGTAAGGTAATTGGGCGGGGTATACCAGGATATTTCTTCAGTGAAGACCTTGTTATTGATGATGGTACTGCTATAATGCTTATTGACTATAGGCAGCCTCACAGGATTTTTGAAATAATATTCAGCCTTGCTAGAGTGGAAGAGTTGAAGGAAAAGGATGTAAAGGTCGTAGGTTGGTATAAAAGAGGACATAGACCATATTTCCAATGCAGGCACATATATGTTGATAACAAAAGGCTTATATCCTTTAACTATATTCTAACTGAACTGTTTGGATATGCTCTAATAGCAGCTGGTATAGTAATGTATCTTATATTTTAATCCTTAATAAAAAAGTGTCTTCCTCGGTTTTGAGGGAGACACTTTTTGCTGTTATAAATTTAATATATTCAAATCAACATTTTCAAATCCGGGAATCATTATATCGGCGTCTGAGAGCTCAGGACTTGTGCCAATCCCTATGCACTTCATACCTGCTCTTCTAGCGGCTTCAACCCCTGCTTTTGCATCCTCGAAGACAACACAGTTTTCAGGAGGCAGTCCAAGCTCCTGTGCCCCAAGCAGGAATACCTCAGGGTCGGGCTTTGCCTTGGATACCTTATTGCCGTCTATGATAGCATCAAAGTATTCTGTGAGCTTCAGGCTCTTCAGTATAATCCCGGCATTCTTGCTGGCAGAGCCTAGAGCGATTTTTATGCCGGCAGCTTTAAGTCTCGTAATGAAATCCCTTGCGCCTGGAAGTACTTCCTCTTCACCTATATCGGAAATGTATTCTACGTACCATCCATTTTTTTTGTCTGCATATGAATGCTTTTCCGCTTCGGAAAGTGACAGACCCCCTATTTCAATAAGTATTTCCATACATGCCATTCTACTGACTCCTTTGAGTCTTTCGTTATCTTTTTGGGAGAATTCAAAGCCAAGTTCATCAGAAAGTCTTTTCCATGCAAGATAGTGGTATTTGGCGGTATCAACAATTACCCCATCCAGATCAAATATACAGCCTTTTATTAAACTCATATAACCTCCTAAAGAGCGCATATTGCAACTATTAGGAAGATTATAGAATAATTTCATAGTATTTTCAATTATGAATACTTCTAAAAATATCGCAGAAATTTTATAAGGAAATAATTTAAGTTTTGTGATTTTACATTAAGGTAACATAAGCGCATATGCGTTATGTATTATTATTCATTTTGCTGATTGTACTTTACTCTATAATCATTGGGCGTACGGCCGACAAATTTTTTAAAAACCTGTGTAAAGTAGCTTTGATTGCAGAATTGATAAAATACTGCAATATCTGAGATCTTGGTATTTGTATATCTTATATAGTATTTTGACTCATCGACTCTCGTCTTAATAATATAATCAAGTAGGTTAACCCCAACTTCTCTCTTGAATAGAGTTGATAGATAATTGGGATGTACATAAATTGCATCAGCTATTTGCTGTAGAGTAAGTTTATTTGTGAGATTCTTATATATATAGGAGATGGCCTGCTGTATTATGTTAGAGTACTTGCTTTTGGATAAATCCTGGACTATTTGCACATATTGTTCAGCAGCGGTGTACTCATATTCCATCAATTCCGGCAGGCTGTTCATTTCTTCAATGGCGAGTATTATGGAGTCACTCAGTGTAAAAGCTGCTTCAGGCATTACCCCACCTTCTATTGCTGCTCTGGTGAATAAGGTAACAGAACAAATCAGTGAGTTTTTTACTGATCGTAGGGCATCCTTTGATAATCTTGTCCGTTTTAGGGAGTTTATTTCACTAAGAACTGTCATGGAATCATTTAAATTGCCGGATTTAATTTTTAGCAGTAATTCCTGCTCCAGGAAGTGCGGGGGGTGATGGAATAGTGTTTCTCTGTTTTTAATCATTTCGGTGAAATACTCATCTGAAATAAATATGCGCTCCTTGGGATATTCAGCCCTCGGGTCTCCTTCAAGCATACCACCGAACAAATATTCCAACAGCTTTCCACAGTAATAACACCTGTTTGTATCTATTATCAGTAGACTCTCGAAGTAATTTACAAGCTTATTCTTGATTTTTATTGGCAATTTATTGAGCCTTATTATATTATTAATTATACCCTCATGAACTTTTTCATTTATGATGGGACCGGCAATTACCTGATAGCTTTCTTTTATATGCAAAATAATGAAGCACTCGTCATAAATGTTTTTATAATAATAGGACTTGATTCTATCATAATTGGAAGTGTCAGGTACGGTGAGCATATCTTCAATTTGGTATGCATCTTTTATTATATTGTTTATATAGTTGATTTTCTCAGGTAAAGAATATATGCTTTTGTTGTTTTCAAGCAGACTAACAGGCACAAGGGTTGCCTGGTGGAAGGTCCTGAGTTTCTCTTTTGTACTTTTAAGCTCCCCCATAATAAACCTCCAGTGCTTTGAATAATGAATTTAATTTGTCATATTCTGAATATTGACGATATTAATATTTTAACATAAATGTTAATATTTTGGTATATTTAATATCCTGCTTGTTTTAATATGTATTTAGGAAAACTTTTTAGGAGGGAAATAAATGAAAAGGAAAATCGCGTTATTAGTAGCAGGTCTTATGATTTTCATGTCTTTCAGCGGTATCGGCGTTAGTGCTGCGGATGAAAAGATTGTTATCAAGTGGGCAGTCCAGACAGACAATACACCGGCTACACAGGTTCTTATCGATGAATTCAACAGAACCCAGAGCAAATACAAAGTAGAATGGGTACAGATGACCAACGATTCTACGCAAATGAAAACTCAATTAATGACTTCCTTATCGGCAAAATCCAGCGAGTATGATGTTATCGCAATGGACGTTGTTTGGGCTGGTGAATTTGCAGCAGCTGGCTACCTGAATCCCCTCGATAAGGATATGTATGCTGCCAGCTTAAAGAAAACTCAATTTAATTCAGGCTCAATGGCAGCCGGAACCTACATGGGCAAACAGTACACACTTCCATTTTTCCCAGATTTAGGGATGCTTTATTTCCGTTCCGACATCGTCAGCAAGGAAGATGCTGCTAAGCTTGTTTCAGGAAAATATACCCACAAAGACTTGGCTGCTATGGCTAAGAAGTATAAGGGCAAGGGTGGAACAACGGACGGCATTGTTTATCAGGCAAGACAGTATGAAGGTCTTACCTGCAATGTTGCTGAGTTCACAGGCGGTTTCACCGATATCAGGGGTGGACTTGAAACTATGAAGTTCTTTTCAACTTCCGGTATTGCACCAAAGAACATACTGAACTACAATGAAGCAGAAACACATAACTCATTTATAAACGGCAAATCCGTATTTGCAAGAAACTGGCCGTACATGTACTCTATGTTGACTGAATCCGTTAAACCGGCACAGGTTGGTATCGCTCCTCTTCCAAAGGGAAGCACAGTCGGCGGATGGGTGCTTGGTATCAACAAGAACTCCAAGAATGCTGCAGGCGCATTTGAATTCATGAAATATGCAGCAGGCTGGACCGGTCAGATGATTATGTCCAGAAAGGGCGGCTATTTGCCTGGCTATAACGTATTATTGAATGACTCGAGAGTACTTGATGTAAATCCTATGCTGAAGATTGAAGGCTTCAAAAACGCAGTTAAAACAACAATTTCGAGACCTGTTTCGGCTCAGTACTCAAAGACATCTGATGCAATCCAGGTAAATGTACATAAATATCTATCCGGAGGACAGGATCTGAATACAACTGTTAAGGCAGTACAGAATGCATTAAAGTAGTACACAGAACATATATATTAGAACGATAAAGAAATTGGGCTCAAGTAATACTGGAGCCCAATTTCTTTGATAAATCTTTTTCGGGGGAGTGGTCGGATGAAAAGGATGGGGTTTAAGGAAGCGCTCTTTATTCTGCCAGCAATTATTCTTATAGCAATATTCTCATTATGGCCTATTTTCAAAATTATCAATTATTCTTTTTTCGATTATCAGTTAAGTGATCAGCAGAAATCCCAGCTTTCAACGCGGGAGAAATTTAATGTCGACTTGTTTAATGAAAATCTGGATTATGTCAGCATGTTTATTGATATGAATCGTGAAAGCTTCCCGGAGGATGCTCAAGGGAAAGTGGATGAAGTTATCATTGATGTCAATGAATTTAAGCAGCTTCTTGCCGATAAATCGGGTTTCATCGAATTGAGTGGAGAGCTTAAAAAGCAGATCAGGAGTAATTATGATAAATTAATAACTGAAGCCGATTATTTTGTTCAGAACTTTGATTTTCCTGACAGGGAGAATCTTCAAATGATTATGGAAGATATGAGCAAGAGTTATGTGCGTTCGAATTTTATCGGGCTGCAGGGCTATTATAATGCGCTTAAGGATGAAAGAATCCAGATTGCATTGAAGAATACGACGGTATTCACGGTTATATCTGTTGCAATTGAGCTTGTCCTAGGACTGGGGCTTGCCATCATCATGAATAGAGCGATGAGGGGTCAAGGACTTATTCGTGCCGTTTCCTTGATACCGTGGGCAATACCGACTACTGTGGCTGCCCTTATATGGAGTTATTTGTACGACGGGAGCAGCGGTATAGTGGCTTATATGCTGCAGAGCCTTCATTTAGTCAGGGACTCGAAGGATTTACTGTTGTCCGGCGGCGGAGCAATGGCATCTGCAATCTCTGCAGATGTATGGAAGACCACCCCATATATGGCACTTCTTATACTGGCGGGTTTTCAGACTATTCCGGGAGCTGTATATGAAAGCGCTAAGGTTGACGGATCCGGTGTATTCAATACCTTCTTCAAAATTACCCTTCCTCTTCTGAAGCCTACAATACTGGTTGCCCTGCTAATGAGGACACTGGATGCCTTCAGAGTGTTCGACCTTATCTATGTTCTTACAAGCGGTGGCCCGGGCGGTTCAACAGAAACCATGTCCATCTATGCTTTTAAGACGATGTTTGAGCAGTCTAATTTTGGTTATGGATCAATTGTCGTCATACTCATGGTTTTGTGTGTTGCATTAATTGCGGCCTTCTATATAAAAATACTCGGTGCAAATGTGATGGAAAGGGATTAGGAGGTATTGAGATGGATAAGAAATCAAGCAAGACTATTTCCCCGGTGTTCATATTTGTTTCATTATATTTGGTTGTAATTGTTTTTCCATTTATTTGGGTTCTCGCAGCCTCTTTCAAACCAACACAGGAGATATTCGGGGATGGGGCTTTCAGAATAATATCAGCAAATCCGACATTGGAGAATTATATAAATGTCTTGCAAAACGGTTTAATCAGGTCAATGATGAACAGCTTTATAGTCGCAAGTTTAACCACGCTATACGTGATATTAGTTGCATCCCTGGCAGCATATGCAATTACAAGGTTCAAGTTCAGAGGAAAGAATTTGCTGCTTGGTATAATATTGGCAGTTTCTATGTTCCCCCAGATGGTAATTGTAGGTCCGATTTATAACTTGTTTATGAAGTTCAATATGACAAATAGCTATTTTGTTGTTCTGCCATATTCTACAATTACTTTACCAGTTGCTCTTTTCATTTTGGTCACGCATTTTAACAAGATTCCAATTTCATTGGAGGAAGCGGCTACAATTGATGGGGCCACATCAATGCAGATACTGTCAAAAATAGTATTCAGACTGGCAGCACCGGGGATTTTCACAACTGCTATAATCGTATTTATAGCAGCGTGGAACGAGTTCCTGCTTACAGTCACATTGAATACTAATAGAGCCTACCATACTGTACCTGTAGCGATATCTTTCTTGAGGACACAGTTTACTATACTGTGGGGAGATGTTACTGCTGCTACGGTTATAGTAACAATACCTACACTGATCATTGTACTGTTATTCCAGAAGCAGATAGTATCCGGCTTAACCTCTGGAGCAGTTAAGGAATAGGAATTTTATATTTCACCAGCATTATGTGTTAGATGCTGTGCATATCAGAAAGGGGCTTACAACATGAAATCGGAGGTCGTAGAACTTAAGCCATGCTATAGGCTTGATGAATGGGAAATTATTGAAGACAGCTTTAGCCCTGAAAGAAACTTCCACAGTGAAACAATTTTTTCGACGGGAAATGGATTTATCGGAATCAGGGGGACTTTTGAAGAGGGGCTTGAAGATGATGCAAAGCTAGGGGCTGAAGGAACATTCTTAAATGGCGTATATGAAGAAGGGATCATCAGATATGGTGAAATAGCATATGGTTTTCCTGAGAAAAGTCAGACTATGATTAATGCTGCTAATGGCAAGAAAATTGTCCTGAACCTGGATGATGAGACATTCAATATGCAAACGGGAAATATTCTGGAATACAAGCGTTCAATTAACATGAAGGAAGGCATATTGAAGAGGAGTCTTATATGGCAGTCGCCAAAGGGAAAGCAGATTAGGCTGGAAACTGAAAGAATGGTATGCCTTCAAAGAAAGAACATAGCCGTTGTTAAATATAAGGTTATTCCTATAAACTTTGACGGTAAAATAGAAATCATCTCAGAAGTTGACGGGAATATGAAAGATTCTTTAGCAGAAAAGGATCCGAGGATTGGGTTGGGAATAGAGGAAGGTGCGTTCTATACTGTTGATGCAACGGTAAATGCTGACACGGCTGTTCTTCTGCAGAAGACAAGAAAGACGGAGATAACTGTTGCATGTGCAGCTAGAGGCGAAATAAAAACAGAGTGCTTTTACGGTACTGGAAGCTATATCAATGAAGACACGGTCGGATTTCAATACCATGTGGCAGGTCAAAAAGGCAAAGCTATAGACTATACAAAATACATCGCTTACGAGGCCTCCTGTGGAAGTCAGAAAAGCATACTGGATCATGCCTTAAAAGCATTGGAAAGTGCAGTCAATCAAGGCCATAGCAGGTTAATTGAGGAGCAGTATGAGTTTTTGTCGGATTATTGGTATAAGTCAGATGTAGAAATAAAAGGGGATATCGCATTACAGCAAGCTATTAGGTTTAACCTATTCCACCTTCTCCAGTCAGTGGGAAGAGACGGAAAGACCAATATGTGTGCCAAGGGACTTACAGGGGAAGGCTATGAAGGCCATTATTTCTGGGATTCTGAGATGTATGTGATACCGGCATTTTTATACAGCAGACCTGAAATAAGCAGGAAGCTTCTGGAATACAGGTACAGCACCCTGGATAAGGCTAGAGCCAGAGCAAGAGAAATGTCCCATAGCAAGGGAGCTCTCTATCCATGGAGAACAATTAATGGAGAGGAATGTTCGGGATATTTTCCGGCAGGTACTGCCCAGTATCATATAAATGCGGATATAGCCTATGCGATAAAGAAATATGTAGAAGTCACCCAAGATGAAGAGTTTGTGCTGCTCTACGGAGCGGAAATATTATTTGAAACAGCCAGGCTGTGGGCGGATCTGGGTTTCTTCAACAGTGAGAAGGATGGCAAGTTCTGCATAAACTGCGTCACCGGCCCTGATGAGTATACAGCTATAGTAAACAACAATTTCTATACTAATCTTATGACAAAGGAAAATCTAGAATATGCCTATAGGACTGCAGTCTGGATGAAGAAGGACCATGAGGCGGATTATGAAAGGCTTGTATCAGCTATAGGACTTGAACCGGATGAGATAGTCCTATGGAAAAAAGCTGCTGACAATATGTACACACCATATAGTGAAAAGCATGGAATACACGCGCAGGACGACACTTTTTTGGATAAAGAGGTATGGGATTTTGAAAACATACCCAAAGAAAACTATCCTCTGCTTTTGCACTATCATCCGCTGGTCATATACAGGCATCAGGTCTGCAAACAGGCAGACGTAGTATTGGCATTGTTTCTCCTAGGACAAAAGTTCAGCCTGGAGCAGAAAAGGAAGGACTATGACTACTATGAAAAAGTCACTACCCACGATTCTTCTCTATCGGCATGTATATTCAGTATAGTAGCCAATGATATAGGATACCACGAAAAAGCATATGATTATTTTATAAAAACGGCAAGAATGGATTTGGACGATTATCAGGGCAACACCCATCATGGGGTTCATACAGCTAATATGGCAGGCAGCTGGATGTGCATAGTGAACGGATTTGCCGGGATGCAGGTCCACGATGATATACTGGGGTTCCAGCCGTATATTTATCCTGACTGGGAGGAATACAGCTTCAAGATAAGCTACCGGGGGCGGTTGATTAAGCTTACGATAAACAGTGCAGGAACTACATATGAGCTTATTGAGGGCACAGAACTGGAGATTACTCATAAGGGTGAGAGTATTAAATTAAGGGATAAAATGATATTGAAGTAGACTATTGAGAAATCAATGGTCTTTTTTTTAAAGTACCCAGAAAGACAGAAATCGTTTTATAATAAAAACTATATAAATAGAGCAAAGCATATAGTATATTATAATTGCTACTGCAATATACATAGTAAGGGATATGGCTATGCTTGCGATGGATGAGCTGTCAGTTGCCCCAATCTAACATCCGGCAGCTTTGTTCAGAGACGAATGTAGAAAAAGACTTTTTGGGGAAGACTTGTAAAAAGTGAAGGAAAAGTATGATGATATTGCTTCCCTTGAACAAAATAAGGGTTTATAAATTTGTATTTGAACTGCCAATTAAATTGATTTTTGCAAAATACATATTTGGATGTATATAATGAAGAAACGTGAAATAATAAACTGACGGCATTTGTTTTAGTATTTGTTTTACTAAGCGATATTAGTCCATTATTTTTAGAGGACTTCGAAAAAAATGGCTTAATGATAAATAATATCTCTTTATATAAGGAAATCAGAGTGCCCTCATTGGAAGGAATTACTGACTCTCCGCCGGGAAAAATCAATGATGCCCTTGGAATCGAAGTAGTACAGGAAGAAGGAACCACGATAATAAGCAGGCAGAATCTCAAGTCTGCATGGAATATTACATATTGGTTCAACTTACCAGTTGCAATGGTGGGTTAAAAATGTTAAGATAAGATTCCTGTCGCAAACAGCACAGGAAAACAGACAAAAAGCCTTAAACTTCCAGTTGACTCTGAAAGATATACATGGTAGAATGAAATTCCTGCCTCGGTAACGAAGCGGAAAAACAGACAGAAAAGAAAGACGCAAATTGCCACTAAAAACCAGTAAAAACGTTGTTGACAACGGTTTGGCGGTGTGGTAATATAGTAAAGGTCGGCGGCA
>Ga0196970_1001121_pt1 | contig 20794 bp, 23 predicted proteins | sample S1v_513CmetaG_FD_148672 | JGI IMG/M metagenome (GOLD analysis project Ga0196970, IMG submission 148672) | Soil microbial communities from Anza Borrego desert, Southern California, United States - S1+v_5-13C | ecosystem: Environmental > Terrestrial > Soil > Desert | place: USA: California...
GCACCGGGCCCTGGCCGGGCAGGCCAGTCACGGACATGAGGCCGCCCATGCCCTGGATGATCTGGTCGAACCCGGGCCGCCATGCATACGGGCCGTCCTGGCCGAAGCCGGAAATGCTGGCGAGGATGATGCGCGGATTGATCTTGCGCAGCGATTCATAATCGACCCCGAGGCGCTTTTTCACGTCGGGCCGCCAGTTCTCGACGACCACGTCGGCATCCTTCACGAGGCGGTACAGCACCTCCAGGCCTTCCGGTTTTTTCAGGTTCAGGGTCAGCGAACGCTTGTTGCGGTTCAGGTTCTGGAAGTCGCCGCTCATGCGGTCGGCCGCGAACATCGCTTCGTTCGGGTCGATGCCCGGCGGCGGCTCGATGCGGATGACATCGGCGCCGAAGTCGGCCAGCATGCGCACGCAGGTCGGGCCGGCGCGCACGCGAGAGAGGTCAAGGACGCGGAACCGCGACAGCGCGGAGGAAGCAGTGATCTTAGGCATACGTGGCTTTCTGGTCAGCTTGTTGTTGAACGAGTACGTGTTCCGCCGGCGCGGCGAAACCATGCTTGCCATAGCGCTCGCGTTCGATGCGATAGGCGAAGGCGAGCAGTGCGCATTCACCGTGGGGGCGCGCGATTGCCTGCACGGAAACGGGGCGGTTGCGCGCATCGACGCCCACGGGAAACACGATGGAAGGGAATCCGAGGTAATTCACGAACGGCATCCAGCTATGCATGGCGAGCAGGCGCCGCGGATTGAACGATGGCGACGCCGTGTGCACTTCGCTCCAGTCCGGCAGCGGCAGCGGCATGGCGGGTGCCAGCACGATGTCGGCGGCGCCGAACCACTGGTCGGCCACCCGCTCGACGTACGCGGCGCGGCGCGCCAGCGCCTCGCGGTACCACAGCGCGGGAATGGCGGCGCCGGGTTCGGTGACGGCACGCGTGCCGGGCCGCAGTTCCTCCCTGCGGTGGCGCAGCCGGTCCCAGTGCTGATGGGCGGCCTCGACGTGCAGCAGCGTTTCGGCGCAGCGCGACATTTCCTGCATCTCCGGCACGGCGAGCGGCACTACCTTGTCCTTGCCCAGGCTGGCGATGAATTCCTGCAGCGCGGCGGCGATATCGCTGTCCAGCACGTCGGGCGCCATCACGCTGCCGATGCGCGGCAGGGCTTGCGTCAACAGGTGGTGCGCGATGCCGTCGTCGCTGGCGGCGGCAAAGCGCAATGCGCGATGGGCATCATGGCCGAGGGACGCCAGTACCAGGGCGGCATCCGGCGACGAGCGGGCGAGAATGCCGAGCGAGTCGAGCGACGGCGCGAGCGGATACATGCCGTCGGCGGGAACCAGCCCGTGCGTCAGCTTGAGGCCGAGGATGCCGCAGGTGGCCGCCGGAATGCGCACGGAGCCCGCGGTATCCGTGCCGAGGGACGCGTAGCACAGCCCTGCGGCGACCGCCACCGCCGAACCGCTGGACGAACCGCCGACAGCGAGCTCCGGATCGAGCGGATTGACCGGCTGCAAGGCCGGCCAGGTCTCGCCGGTGGCGCCGCAGGCATACTCCGCCATCGTGAGGGCGGCGAGATGCGCCGCGCCCGCGCTTTCCAGGCGCCGGATCGCGGTCGCCGCCCCGGCTGCCGGGAGTCCCGGCCTCCCTTGCAGACGGCCGCATCCGGCGCGGCGCTCGGCGGTATCGAAGATGTCCTTGTGGGCCAGGCCCACGCCGCTGAGCAGCCCGCCTTCGACAATCCTGGCGGGCTTGCCGAACAGGTGCGTGACGCAGCGGTAGCGCTCCGCATGGGCCTGGAGGTGGGCGACCTGCGCATCGAGCGCCTCGGAGGCGCTCAGCCAGCGGTTGGCGAGCAGGTAGCGCAGTCCGGCAATGGTTGGCGGCAAGGCGTGCACTGTCATGATGCGGCCTTCTTCATGGCCTGTTCGAAGTCCCCGGCGGGGGCATCCGGAAGTTCAGGGTGGCCGACACAAAGGGCCAGGCGGATCAGGGTCCGCCCGATCCGCTCCAGGGTGACCGGGTCGAGCTTGATTCCCGACAGGGAAAGAGTGTCCATTGCGCCTTCCATGCTGGCCGCCTTTGTTCAGTCAGAGAGTTAAGGTTGGCCGGGCCGGGCGGCCCGGATCGCGGATCAGGACCGTCGGTTATTTGCCGGTGCGGGGAATGAACATCAGCACCAGCACAGCGGCAAGCAGTTCCAGCACCGCCACCAGGTAGAGGCCGCTCGACAGTTTTCCGGTCGAGGTCTTCAGCGCGCCGATCGCATAGGGCGCGGCGAAGCCGGCAAGGTTGCCCACCGAGTTGACGAGCGCGATGCCGCCTGCCGCCGCCGTGCCGGTGAGAAAGGCCGCCGGCAGGGACCAGAAGATGGGAAAAGCACCGAGGATGCCGATGGCAGCGAGCGTCAGGGCGCACATCGCAAGGATCGCACTGTGCAGCAGCGAAGCCGTGAGCGTGAGTCCGATGGCGGCGACCAGCGTTGCCAGCGCGCAGTGCCAGCGGCGCTCGCCCGTCCTGTCCGAATGCATGCCGTTCAGCACCATCGCGCAGACGCCGAAGAGGAAGGGAATCGACGACACCAGGCCGATGCGCAGCGAACCGGTGACGCCGAGTTCGCGGATGATCGAAGGCACCCAGAACGAGATCGTGGCATTGCCGGCGACCACGCAGAAGTAAATGGCGGCGCACAGCCAGACGCGGCGGTTGGCGAACGCGGCCTTCAGCGACGAGTGCTTGCCCGCCAGGCTGTTCTCGGCCTCGATGGCTTGCGTGACAGCGCGCTTTTCGCGGTCGCTCAGCCAGGAGGCGTTCACCGGCTTTTCCGGCAGGTAGAAGATCACGGCGATGCCGGCCAGCACGGAGGGAATGCCTTCGAGCAGGAACAGCCACTGCCAGGGCTTGAGCGTGCCCACGCCCTCCATGCCGCTCATGATCAGACCGGCCAGCGGTCCGCCGAGCACGCCGGCGAATGCGAACGAGGTCATGAACAGGCCATTGATCGACGCCCGGCGCTCGGCGGGGAACCAGTAGGTCAGGTACAGGATGACGCCCGGGAAGAAGCCGGCCTCGAAGGCGCCGATCAGGAAGCGCAGCACGTAGAAGCTGGTGGGCGTGGAGACGTACATCATCGCCATCGACGCCAGGCCCCAGAGGATGGTGATGCGCGCCAGGGTCTTGCGGGCGCCGATCTTTTCCAGCAGCAGGTTGCTCGGGACTTCGAACAGGAAGTAGCCGATGAAAAAGATGCCGGCTCCGAGGCCGTAGACGGCCTCGCTGAACTTCAGGTCATCCAGCATCTGCAGCTTGGCGAAGCCGACATTGACGCGGTCGATCCAGGCAAGCAGGAACAGCATGCCGAGAAACGGCACCAGTCGCCAGGCGATCTTCCGGTAGGTTTCTGCCATGTCCACTCCCTCGATGCTTGTTGTCCTGTGCGGTGATTGTGCACCGGCACCGATTGTTGTTGCGGTATTAGTCACGTCTCATTCTCCTCGATTGGTTTGATTCTTCGAACTGCGACTGCCGGCGATCTTAAAAATATTACGGTGTCGCATAAATATATTTATAGCTGAACTCGGAATATTCTACAAGCCTTTTCTGATGCCCTTCTGGCCTTTCAGGCCGCGAGCGCGCATTCCTCGATGTTGTCGCGCACATAGCCGGCCGGCGGTACCGGCTTTCCGAACAGGTAGCCCTGCCCGGTGGTGCAGCCGAGGCGGCGCAGTTGCGCCAGTTGCGGGCGCGTCTCGATCCCTTCGGCGACGGTGCGCAGGCGCAGCCGCCGCGCGAGTTGCATGATGGAGGTGACGATCGCGCCTGCCTTGCGGTCGCCGCACGTCAGGCCGGCGACGAAGCTGCGGTCGATCTTCAGTTCGGTGAAAGGCACGTGCTTGAGCATCTCGAGGGAGGAATAGCCGGTGCCGAAGTCGTCGACGGAAATCTCGAAGCCGAGCATCCGCAGGCGGGCGAGCGATTCCATGACCGCCGAAAAGTCCTGCGCGGAGGCGGTTTCCGTGACTTCAATCGTGATATGGCCGGCGGGGATGCCGTATTGCTGGACCATGCTGTAGAGGCCGAGCGGTACCCGGCTGTCTTCCAGCGTCATGGGGGAGACGTTGATCGCCATGCCGAACTGCATGCCCCTGCGGGCGTACTGCCCGGCCACGTCCAGCGACTGCATGAACAGGCTGGCGGTGAGCTTGCCGATCAAGCCTTCGCGTTCGAGCGGGCCGATGAATTCGTCGGGTTCGAGAATGCCGAGTTCGGGATGGCGCCAGCGCGCCAGGATTTCCACGCAGTTGCGCTGGCCCGTCCTGAGGTCGACCTTGGGCTGGAAATACGGCACGAATTCGCGCTGCTCGATCCCGCGCAGCAAGCGGTCCGGCGTCCAGACGCGCGAAGGGGCGCTGTGCCGGGCGTCGGCGCAGTCGTCTGCCCGCTGCCGGCGGAATTTCGTCAGCACGGCAACCAGTTGGCCTGCCTGCAGCGGCAGCGCGAGGGCGCCAAGCAGTTGCGAGCCGCGGCGCTGTACGAGGATGGCCGCCGACTCCGCGCATCCGGCGCCGCCGGCGGACAGGAGCACGAAGGCGGATGGGTGATGCGCAGCCGCCTGGTAGAGGAACTCGCCCCCGCCGGCACTCGCGCCGACAGCGCAAATCACGACATCGAATTGCGGCGAGGTCGCGAGCATCGTGAGCGCATGGCTCGTCTCGGCTGCCCACGTGCACTGCACCGGGAACGTCAAACCGGCCAGGGCGGTAGAGATGGTGTGGCTGTATTCGATCGCGTCGCCGGCGATCAGCAGGCGGATTGGGGAAGTGCGCGTGGCACGTGAAAAATGTAGCGGGTTCATGACACACCTTCGGGGTTGGTCTTACATCGGCCGCCCTCGGGCTGGCCTCGTATATACTGAACTGCTCTTTAAATATATTTATACGCCGCTTTCGCATTAAGCTCAAGCGCTTTTAGCGGTTTTTTTAGGTGGCCGCGAGCAGAAGCCCGCGGAAAATTGCGGTGCGGAAAATCACGGGACGAGAGGAGAGAATGGGGCGGCGTGCGGCGGAAGATCGGGAAGGCGCTCCCGCCGGCGGAGGGGAAGCAGCTCCCGCCTCACGGCGGGAGCGGGAAGCTTAATCGAGGAGTTCTTTGGGCAGGTTGGCCACGAAGGAGGCAAAGCCCTGCGCCCCGGTGCCGGGGCTCAAATGTCGCACCATCGCGTCGAAGGTGGCGGCCTGGTCATGATTGAGGATGGCCTTGACCAGTTCGTCGTGCTGCTCCCACGACGCCTTGAGCTTGCCGGTGGCGCTGAAGGCATGCTGCCGGTAGACGCCGGTCAGGGCGCGGATGCGCAGGATCTCATCGCGCAGGTAGGGATTGCGCGCCCCCTTGTAAAGGACTTCGTGGAACCTGAGGTTAGCGTTCTTCCACCCTTCCCTGTCTTCCTTGTCGACGACAGCGCGCGCTTCTTTGTGCACTCGCGCCAGTTCTTCGCGCTCCTCGGCGGTCATGCGCTCGCACGCCAGGCGTGCCGCGAAGCCTTCCAGTTCCGCCAGCAACTCCCACATCGCAAGGAGTTGCTGCAAGGTCATCTTGGACACGACCATGCCGCCGCGCGGCTGGCTGGTGAGCAGGCCTTGCGCCTGCAACTGCAGCAGCGCCTCGCGCACCGGGGTGCGGGAGACGTTGTGCTGGCTGATCAGTTCGGCCTCATTGACCGCCTCGCCTGGCCGCAGCCTGCCGCTTCTGATGCCATCTTCGATCACAAGCCTGATCTGCTCTGCTGCCTTCATATTCTTCTACTCCTTGTTAATACATCCGGGCGGAAAATTCGCTGCGCACAGCGAACGAAAATATATCGAAGCCCCTTCTAATTATAGTGCCAGAAAAAAAAGCCGCGGCACGTCGTGCCCGCGGCTCAATCTCCGGCAACGAACAGCATTGCCGGAACGCACGGCCATTCAATCCTGACTGCCTGCGATACTCAGGTCCACCAGCCGGCGGACATCCGGCAGTTTCTCGGCATTGTCCAATGCGTCGATCAGGGCGCTTACCTGTCCGGGCGCGAACCGAACCGGCGCCGAGCGGATGCAGGCGTTGAACTTCTTCAGCTGCCGATCGCGGTTGAACGGGTAGTCCGGGTGGCCAAGCAATTGCGGCATGTCGACCCGGCAGGTGGCGCCGCTTTTCAGCGTGACTTCCACGCTTTGCGGGCCGAGGGCGTTCTTGTCCGGGTTGTCGTCCGACACCACCTCCACGCGCCGGCCGAGCGCGATGCGGCGCGGGTCGTTCAAGGCTGCCGGGTCGAAATCCTCGATGCCGACGTCGCCGGTCAGCAAGGCCGTGGCCACGTCGTATCCCATGCACAGTTTCGCGTAACCGACGTTCATGCCCTCCGTCGCCGGCCGCCCGACCAGGCGGTGGATGAGCGAGGGCGCATACACGCGTACCCGTTCCACATCGTCGGCGGAAAACTTGTGTTCAGCCTGCAGGATCTGCACGCCGTCGATCCCGGCGTGGCAGGCACGCCCGGTGGGAAACGGCTTGTGGCTCATGCGCGTGATCTGGAATACCTTGCCCAGCTCCGCGCCCGCGCTCTCCCAGTCCGGATCATTGTCGAACAAGGCGAAATAGCCGTACGGGCCGTCGAGGATGTCGCGCGGCCCGACGAAGCCGGCGCGCGCCAGGTCGAACGAGGTCATGGCAGCGCGGCCGTTGAGGCCGACCTGGAGCGCGACCGTCGGCAATCCTTCGGTATGCGCCTGCATGGTGCCCGACAGGTGGCTGTACATGATGCCCATCGCATTGCGGAAAGTATCGCGGTCGACGCCGGCAATCTTGGCCAGCGCAGCCGTCGCGCCGAGGGCGCCGCACAGCGCGGGACGGAAAAATCGCATCGGGCCGCGGGGCGTCATGCCGACGAATGCGGCCATGTCCACCCCCAGCACCAGGGCGAGAATCATCTGCTCGCCCGTGACCCCGCCCTCCCGCTCCGCATAGGCCAGCAGCGAGGTCATCACCGTGGCAAGCGTGTGCACCACCGCCTTGTCATGCAGGCAGTCGAACTCCTGGTTGTGCACCTGGTAGGCATTGACCATGACGGCGGAAGGCGCCGGCAGCCATTCCCCGGTCGCCAGGACGCGTGCGTGCCGCGCCTCGCCCCAGCCGGACACCGCCTGCTTGACCTGGCCGACCAGCGGATGCCGGGCGCCGGAAATGCCCACGCCGAAGCTGTCGAGCATGAACATCTTCGCCGCCGCCACCGCGGCGGGCGGCAGGTCGCTGTAGCGCGTTCCCATGATGTGGTCGGTCAGTGCATCTATCGCGCTCATCGCGTCTCCTTGTGTTTGGTTTGTTAATTTCCGGTCAACTTCCAGGCGGGAGGACCGGTGATGTTGCCTTCATTATAGCCGAGTGCAGCGATAATAAAATACACCAAAGCCTCTTTAAGTATCTTTACTTACTTCATAAATATATTTATAGTTCACTTCAGTATTCTTGTGAATACGCAAGGCAAGCGCGGCACCGGGACTGAGGGGCCCCGTTTGGAGGAGCGCAGGGCGGTGGCCCTGTTCGACAACAACATTCATGGAGATCGGGATGAAAAAATCAGTGGGATGGAGCGCCGCGTTGGGCCTCCTGGCGGCAACCGCCGCTGCGGCCTCGACGGCGCATGCGCAAAGCAACGTGAGTATTTACGGTATCGCCGATGGCGGCGTGGTATTTGAAAACGGCAATCCGCGCGGATCGACAACCAAGGTTGGCAGCGGCATTTCAGCCGGCTCGCGCCTCGGCTTTCGCGGCAGCGAAGATCTCGGCGGAGGCCTGAGCGCCAACTTCGTCATGGAAACCGGGTTCAACCTCGACAACGGCGGGTTCGCGCAGGGCGTGACCTTCACCGGCAACCAGGGCCTCATCTTCGGGCGCCAGAGCCATGTCGGCCTGAAGGGCGGTTTCGGCTCCGTGAGCTTCGGCCGCCAGTACAACCCCTACTTCCTGACGCTGAACTTCGTCGATCCCTATGCGACCGGCCAGGTCGGCCAATCCAACAACCTGATGACGACCACCGGTTCGGGCGGCCGCACCAACAACAGCATCCTGTACGTCTCGCCGAAGTTTGCGGGCGCCGGCGTGGAACTGCTGTACGGCTTCGGCGAAGTGGCGGGCGACAATGCGCGCAGCCGGGTCATCAACGGCGCGCTGTCGTACGCCAGCGGCCCGCTGGTGCTGCGCCTGGCGCACCAGCACCAGAACAACGCCTCCGCGACGGTCGCCGCCGCAAAGAACACGATCCTGGGCGGCACCTACGATTTCGGCATCGCCAAGCTGCACGCTGCGTTCGCCGTCAACAAGGGGCCGGGCAGCACCACGATCAATGCACAGGCCACCGGCTTCAACCTCGGCAACGGGACGCCGTACACCGCCGTCCCCGCCGTGGCATCGACCGACGCCCGAGACCTGCTGGTCGGCACAACGGTGCCTGTCGCCGGCGGCCGCGTGCTCGCCTCCTACGTCCGCCGCAACGACCGCACCGCGCTGAACCAGGACGCGAACCAGTTCTCGGTCGGTTACGAACACAACCTCTCCAAGCGGACCATCCTGTACACCGCGTACGCCCGCATCAGCAACAGCAACGGCGCCGCCTACACGGTCGGCAACTCCGGGGACGCTTCCGGCGGCTCCGGCGACCGGGCGATCTCGCTGGGCGTCCGCCACCACTTCTGACGCGGCGCGGCTCCCTTCGCCGCTCCGCATGCAGAGCCCGCGGCGCGCAGCATCGACCATCGCCGCGGGGATTCAAGCAGGTCCGCGGCCCCACAAGGGCCGCGGAGAGCCTGCGCTTCAATTCAATCCAGACCGAAAGCATAAAAAAATGAAGAAACTTTTTCTCAACGCCTTCCTCGTTTTCCTGTTCCACGCATTTGCATCGCTGTCGCACGCGGCGGCGCGCGAAACGCCTGACGAAGCCGTCGCGATGGTCAAGAAGGCCGTGCAGTACCTGAAGACGCACGGCAAGGAAAAGGCATTCGCCGAGTTCAGCAATCCCAAGGGCCAGTTCGTCGACCGCAACCTTTATGTCTTTGTCTACGATATGAACGGGACCAACCTCGCGATCGGGCAGAACCAGCGCCTGATCGGCAAGAACCTGAGCGAACTGCGCGATGCCGACGGCGTGTACATGATCAAGAACATGCTCGACGCAGCGAAGAAAAGCGGCAAGGGCTGGAACGACTACAAGTGGACCAACCCGGCAACGCAAGTGATCGAGGCCAAGTCGAGCTATTTCGAGAAGGTGGACGATGTCGTGATCGGCTGCGGCATTTACAAGTAAGCCGCGGATGTGACGATTGAAGGAATGCAGTGGTGGGTTACGCTTCGCTCTACCCGCCCTGCGGTTCGTTACTTTTCAACGCTTCCGCTCGAGCTGCTTTGCCATGAAGTCGATGAAGGCACGCACCTTGGGCGAGACGGCGCGCTGTTGCGGCAGCATCGCGAAAATGCGGTGCGGCGGCGGCCGATGATCGTCCAGGCAGGTGACCAGCTGCCTGGACTTCAGCAAATCTTCCACCACCGGCAAGGGCGTTTGCGTCATGCCGATCCCGTCCAGCAGGGCGGCCCGCAGCATCACGCTGTTGTTGCACTGGTAGTTCCCCTGCACCGGCACGACGACCGCCGATTTCCCCTCCCCGAATGCCCACTCGCCCGGCATCTGCGACTGGCTGTACACCAGGCAGTTGTGCCGGACCAGCTCGTCCGGCGCGCGCGGCTTCCCGGCAGCCTTGAAGTAGGCGGGGCTGGCGACGACGACATGCGGTATCTCGCCGAGCGGCTTGGCAACCATCGATGAATCCTGCAGCTTGCGGCTGATGCGCAGCGCGAGATCGAAGCCGCCTTCGACCAGGTCGACGTACTGGTCGCTCGCCACCACGTCGAGCCGGATCTCGGGAAACTGCCGCAGGAAGGCGGGCAGCCGTCCGCTCAGCCACAGGATGCCGAACGACGTGGGCACGCTCACGCGCAAGGTTCCCCTCGGCACATCGACCAGCTGCTGCACCGCGCGTTCCGCATGGTCCAGTTCGTCGAGGATGCGCACGCAATGGGCGTAGTAGATCCGGCCTGCCTCGGTCAGGCTCATCTTGCGCGTCGAGCGCTGCAGCAGGCGCGTGCCGAGATGCTGCTCCAGTGCCGCGATCAATTTGCTGACGCTGCCGGGCGAGATGTCCAGCATCTCGGCCGCGCGAGTGAAGCTCGTCGATTCCACCACGCGCCTGAACGCGCGCAGGCTTTGCAGGTTGTCCAATTCCACCTCCTGTATTTATTCCGAATTGGAATAAATTATGTTCCATTACGCGTATTTTTTCCAAAGCCGGATCTCCGTAGACTGAGGGCATCTTCCTGCAGGAGTCCGTCATGCCTTCCTTCGATACGCTTGCGCCGAGAGCCGCGCCCATGCACCAATCGCCACTGCTGCTGCTCGTACTGACCGGCTTCCTGCTCGGTGCCACCCTGCCCGTCGCCAGGCTTGCGGGCAACGCGGGCTGGTCGCCGATCGCGTTCACGTTTGCCGCGGCGCTCGGCAGCGGACTCATCCTGCTGCTCGCCGGGCGCCGCGGCCGCCGGCCGGTCTCGGCGGCGGTGGTCAAGTACAGCCTGGTTGCCGGCGTCCTGAGCGTCGCCGTGCCGAACAGCCTCGTCTTTTTCGTGATGCCGCAACTCGGCACCACCATGACTTCCCTCGCCTACACCCTCCCGCCGCTCTTTACCTACGCCTTCGGATGGATGATCGGGATGGAACGCTACCGCTTCGCGCGCCTGGCAGGCGTGCTGCTGGGCATGAGCGGCGTCGGCTTGCTTCTCCTCGGCAGGCCGCTCCAGCAGGGCACCGGAGGTATCGCACTGCTGCTGGCGCTCGGCATACCGCTCAGCGTCGCCGCGGGGAATGTCTATCGCAAACGCCATCTCCCTGACGGCTACGATTCGAAAACCCTGGCCGGCGGCATGCTGCTGGCCGGCGCCGCCGCGCTGCTCCCCCTGCTGCTCGCCGAGGGCAAGCTGCCGGCCGTGGGCGAAGCCTGGCTGCTCGTGCTGCTGCAATGCGCGCTGACCAGTCTCGGCTACTTCGTCTACTTCCTGTTCCAGAAAGTGGCCGACCCGGTGTATTTCAGCCAGCTCGGCTACGTCATGTCCGCCACCGGCGTGCTCAGCGGTGTCGTCCTGTTCGACGAGCGGCTGACGCCCTGGATGCCGGTCGCGGTCGCCGTGATCGCGCTCGGCGTCATGCTGGTTAACCGCCGTCCGCCGCAGGCTTGATCCCTGCATCTGTTTTTCAACCTCAAGAGCCCAAGCATGAAACTTGCCACTACCCATCAACCCGTCTACCACGTACCGATGCGCACCCTTCACTGGACAATGGCCTTGTGCATCATCGCCCTTTTCGTGACCGGTCCCATCATGGTCGCGTTCGATGCAAAGGACACGCTGCGGCCGGCGTTCTACAGCTTTCACAAATCGATCGGCGCATTGATCGTTGCGCTCGTCTTCGTGCGGCTCGCCGTGCGCTGGCTGAGCCAGGTCCCGCCCCTCCCCGCCGCCATGCCGCCGGGCGAGCGGCTGCTGGCGCACGCCGGGCACTGGTTGCTCTACGCGATGATGGTCGCTGCGCCCCTTACCGGCTGGGCAACCTCGGACATGTACGGCTACGGCGTGAAGTTCTTCGACATGCCGCTGCCGAAACTCTTCCCGACGCTGGGTGCGGAGACCGGCGCACAGGCAGGCGATGTGCATACCGTCGTCGCCTACCTGTTCCTCGCTCTCGTCGGCCTGCACCTGCTGGCCATCGCCAAGCACCGTTACGTCGACCGCGACTGCGTGATGCACAGGATGGCATGATGGAAAGTCTCGACGTACGCCGTAGCGCGTCGCGCGGCGTGATGCAGCTCGGCTGGCTGGATGCCCGCTTCAGCTTTTCCTTCGGCCCCTACTACGATCCGCGCCGCAACGGCTTCGGGCCCTTGCTGGCGCTGAACGAAGATGTGATCCAGCCGGGCACCGGTTTCGAGATGCATCCGCACAAGGATCTCGAGATATTCATCCTCCCGCTGTCGGGCGTGGTGGAACACCGCGACAGTCTCGGCAACCATGCTTTCGTCCGTCCGGGCGAGGTGCAGAAAATGTCGGCAGGCGCGGGAATCTGGCACAGCCAGATGAATGCATCGATGACCGAGGTGGATCGCCACCTGCAGATATGGCTGCAGCCGCGAACGCTTGGCGCACGTCCCGGCGTGGACCAGCGTCGTTTCGACCGGCGCCGGCGCGTTGGACGCTGGCAGGCGCTGGTGACGCCCGACGGGCGCGACGGCAGCCTGCCCGTGGATCAGGAGGCGTCGATTCACGCCGCCATCCTCCATCCGGAACATGTGCTGTGGGTGCCTGCCGGGCATTCCCGCAGCGCCTACATCCACGTGATCGAGGGGGCGGTGGCCGCCGACGCAGGGAGGGACGGCATCGCCGAACTTGCGGCCGGCGATGCCCTGGCCGTGTCACCGGCGGCGCCGGTCCGGCTCTTCGCTTCTGCTCCCGACACCGAAGTCTTGCTGTTCGACCTCCCTTCCGTCTAGCCGCGAAGCCCGTTTCGCTTTGGCCATCGACCGCTGCCGGCACGTTCGCATGTGCCGGCAGCGCGTCATTTTCAAATCGGCAACATCAAATCTGCCACACGTTACGCAAAGGTACGCAAAGGTACGCAAAAACCCCTTGCAATCCCTATCGCCATCGTTAATAATCTAAATGAGAATAGTTCGTATTTACTGAAAGATCACAAGATGACCGGGACGATGCAGCAATCGAAGGATGAAGATGGCAGCTTGCAAGGCAGCCAGGCTGTTTCGCAGACACCGCGATTCAAGAGCGAAGACTTGTTCCAGCAGCAGCGCGAGGTGGAGATCGACCACCAGGGCCGGATCTACCGCCTGAGGCTGACGCAGATGAACAAGCTGATCCTCACTGCCTGATCCGCCCGAACGACGCTCACCCTATCCATCCATCCGAGGCAGTGCCATGATTGTCTGTGTTTGCAACAACGTCTCCGAACGCCAGATCCGCCGCGCAGTAGACTCGGGTCATACGACCATGCCGCAGCTGCGCGAGGAACTGGGTGTCGGTACCTGCTGCGGCAAGTGCCATTCCTGCGCGAAGACGGTGCTGCGCGAATACCTCGAAGACGGCGTGCGCGAAGCACAACCGATGTTCCAGGCAGCAATCGCCGCCTGACCCTTCCCCTCCCCTCTCGCTCTTCCCTCCCTCTCGCATCGGGTCATCCGATGCGAATGATTCACACTAACAAAACACAGTCGCCCGAATGGCAAATGCGGCGCCGTGGGTTATCATTTCGCTACCCATCGGCGCATCAACGTGCCGCCCCACCCACCCCACCACAGAGGGCCCAATGAAAGGCGATCCGAACATCATCCGGCTGCTCAACGCGCAGCTCACCAACGAACTGACCGCGATCAACCAATACTTCCTGCACGCGCGGATGTACAAGCATTGGGGCCTGGAAAGGCTCGGCAAGAAGGAATACGACGAGTCGATCGAAGAGATGAAGCACGCCGATCGCCTGATCGACCGCATCCTCATGCTCGAGGGCCTGCCGAACCTGCAAGCGCTGAACAAGCTGCTGATCGGCGAGTCGACGCAGGAGATGCTGGAATGCGACCTGAAACTCGAACAGGCCGCGCAGCAGACGCTGAAGGATGGCATCAAGGCATGCGAAGCCGCCGCCGATTTCGTATCGCGCGACCTGCTGGAAGACATCCTGGAAGACACCGAGGAACACATCGAGTGGCTTGAGACACAGCTCGATCTGATCAACAAGGTAGGCATCCAGAATTACCTGCAGTCGCAGATGGGCGACTGACGCAACGCGCGCAAATAAAAAGGGCAGCCGCGGCTGCCCTTTTTGCTTGATCCGCGCCGGCTTACTGCGGCACCGTATCCTTGAACGACGGCCGTTCCGACAGCTTGTCGAACAGCTTCGCGAGATTGGGATGGTCGCCGCGCCAGTCGATCTCGGGGAAGCGGAAGGACAGCCAGCCCAGCGCGCAGCCGACGGCGACGTCCGCCAGGGTGTAGTGGTTGCCGCTGCAGAACGCGGTGTCCTTCAGGCCGGCGGCCATTGCCTTCAGGCCGTTGTCGACCTTGTCCATCTGGCGCTTGATCCATTCCGGGCTTTGCTGCGATTCGGGACGCTGCGTGCGTTCGAGGCGGATCGCGACGGCCGCTTCGAGCACGCCATCGGCCAGGGCTTCCCAGCATTTGACTTCCGCGCGCTCGCGTCCGTTGGGCGGAATGAGCTTGCCGACGGGCGTGAGCGTATCGAGGTACTCGACGATCACCCGCGAATCGAACATGGCGCCGCCGTCTTCCATGATCAGGCAGGGTACTTTCCCGATCGGGTTGTACTGCATGATTTTGGTGTCGGGCGCCCAGACGTTTTCCTGCACCAGCTCGTAATCGAGCTTCTTTTCCGCCATGACCACGCGGACTTTGCGGACGAACGGGCTGGCGAGAGAACCGATGAGTTTCATAGATGCGTATGGTGTGGATTGGCCTGGATTATAACATTGGCGAACGGCACGATCAGTGCCCCGGCGGCCGGCCGGCGCTCCTTCCATCGCACGTCTTGCGGCGGGGGCCAGATGGTAAAATGCCGGATTCCGCTGATTTTGCGCGCGGTTTTCCGCACTTTGCGCAGGTTTTCTTTCATTCTCCGCATTTTCATATCATGTCGCTTTCCGCCCTCTCCGCCCTCTCGCCGTTGGACGGCCGCTACGCCGCCAAGACCGACAAGCTGCGCCCCCTGCTGTCCGAAGCCGGTTTCATGCACCATCGCGTCAAGGTGGAGATCGCCTGGCTGCAGGCGCTGTCGAACGCCGGCTTCGCGGAAATCAAGCCTTTCTCGCCCGCCGCGAGCGCTTTGCTGGACAAACTGGCAAGCGAATTCACCGAAGCCGACGCCGAACGCATCAAGGCGATCGAAGCCGTCACCAATCATGATGTGAAGGCGGTCGAGTACTGGCTGAAGGAAAAAGTGAAGGATGTGCCGGAGCTGGTCGCTGCATCCGAATTCATCCACTTCGCCTGCACCTCGGAAGACATCAACAACACCTCGCACGGCATGATGCTCAAGGCCGCGCGCAACGACGTGCTGCTGCCGGCGCTGCGCAACGTCATCGCCCGCCTCACCGAGATCGCGCATGACAACGCCGCGCTGCCGATGCTCTCGCGCACCCACGGCCAGCCGGCGAGCCCGACCACGCTGGGCAAGGAAATCGCCAACGTCGTCGCCCGCCTCAAGCGCGCCGAGAAGCGCATCGCCGAGGTCGAGATCCTGGGCAAGATGAACGGCGCCGTGGGCAATTACAACGCCCACCTGTCCGCCTACCCCGACTTCGACTGGGAATCGTTCTCCAAGAACGTGATCGAGCAGCGCCTCGGCCTGAGCTTCAATCCCTACACCATCCAGATTGAGCCGCACGACTACATGGCGGAACTGTTCGACGCCGTCGCCCGCGCCAACACCATCCTGCTCGACTTGAACCGCGACATCTGGGGTTACATCTCGCTCGGCTACTTCAAGCAAAAGACCAAGGCCGGCGAGATCGGCTCGTCCACCATGCCGCACAAGGTCAACCCGATCGACTTTGAAAACTCGGAAGGCAACCTCGGGCTTGCCAATGCTGTTCTGAAGCACCTGTCGGAGAAGTTGCCGGTCTCGCGCTGGCAGCGCGACCTGACCGACTCCACCGTCCTGCGCAACATCGGCGTCGCCTTCGGCTACACCATGCTCGCCTACGACAGCTGCCTGCGCGGCCTGAACAAGCTGGAAGTGAACCCCGCGCGCCTGGCGGAAGACCTCGACGCCACCTGGGAAGTGCTGGCCGAGCCGGTGCAGACGGTGATGCGCCGCTACGGCATCGAGAACCCGTACGAGCAGCTCAAGGAACTCACGCGCGGCAAGGGTATTTCGAAAGAAGCCCTGCGCGACTTCGTCAACGGCCTCGCCATTCCGCAAGAGGCCAAGGACCAGCTGCTGGCGATGACGCCGGCCAGCTATATCGGCCGCGCCGAGCAGCTCGCGCGCAAGATCTGATCCCTCCACCCCGAAGCGCCGCGTTCTGCGGTGCTTCGGCATCTCCCCCGAAGCAAGCCTTCTTTCATCGCCGTATCGGCGGCGGGATTCGCATTGCCACGAGCCACACCGCTCAAGCAGATGCCTTCATGTAGAAGCGCATTACTATTCGTTCGCCGGAACGATTGCAAGTACTTAAACTTTTCCTCCCGCACGCGCGCATAAACAAAATTCCCGGGTCAAGTGAAAAGGCGGTCCATGCTGTTACTTGCAGCGATATTGTTCCTGCCACCCTGCAAAGCACATCCACAGGCCATGCCGCTGTTGCCTGAATCTTCTGTCATTCAGAATCCGCTGAACGATCCCATAGAGTTTCTTGAGGTTCGTTCCATTAGCTGCGCAGTCACAAACCGCGACGCATTGTTTTCCGTATTCCCGTTTTTGTATTGATTTGTACCTGAGTGCTGCCTGGACAAGAAAGCTTCACATAACTCGCTTTTCCGGACACACGAACGATACACGGCCGGGGTGTAATGCTTCCCGTGCAGCACGTTCAACACCTGGAAACCTGCACTCCTGATCATCGCCTCTTCCTTGCCCCGCGATATCCGGCCCTGCCACCGAAACCAATTCCACGAAAGGAAGCACAATGCCACTCCCCTCCAGACACCTTGCCCTTGCCGCTGCCGGTGCTGCTTTTTGCGTTGCGTCCTGGGCGCAAAGCGGTACTGATGCCGTCCGTCCTCCGGCTGTCATTCCGCTTGCTTCAGAAGCGGCGCCAAAGCTCATTGCGTATCCGCCGTTAGCCGAACCGCTCGCCCGCGGGGTCGTCATCATTCAGTACCGGACCGAGAACGCACGCATCATGCCGGTATTCGGTAACAAAGCCGTCGACGTATCGCCGCGCCTGGGCCACCTTCATGTCACTATCGATGACTGGAACGGGACCTGGGCTCATACCAGCGAAGATCCGATCATCGTGGTTGGATTGAAGCCCGGCGTGCACAAGGTGCGGCTCGAGATCGCCGATCCCAGCCACAAGATCCTTGCCAGCGAAACCGTCACCGTCACGGTGCCGGAGCAAAAGGCGGGTGGGTCACACGGGCACTGATCCGCCTGCGGCAGAGCAAAATCCATATGACTCCGGATGCTGCTTTAAGATCGTTCAAGACAAGGCATTCAGGCGATGCCATCATGTGCCCCCGCACGCGCTTGCAAGCTTTGCTGCTATGATATTAGTCCTAATTAAAACTAATTAGCATCCTGCAATTCATGCAACGCTACACCCTTCCGGCGATCGTGCTGCACTGGCTAACGGCCGCGCTCATCGTCTGCGCATTCGTCCTCGGCCTCGTGATGGTCGATATCCCGGGGATCACGCCGACCAAGCTGAAGTATTTTTCCTGGCACAAGTGGCTGGGCGTGACCGTCCTTGGCCTCGCCTGCCTTCGCCTGCTCTGGCGGCTCACGCACGCGGCGCCGCCGCTGCCGGCGAGCATGGCGGCGTGGCAGGTCAGCCTCGCGAAGCTGCTGCATGTGCTGCTGTATGTCCTGGTCTTCGCCGTGCCGGTATCGGGCTATTTCTACAGCCTCGCCTCCGGCGTCCCGGTGGTCTACCTCGGCCTCATTCCGCTGCCGGTGCTGGTCGAGGCCAACGAGGTGTGGAAGCCTATCCTCAAGCAAGTCCATTTCGCATTGAACATGACGCTGCTGGCCTGCGTCGCCCTGCATGTTGGGGCCGCCATGAAGCACCTGGTCATCGACCGCGACGGCGTGTTCCGGCGCATGCTTCCCTAGATTTCGAAACAGGAGTGAACGTGAACCTTTTCCGCTGTACCGCCGTCCTCGCACTTGCTGCGTCCCTGCCCGTGCTTGCGGCGCAACTCAAGACCGATCCGGCGAAGAGCACGGTGTCGGCTGTATTCAAGCAGATGAACGTGCCGGTGGAAGGCAAGTTCAAGCGCTTCAATGCGCAGATCGACTACAACAGCGCGAAGCCCGAGACCTCGAAGGCGAGCATGGAAATCGACGTCGCCAGCTTCGATCTCGGCGATGCCGAGTTCAACAGGGAAGCGCAGAAGAAGGATTGGTTCAACGGCACGCAATTCCCGAAGGCGAGCTTCGTCTCGAGCGCGCTGAAGCCGGCGGGCGGCGGCAGGCTGGATGTCAGCGGCAAGCTGACCATCAAGGGGAAGTCGGCGGACGTCGCCTTCCCGCTGACGGTGAAGCAGGAAGGGCCGGCACAGATTTTTGAAGGCACGCTGCCGATCAAGCGGCTGGCCTTCAATATCGGCGAGGGCGAGTGGAAGGACACGAGCATGGTCGCCGATGAAGTTTTGATCAAGTTCCGCGTCGTGACGACGCAGTAAGCAACAAGCCAGGGAGAATTTTCAATGCAAACCAAGCACATCATCGCAACGCTTCTCGCCCTCAGCGCCGGTTCGGCCTTTGCGCAGACCTACAACATCGAGCCGAACCACACCTATCCGAGCTTCGAGGCGGACCATCTCGGCATTTCGGTCTGGCGCGGCAAGTTCAACAAGACCAGCGGCGTGGTGAAGCTGGATCGCGCGGCGAAGACCGGTTCCATGGATATCGCAATCGAGGCGGCATCCATCGACTTCGGCCATGCGAAGATGAACGAGCATGCGCGCTCCAAGGACATGTTCAATGTCGAGCAATTCCCGACCATCACCTACAAGGGCAAGTCGATGAAGTTCGAGGGCGACAAGCCGGTGGCCGTCGAAGGCGAGCTGACGATGCTGGGCGTGACCCGGCCGGTGAACCTGAGCATCGGCAAGTTCAAGTGCATCGAGCATCCGATGTTCAAGCGCGAGGTGTGCGGCGCCGACGCGACCGCCGAGTTCAAGCGCACCGACTTCGGCCTCAACTACGGCACGCCCCGCTTCGCGCCGGAAGTGAAGCTGGCGATCCAGGTCGAGGCGCTGAAGGCAGACTAAGCTTGCGCCACCACGCATGAAACGGGAACGCTACCTGCGCAGCATCCGCCTGGTCGCCGAGTGCTACCAGGCGTTCGAACGCTTTTCGGCGATGCATGTGCGCACGCTCGACCTCACGCCGCCGCAGTTCGACATTATCGCCACCCTCGGCAATACGCCGGGCATGTCGTTCAGGGAACTGGGGGAGCGCACCCTGATCACCAAGGGCACGCTCACCGGCGTGGTGGACCGGCTGGAAGCCAAGGGCCTGGTGTGCCGGGCGACGCACGCGGAGGACAGGCGCAGCACCATCGTGCGGCTGACGAAGAAGGGCGAGGCGGAGTTCGAACGCGTTTTTGCGCCTCATGTAGAATTTTGCAAGCAGCCGTTCCGGGATTATCGGGAGGAAGACTTTGCCGCGCTCGAACGCGAGCTGGCGAAGCTCAAGGCCCATCTGGGAGCGGCGGCCGGCAAGACCGAGACTTGAAGTGCCACGAGAAGCGCCACCACGTTCAACCAGAAAGCCAGCCAAAGGAGCTTGTATGAGACCCCCGATTGCCAGCATTGCCTTGACCGCCATGATCGCCCTTCCCTTCTCCGCCCAGGCGCAGTTCGCCAAGGTCGAGGATGCCGTCAAATACCGGCAGTCAGCGTTGTCCGTCATGGGCACCCACATGGGCCGTGTCGGCGCCGTGGTCAAGGGGGAAAGGCCGTATGACAAGGCGGCCGTCGAAGCGGACGTGGCGGTGATCGAGACCATGTCCAAGCTCCCCTGGTCCGCCTTCGTGCCCGGATCCGACCTGCCCAACTCCAAGGCCAAGCCCGCGATCTGGAAAGAGCAGGACAAGTTCAAGGCGGGCGCCGAGAAGATGCAGCAGGAAGTCGCCAAGCTGTCGACGGCGGCGAAGTCCGGCGACCTGAATGCGGTCAAGTCGGCCTTCGGCGGCGTGGGTCAGGCCTGCAAGGCCTGCCACGACGATTACCGCAACAAGTAAAGAGGAATTTTGCGATAACGCCTGCCGGCGCACTGCCGGCAGGCGTTTTTCATTGGCGCGTCAGAAACGCGTTGCCGGCAGCGTCACGAGGTAATAGACCACGCCGGCGCACACAGCAAGGATCGCCACCGCGAGCAGGCGCATGCCCCAGGAGTCGTTCGCCGGCTCGGCGTCGAAATCCACCTCCTGATCGCCGGTCAGCATCGGCTGCGTCAGGTTCCGCTTCTTCGCGAAGCGGTAGAACAGGATGGCGAGCAGGTGCAGGCCGACCAGCACGAAGATTACGGTCGCACTGACGTCCTTGTGGAACCAGGTGATCTTGTCCGAGAGTTCCTTGCTGATGAACTTGACCATCGGGCCGTCCCAGGCAATGTCATCGTTCGCATACAGTCCGGTCACGGCCTGTGTCAGCACGGCGGCAAGCAGCGCGAACACGGACAGGCCGCCCAACGGGTTATGGCCGAGCCTGCCGGTCGCATCCTTGCCCCGGACATAGCCGAGTATGGTCGAAGGCCCGTACAGGAAACTCGAAAAGCGCGCGTAGCGGGGGCCCACGATGCCCCACAGGATGCGGAACGCCACCAGGGTGAGCACCGCGTAACCCGAGCGGAAGTGCCAGGTCATCGCATTGCCGCCGATATATTGCGTGACGACGGAAACCACGATCAACACCGCCAGCACCCAGTGAAACAGCCGGGTGGGCAAGTCCCAGACGCGTACCTTTTTCATGCCTT
>Ga0196970_1001122_pt1 | contig 20756 bp, 22 predicted proteins | sample S1v_513CmetaG_FD_148672 | JGI IMG/M metagenome (GOLD analysis project Ga0196970, IMG submission 148672) | Soil microbial communities from Anza Borrego desert, Southern California, United States - S1+v_5-13C | ecosystem: Environmental > Terrestrial > Soil > Desert | place: USA: California...
ACACGATCACCGAGATGATCACCGGCATCGACCTGGTGCGCGAGCAGATCCGCGTGGCGACCGGCGCACCTCTGGGCTACACGCAGGGCGACATCCGCTTCCAGGGTGCGGCCATCGAGTGCCGCGTGAACGCCGAGAACCCGGAGACCTTCACCCCGTCGCCGGGCAAGATCGACGGCTACCACGCGCCGGGCGGCCTGGGCGTGCGCGTCGATTCGGCGCTGTACGACGGCTACCGCGTGCCGCCGCACTACGACAGCCTGATCGCCAAGCTGGTGGTGCACGGCACGACCCGCAACGAGTGCCTGATGCGCCTGCGCCGCGCCATCGAGGAGTACGTGATCGGCGGCATCGACACGACGCTGCCGCTGCACCAGCGCATCATCGCCGAGCAGGCCTTCATCAACGGCGACTACGACATCCACTGGCTGGAACAGCTGATGGGTTTGAAGAAGTAACGTTGTTAAGTCCCTCCGCCGCCTCCGGCGCTACGTGATGCACGCATGTTGCGATACAGCAGCGAAAAAGCCCCTCTCCCGTCAAGGGAGAGGGGCTTTTTCGTTCCTGATCAGCCACTTAACGCATTTGCGAAATGTGTGCATTACGTAGCGCCGGAGGTGGGGGAGGGACTTCAACGTCCTGCTATCCCTTCAGCGCCGTGCCCTTGCCGCACCGGTCCGCCACGCCCTTGCCGCAGGCGCGGAACTTCAGGTCCTTGTCCAGGCACACGCGCACCTCGGTCACCTGGCGGCGGGCGCAGATCACGGCGACCATGTCGGGCGTCAGGCCGGGGTTGGCCTCGGTGAACAGCGACTGGAGCTTTTCGGGGGGCAGCGACAGGTCGGGCTTGGGCGTCTTCACCGCGTCGGGAATCGTCACGCGGGCGGCGGCGTCGCGCAGGGTGGCGAAGTACTTCACCACGTCGACGCCGCTGCAAGTGCCGTGCTTCTGCCACTGCTGCACCATCAGGCTGGGGCTGGGCATCACCGCCATCGTCTCGTCCACCACCGCCTTCGGCACGGTCCGCTGCGCCGAGCAGGAGCGCGGGTAGCCGCCCTGTTCGTGCTGCGGCCACAGGCCGTGCACCACGAAGCCGTGGTTCTTGCCGGCCCCGCACTGGTCGGGATCGTCGTCGCGGTCAGGGCGGGAGCAGTGCGCCGGCGACCAGGACAGGCTGAGGATGTAGTAGTCGAAGGCGCCGGGGTCGGCCTTGCGCTGCGCGGCAGCCTCGAACGGTGTCAGCAGAAGAACAATCATCGAGAGAAATTTGAGGGAAAGAAGCGTCCGCATGCTCGGCTCCACGGTGTCGGTCTCGCGGAAGAATTGCATACCATGGAGTGGCGGGCCGCGTCTCGTGCCGTGCGCACCGACGGGGTGGCGGCGCTGCGGCGACCAAGGGTACTCTCTCCATCCCACCGGATGACGGACCGCCGATGATCGAACTGAACGCGACGCTTCTGTTGCGGGCCTACGCCGCCGGTATCTTCCCGATGGCGGAGAGCGCCGACTCCGACGACCTCTACTGGTTCGATCCCGAGCAGCGCGGCATCCTGCCGCTGGACGCGTTCCACGTGCCCAAGCGGCTGCGCCGGACCGTGCGGCGCGGGCCGTTCGAGGTGCGCTTCGACAGCGCCTTTCGCGCGGTGATCGAGGCGTGCGCCGAGCCCACGGCCGAGCGGCCCAAGACCTGGATCAACCAGGATATCGTGCGGCTCTACAGCGAACTGGCCGGGCAGGGCTGTGCGCACAGCGTGGAGTGCTGGCGCGACGGGCGGCTGGTGGGCGGGCTGTACGGCGTGTCGCTGGGCGGCGCCTTCTTCGGCGAGAGCATGTTCAGCCGCGAGACCGACGCCAGCAAGGTGGCGCTGGTCCATCTCGTGGCGCGGCTGCGGGCGGCGGGCTACACGCTGCTGGACACGCAGTTCGTGACCGAGCACCTGACCCGCTTCGGCGCCGTCGAGATCCCGCGCTCGGAATACCGGCGCCGTCTGGCCGCGGCGCTGGGCACGCCCACCAATTTCGCAGGCGTCGATCAGGCCGCCGCCGTGGCGGCCCTGCTGGACGGGGTGGGGGAGGGATAGGAGGTGCGAGGGGCGTTGGGTTTTCGCTGACGCTCAACCCAACCTACGACGCCCCGGTAGGTTGGGTTGAGGCGGAGCCGAAAACCCAACGTCGGCACGCTCACTTCTCCTGGCAGGAGAGCACCCAGACGTCGTAGACGGCGTGCTCCATGGCCGAGAGGGCGGGGCTGGAGGCGAACATCCAGCCGCTGAACACGGTTTCCGCCTGCTCGCCGGGCTTGATCTCGACGACCTCCAGGAAGGCGGCCGACTCGGGCGCCTCGATGGGCGGGTTCTCGCGGCAGGCGCGCAGGGTCACGCGCAGGCTGCCGAAGACCTTGGTCTCGCCGGCCCGGATGTCGAAGGTGGTGGTGCGCGCGGTGACCTTGTCGAGGCCCTGGAGGCGGGCGGCCGGGCGCTCGATCATCTGCGGCGGGGGCGCGTTGGCGGCGGGCGCCGCCAGGGCCGGAGCCGCGAGAATCAGGGCCGCGAAGGCCGCGCGCGCGGTGTCGAACATCGTCACGACGGTGGCTTCCGATGGTGGACAGTGTCCGCCGTTTACATCGGAAGCGCCGCCGCGTCCAGTCGCGCTATCGTCCCATCACGCTACCGCAGGGCTGAGGCTCAGCCGCCGCTGCCCGTGCGGCGTCGGGTGTCGCGATCTTCCTGCCGCTCCTCCAGCTTCTCGGCGCCGGCACCGGCACCGGCACCGGCGGCACCGCCGATCACGGCGCCCACCGGGCCGCCCACCACCGCGCCGGCCGCGGCGCCGCCCAGACCGCCGGTGGCGGCCTTCTCCTCCATGGTGCGGCCGCAGGCCGCGGCGAACAGGCACAGGCCGAACACGGCCAGGGTGCGGAAACGCATGGCTAATCTCCCGCTGAGGTTACGCTCAGGCGGAAGAACGGCATGGGGCGCGGATGGTTCCTGAAAACGCATCGGGTCGCGCAAGCGCGGCCCGGTGTCGGGTGACGTCCGATGGGAGACGGGTCACATCTTCGGCGGGGCGTCCTTGCCGGTTTCGGCCTTGTCGCCGCCCTTGGCGTTGCTTTGCAGGCTGAAGATCACTTGGCCCAGGAGCTGTTCCAGGCCGGGGGTGCTCTGCGTGTACTCGATACGGCCGCCGGGAGCGATCATGTCGGGGTCGCCGCCGGGTTCCAGCGCCATGAACTTGCCGCCCAGCAGGCTCTCGCTCGCCACCACGGCGGCGGTGTCCTTGGGCAGCTTGACATCCGGGGCGATGGAGAGGTGGACGACCGCCTGATAGCTTTTCGGGTCGAGCGTCAGCGACGTGACCGTGCCGACCTTGACGCCGCTGATGCGCACGTCGGCACCGCTCTGCAGCCCGCTGATGGAGCCGAAGCGGGCCGTCACCTCATATCCGTCCACCTTGCGCAGGTCGGCGCTGGTGTACGCGAACACGAGGAAAAAGCCGGCGACGACGAGGACGACGCCGCCCAGCACGGTTTCGATGACGTTCCGGCGCATGATGGATTCCTAGCGGCCGTGGTGGACGCCGGGCCTCAGCCCGGAGTCCACGGCTCGTAATCGCCGGTGGCGCGCACGCGCCGGCCGCCCTGCAGCACGTGCCCGGGCGGGCGGTAGGCCTGGAGCGAACCCGACGGATTCGGCTCGTGCTCCTTCACCCACGGCTTGTGGTAGGGGCTGCTGCCTTCCGGGATCGGGTCCTTGTGGATGTGGTGCAGCCAGCCGTGCCATTCCGGCGGGACCTTGGAGGCCTCCGGCTCGCCGTTGTAGATGACCCAGCGGCGCTCGCGCCGGCTGCCGTGCGACACGCTGCGGTCACGGTAGTATTTGTTGCCGAAGCGGTCGGTCCCGACCAGCTCGCCGCGGCGCCACGTGAGGAAGCGGATGTGGACGTTGGCCATCCACGTGATGAGGGAGATCTTTTCGCTCATTGTCGGCCGTGATCGGGCGTTGCCGCCCGCCAAAGGGGTTCCATCGGACGCGGCGCACTATGGCACCGCGATTGCCGCCCGTCCACTGCGAAGGACAGGTTTTCTCTAGCCTCAGGCGAAGCGGCGCTCGGTCAGCAGAAGGCGCACGGCGAAGCCCAGGAACAGCACGCCGGCCACGGCGTCCAGCACCGTGTGTACGGTGCGGCTGGTCAGCAGGGCGCGCGCCGCCCCGGCGCTGGCCGCCGCCACGCCCAGCAGGTAGAGGCAGCCCAGCCCGCCCAGGATGATGCCGTAGGTGAAGGTCTGCAGCGCCACCGACCCCAGCTCCGGCGCCACGAACTGCGGCACGAAGGCGAGGTAGAAAAGGATGATCTTCGGGTTCAGCAGGTTGGTCAGCAGCGCGTTGACGAACACCGTGCGGGTGGAGGCCGGCGGCGGGCGCACCGGCTCCGCCGTGGCGCCGCCCTGCCGGCGGGCCTGGATCGCACTCCACAGGGCGCGCGTGCCGATCCACGCCAGATAGGCCGCCCCGGCGTAGCGCAGCGCGTCGAACAGCACCGGCGAGGCGGCGATCAGCGCCGACACGCCCACCGCCGCCAGCAGCGCCTGGATGACGTTGCCCGCCGTGATGCCCGCCGTCGCCACGAAGCCGGCGCGCCGCCCCTCCGTCAGCCCGCGCGACAGCACCAGCAGCGAATCCGGCCCCGGCGTGATCACCAGGATCATGGCGGCGACGAGGTAGAGCTGGAACAAGTGCGGGTCGAACGGCATGGCAAACCCCGATTCGGCATTGTGCTGCCGCCGACTATAGCGGCGGGGCCGCGGCGGATCACCGGCGCCGTGCGCGGGTCGGGTATTCGGCAGCGTGGACGTCGGGCCTCAATCCGGCCAGCGGCGGTGCATCCATAGCCACTGCTCCGGCCGTTCGCGGATCCAGCCCTCCAGCAGTTCGTTCACGCGCTGCATGAGGATGCGCGAGTCGGCGTTGCGGTCGCCGCTGGCCGGCATCTCCAGCGGCGGGTAGACGGTGACGCGAAAGCGGGCGCCGCCCAGCCGCTCGGTCCGCGCCGGGCGGATGGGGATGCCGGAGCGCACGGCCAGCTGCGCCGCCGCGGGTGCGGTCATGGCGTCGCGGCCGAAGAAGGGGACGGGGATGCCGTCGTTCATCTTCTGGTCGATCAGCATGCCGACGTGGCCGCCCTGGCCCAGGATGCGGATGAGGGCGCGCGCACCGTCCGGACCCTTGGGGATGTGCGTGCCGGTGGCGGCCCCGCGCAGGTCGGTCAGCAGGCGGCCGACGATGGGGTTGTTGGGCGCGCGGTAGACCAGCGCCAACTCCAGCCCCAGCTTGCGCGACACCACCGACGGCACCTCCCAATTGGCGAGGTGGCCGGAGACCAGGATGCCGGCGATGCCGTCGTCGCGCATGATGGTGATGTGCTCGGCCCCGATGAACTCGGTGCGGCCGCCGGGACCGGAGTCGCCGAGCCGGTCCAGGTGCGGGTACTCGGCCATGGTGCGGCCCAGGTTGTCCCACATGCCGGTGATGATGGCGTCGATCTCGGCGGCACTCTTCTCCGGGAACGCACGCGTCAGGTTGCGGCGCGCGGTGCGCGTGCTGGAGAGGAACGGCCCGACGGTGCGGCCGAGCCAGCCGCCGAAGGCCGACGCCGTGTCCACCGGCAGCGCCCGGCAAAGCGCGGCGAAGCCATAGGCCGCCGCCGCCTCCAGCGGGTAGGAGAGGTGCTTGGCCAGCCAGCGCACGACGGGGCTGCGGGGCTTTCCCATCAGGCTCTCCCCAGCGCGGGAAGCCGGTCGAGCAATGCGCCGAGCGCCTCCGCGTCGTCGAACACCGCGCGCACGGGCAGCACGCACACGCGTGCGCGGACGTCGGCCGGCAGGCGGACGGCGTCCTTGGCGGTGGTGACGGGCAGGGCGTTCAACGCCTCGGCGCGGGTCAGCAGGTCGGCCACCTCGGCGGCGGTGTACGGGTGGTGGTCGGCGAAGGCGATGCGGCCGGCCAGCACGGCGCCCAGCGATTCGAGCGTGGCGAAGAACTTTTCCGGCCGGCCTATACCGGCGAAGGCCAGCACCGTCTGGCCGCGCAAGCCGTGGTCTGGGGTTGGTTCGATGCGGGCGCGCAGCACGGGCAGGGGGGCGACGCGGGCGGCGACGCCGGTGCGGTCCTCGCCCATCAGCACCACGGCGTCGGCGCGCGACAGGCCGCGCCCCACCGGCTCGCGCAGGGGGCCGGCGGGCAGGATATGGCCGTTGCCGAAGCCGACGGCGCCGTCCACCACGACCAGCGACAGGTCCTTGGCGAGGTGCGGGTTCTGGAAGCCGTCGTCCATGACGACCACGCCCGCCCCGGCCGCTGCCGCCGCCCTGGCGCCGGCCACGCGGTCGCGCGCCACCCAGGTGGGGGCGTGGGATGCCAGCAGCAGCGCCTCGTCGCCCACCTGCCCGGCGTCGTGGCGGGCGGGGTCGACGCGGAGCGGGCCGTGCTCCGTGCCGCCGTGGCCGCGCATCAGGAAATGCACGGCCGTGCCGCGCGCGGCGAGCGCCTCGGCCAGCGCCAGGGCGACCGGCGTCTTGCCGGCGCCGCCGGCCACGAGGTTGCCGACGCAGACGACGGGAACGGGAGCCGGTTTGGCGCGCGTCATCGCGAAGCGCAGCCGGCCGGCCAGACCGTACAGCGCGCCGAGCGGGGCGAGCGCCAGCGCCGCCGCCCCGGTGGGGCGGTACCAGAAGGCGGGGGTCCTCATGCGGCCGGCCGATCCGCCCGGCGCCGCACGCCGGCCTCGTCGAGCAGCGGCGCCAGCACGTCCAGCACGCGGTCGACGACGCGGCGGTTGTGCTCGGTCACCGTGGCGGCGCCGGCGACGACGCGCGCGCGTTCCGCCTCGTCGGTCAGCAGGCGGCGGACGTTGGGGGCCAGATCCGCCGCGTCGGGCAGGGGCACTGCGCCGCCGGCCGCCTCCAGCCGGTCGGTGATCTCGGCGAAGTTCCACATGTGCGGGCCGTACAGCACGGCGCAGCCGAGCTGCGCCGGCTCCACCGGGTTCTGGCCGCCGTGGTTGACGAAGGAACCGCCCATGCACACCACCGGCGCCAGCCGGTAGAAGAGGCCAAGCTCGCCCATGGTGTCGGCGACGTAGACGGCGTCCTGCGGGCCGGGCAGGAAGCCCTCGGCGCGGCGCGCGACGGTAAGGCCGCGGGCGCGCAGCGCCTGGGCGATGTCGGGCCCGCGGTGCGGGTGGCGCGGCACGACGACGGTCAGCAGGCCGGGCAGGCCGCCGGCCAGCGCCTCGTGCACCGCCGCCGCCACCTCGTCCTCGCCGGGATGGGAGCTGGAGAGCAGCCAGAGCGGCCGGCCGGACACCGCGGCGCGCAGGGCGTCCAGTTGGGCGGGGTCGGCGGGGGGCGGGGCGGCCGAGAACTTCAGGTTGCCGACGCAGGACACGGTCCCGGCGCCCAGCGCGCGCAGACGCTCCGCATCGCCGTCGGTCTGCGCCAGCGCGACGCGGAAGGTGCCCAGCAGGCCGCCGATGAAGCCCGGCGCCCGGCGCCAGCGCGCGAAGGAGCGCGCCGAGATGCGGGCATTGACCAGGGCCGCCGGGATGCGGCGCGCGCGGATGGCGCCCAGCAGGTTCGGCCAGATCTCCGACTCGATCCACAGGACGAGGTCGGGGCGCCAGTGGTCAAGGAAGCGGGCGGCGGCGTCCGGCAGGTCGACCGGGACGTACTGGTGGATGGCGCGTTCCGGCAGGCGGCGGCCCATCAGTGCCGCCGAGGTGACGGTGCCGGTGGTCAGCAGGACGGTGAGGTCGGGGGCGCGCTCCAGCAGTCGGTCGACGAGCACGAGGATGGAGTTGGCCTCGCCCACGCTGGCGGCGTGGAACCAGACCAGCGGCCCGTCCGGCCGTGGGCGCGAGGCGTGGCCCAGCCGCTCCCCCTGGCGCTGCGGGTCCTCCTTGCCGGCCGCGCGGCGGCGGTGGAGGTAAAGGCGCACCGCCGGCCCGGCGATGGACGTCAGGCCGCGATAGAGGGACTGGAGCATGCGCATCGAAACAAGAAAGGGAACCCGGACCCGCCGCGGGACCCTGCCCGCACGGGCCGGCACCTTAGCATGGGCTGTGCCTGAATTCGAAGCGTCGGGATTCGGGGGGGGCTTCGGCTGGCGGGGGGAGTTCGGGTGATAAAATAAGAGATTTAGAGATTAAGAGAATTGTAGATAATGATATCAATTCCGTGCGCTGTGTCGGAGGTGGCGGCAATGGGGGATACTATATCCGGATATGTTGATGAGCTTTCCGGCCGGGTGGTCGATGCGGCATTTCATGTGCATCAGGCGCTTGGTCCGGGTCTGCTCGAGAGGGTTTATGAAGAGTGTCTCTCGATAGAGCTTTGGTCTCGCGGGTTGGTTTGCGAGCGGCAGAAAGAGGTTCCGGTTTTCTACAAAGGGCAGAGCGCAGGGGCGGGTTTTCGGATCGACCTTCTTGTTGAAGACGCGCTGATCGTGGAGCTGAAGGCCGTGGAAGTGCTTCTTCCGCTGCACGAAGTACAGCCTACACCTATTTGAAGCTGTCTGGCAAGAATGCGGGCCTTTTGATCAATTTCAACGTGCCACTCCTCAAGCAGGGCATACGCCGCGTGAACTGGCGTTAGCCGATTTCCCTCCGCACCTCTTAATCTCTCAATCTCTTATTTTATCATCTGAACCTCCCCCGCCCGCCGGAACACTCACCCGAACGGCCGCAGGTTGGCCAGGAACTGTTCGGCGGATTTGCGCCAGGAGAAGTTCAGGGCGTAGTCCCGGCAGACCTCCGGGCGGATCGTCAGGGCGCCGGCCACGGCGCGGCCCAGATCCTCGTCAAGGCAGCCGGCGCCGGAGCCGTTCACCACGTCCAGCGGGCCGGGCACCGGGTAGGCGGCCACCGGCACGCCGGACGCCAGCGCCTCCAGCAGCACCAGACCGAAGGTGTCCGTGCGCGAGGGGAAGACGAACACGTCGGCGGCGTCGTAGTGCGCCGCCAGCTCCTCGCCGTGGCGGGCACCGGCCCAGACGACGCCGGGGTAGCGGGCCGCCAGATCGGCCCGGGCCGGGCCGTCGCCGACCACCACCTTGGTGCCGGGCGTGTCGAGGCGCAGGAAATCCTCCAGGTTCTTTTCCACCGCCACGCGGCCGACGTACATCAGCACCGGGCGGGGCAGGTCCAGGAAGCCCTTGTCGCGCGGGTGGAACAGGTCGGTGTCGACGCCGCGCGTCCAGCGGCGGATGTTGGTGAAGCCGCGCGCGCGCAGGTCCTGCTCGATCGACGGCGTCGCCACCATCACCGCCGACGACGGCTGGTGGAAGCGCCGCACCACGGCGTAGCTGAGCGCCAGCGGGACCGGCAGCCGGTCGCGCACGTATTCGGGGAAGCGCGTGTGGTAGGCGGTGGTGAAGGGCATGCCGCGCGCCAGGCAGTAACGCCGCGCGGCGAAGCCCAGCGGCCCTTCCGTGGCGATGTGGATGCAGTCCGGCTTCAGCGCGTCGATCATCGCCGGCAGGCGGCGCCCGGCGCCGACCGCGAGGCGGATTTCCGGGTACGTGGGCATGGGGACGGTGCGGAAGCGGTCGGGGCCGATCACCTCCACCGTGTGGCCCATGCCCTCCAACTCGCGCCGGACGGTGCCGATGGTGCGCACCACGCCGTTCACCTGCGGCAGCCAGGCGTCGGAGACGATGAGGATGTTCACGCCGCCGCCCGTACCAGAAGCTGCTGCTCCACCGCCTCCGCCCAGCGGATGATTTCCAGGGCACCGCTGTCGTGTTCGACCAAGGCGGTGCAGGATTCGACCCAGTCGCCGTCGTTGCAATAGAGCACGCCCCCCATGATGCGCATCTCGGCGTTGTGGATGTGGCCGCAGATGATGCCGTCGACCGCGCGGCGCCGGGCCTCGTCGGCCAGCGCCTCCTCGTACTTGCCGATGAACTCCACGGCCGTCTTGGCCTTGTGCTTCAGCCACGCCGACAGCGACCAGTAGCTGAAGCCCATCTTGCGCCGCGCCCAGTTGAACCAGGTGTTGGCGGTGAGCAGCCACGCGTAGGCGTGGTCGCCCAGCAGGGCCAGCCAGCGGGCGTACTTCACCACCGCGTCGAACTGGTCGCCGTGGGTGACCAGGAAGCGCCGGCCGTCGGCGGTGGTGTGCACCACCTCCGACACCACGTGGACGCCGCCGAACTGCAGGCCGATGTAGTCGCGCGCCGCCTCGTCGTGGTTGCCGGGGACGTAGTAGACCTTCGCCCCCTTGCGCGCCCGGCGCAGGATCTTCTGCACCACGTCGTTGTGCGCCTGCGGCCAGTACCACGTGCGCTTCAGCCGCCAGCCGTCGACGATGTCGCCGACGAGGTAGAGGTGCTCCGACTCGTTGCGCTTCAGGAAATCGAGGAGCAATTCCGCCTGGCATCCGCGCGTGCCCAAGTGGACGTCGGATATCCAGATGCTTCGGTACCGCTTCACGTGCGACGACGTGTCCATATCGGCCGCTCCTTCGCTGGGGCGGTTGGCAATAGTGAAGTCAGGATCCATATACAGGCGCCGATGTGACTTGACAATACTGCTTATAGAGGCGAGTTAATGGGTGTGTTTATTTAAGAGTCCTGCAACAAATCGGTCATTTCACTGCAACACTTCGATCCGCGTCAGGAGATCCCGTGAGCGTTGTCCTTGACCAGCCGGCCGTCTGGGCTGGTGCCGGCGCGGTGCCGCGGCGGCGGTTCCTGGTGATTCACAACCCGGTCGCCGGCCCGCGCCGCGCCCGCCGCCTGCGCGCGGTGGTGGAGGTGCTGACCCAGCGCTTCGGCGCCGAGGTGCACGTGCAGGCCACCTCCGGCCGCGGCGACGCGGAGGCCATGGCGCGCGCCGTGGCGCCGGGCGCGTGGGACGCGCTGGCGGTGGCCGGTGGCGACGGCACCATCAACGAGGCGGTGAACGGGCTGGCCGCGCGCGGGGCGGAAGCGGCGCCGGTGCCGCTGGGCATCGTGCCGCTGGGCACGGCCAACGTGCTGGCGCACGAACTGGGCCTGCCGCTGGACGCCGTGGGCACGGCGGCGGTGCTGGCGGCGGGGCCGGCGCGGCCGGTCCACCTGGGCGTGGCGAACGGGCGCTGCTTCGCCATGATGGCCGGCGCCGGACTGGACGCGCGGGTGGTGGAGCGGGTCAGCAGCGCGTTGAAGCGCCGCATCGGCAAGGGGGCCTACGTGCTGGAGACGCTGGCGCAACTCGCCCGCTTCCGCGACGCGCGCTACCGGGTGGAGGTGGACGGCGCGGTGCACGAGGTCGCGTCGGTGATCGCCGCCAAGGGACACTTCTATGGCGGCCGCTTCGTCTGCGCGCCGGACGCCTGCCTGGGCGAGGCGCGCCTGCACGTCTGCCTGTTCCCGCGCACCGGCCGGTGGAACGCGGCGCGCTACGTGGGCGGGGTGACGCTGGGGCTGCTGGGCCGCTTCCCGGACTACCGCATCGTCCCGGCGGAGCGGGTGATCGTGACCGGGCCGGAGGGCGAGCCAGTGCAGGGGGACGGCGACGTCATCGCGCGGCTGCCGGTGGAGATCGCCGTTTCGCCCTGGCGGCTGCCGGTCCTGGTGGCGGGGGCGTGAGGTGGGGAGCGGTTGGGATCACAAAGCAACAAAGGGGCACAAAGCACACGAAGAATCATCGTTTCAGCGGATGATCCGCCTGATGCCGTGCTTGATGAGTTTCGTGTTGAAGTTGATCAGGATTCCCAGCCGCTTTTCGGCGAATCGGAGATAGGTGTAGAGTTGGGCATCGTGGAGCGGCAACAGCGCTTCGACGGATTTCAACTCGACGATGATGGCGTCCTCGACGAGAAGGTCGATCCGGAAGGCCTTTTCAAACTGCTTTTCTTTGTATGTTATAGGAAGAGTCTTCTGCCGTTCCGAATGTACGCCGCGCAGACCCAGTTCGTAGGCAAGGCATTCTTCGTATACGGATTCGAGAAGGCCCGGTCCCAATGCGTTATGGACGTGAAAGGCGGCGTCCACCACCTGCCGGGCAATGCCTTCGACATACCCGGATATTGGTTCGTGGGTCATCGGAGCTTCTTAATTCATCTTTGTGTCCTTTGATTATCTTTGTTGCTTCGTGATCCACAAGCCCCCGATCACGAGGTCTCGGGTGCGGGCGAACCCCCGTCACGCCCCGTTGATCGGCACCAGTTCCAGGTCGTCGTCGGCGACCACGTGGCGGCAGGTGTCGGGGGCGGCGTGCTGTTCGTTCTTGGCGCGGTACATGGCGGCGTCGGCGGCGGCGATCAGCGTCTCCGGTGTCTCGGCGTCGGTGGGGAAGAAGGCGGTGCCGGCGCTGGCGTGTACCACCACCTGCGTGCCGTCGGGCAGGGCCACCGGCTGGGCGATGCGGGAGAGCGTGCGTTCCACCGCGCGGATGCAGTCGTCGCGGCTGGCCACGTCCTCCATGATGATGACGAACTCGTCGCCGCCCAGGCGGGCCACCGTGTCCACCTTGCGCACCGCCGCCTGCATGCGCTGGCCGGTGATCTGCAGCACCACGTCGCCGGCCTGATGCCCGTACGTGTCGTTGACCGGCTTGAAACCGTTCAGGTCGATGTAGGTGAGGGAAACCAGGTTGCCGCTCCGCTCCGCGCGCTGGAGGGCGCGCTTCAGGCGCTCCTCGCACAGCGTGCGGCTGCACAGGCCGGTGAGCTGGTCGTAGAGCGCGATGCGCTCCAGCGCCTCGTTGGCGCGGCGCAGCTCGGCCGTGCGGGCGGCCACCATGCCCTCCATCACTTCCCAGGCTCCGGCGAGGCGGTTGAGGAACAGCAGGCTGACGGCGGAGAGCACCAGGAACACCACACCGTGCAGCACGATGGTCTGGCGCGTCTGCGGCGCGATCTCCGACAGGACGAAGGGGCCGGGGATGGTGACGCTGATGCCGCCGCGGATGTCGCCAACCTGATAGCCCTGCTTGGCGTGGCAGCCCAGGCACGGTTCCACCGTGACCAGCGCCGCCATGTAGCGGTAGGCGGGGCCGTCCGGCTGCTCGACCCGCTCCAGCACCTCGCGCCGGCCGGATTCGAAGGATTTCAGCACCACCCGTTCCCAGGCGTCGGCCCGGTTGTTCGGGTTGATGGGGTTCAGGCTGGTGATGTTGAAGGTGACGCCGGCGTCCTTCTGCACCAGTTCGGCGATCTGGCGCGTCATGTAGGCGGGGTTGACCTTGGTGTAGGGCTGCCCGTTGATGGTGACGTCGCGGTCGGGGTCTTCCAGCAGCGGGTTGGGCGGGGTATGCGCCGACACCGCGGCGTAGACGCCGTTGCGCTCAGCGTTCCACAGGCGCGTCGTCTCGATCATCTTGAACAGCATGCGGCCGCGCGCCAGCGCGTTGTCGGCCGCCTGATGGTCGAGCAGGCTCAGGTTGTAGGCGAGCGAACCGCCGGTCAGCGCGGCCCAAAAGAGGATGGACAGCAGCGCCGATGCGCGCCGTCCCCAGACCGCTTGGGCCATCGCCATGCCTCGGGTTGGCAAGAATACACGTCAAAACGTTCGCTTGCGGTGTATAGCCGAAGCGTTCCAGATCCACCACTCTCTTGTGTGAGGAACGAAGGGCGCCGACGCGATGGGCGGCGCCCTTTGACCTACATGCCGGCCACGGTCATCCCATCTATGCGCAAGGTCGGCGCGTCCATGCCGAAGCGCAACTCCAGGTCGCTGGCCGCCTCCATGTTGAGGAACATGTCCTTCAGGTTGCCGGCCACGGTCAGCTCGCTGACGGGGTAGACGAGCTGGCCGTTCTCGATCCAGAAGCCGCTCGCACCCCGGCTGTAGTCGCCGGTGACGCCGTTGACGCCCGATCCCATCAGTTCGGTGATGTACAGGCCGTCCTTGATCTCGCCGATGATGTCCTCGCGCGAGCGGGCGCCGGGCGCCATGTAGATGTTGGACGGCGCCGGGCCCGGCGGGCCGGAGGTGCCGCGCGACGCGTGGCCCGTCGTCTTCAGGCCCAGCTGGCGGGCCGAGCGCAGGTCGAGCAGCCAGGTGGTGAGCCGGCCCTGGTCGATGATCGTGCGCTTCTCCACCGTCACACCCTCGGCGTCGAAGGGGCGGGAGCGCAGGCCGCGGCGCACGAACGGGTCGTCGACGATGCTGATGGCGGCGGGGAAGATCACCTGGCCCAGCTTGTCCTTCAGGAAGCTGGTGCCGCGCGCCACCGCCGGGCCGCTGATGCCGCCGGTCAGGTGGCCGATCATGCCGCGCGAGACGCGCGGGTCATAGACGACCGGGACCTTCTGGCTCTTCACCTTGCGCGGGTTCAGGCGGCGGACGGCGCGCTCGCCGGCCTCGCGGCCGATCTCGGCGGCGGCGCGCAGGTCGCTGCCGTAGACCTTCGAGTCGTACTCGTAGTCGCGCTCCATGCCCGTGCCGGTGCCGGCCAGGACGGAAACGGAAAGCGAGCGGCGCGACACGGCGTAGCCGCCGGCGAAGCCGTTCGACGCGGCGATGGCGATGTTGGACCGGCTCCACCCGGCGTCGGCCCCTTCGGAGTTGGTGACGCCGTCGACGGCCAGCGCCGCCTCCTCCGCCGCGCAGGCCTGCTCGATCAGCAGCTCGGACGCGGGTTCGTCGGGGTCGCAGGTGTCCAGGTCGGGCCAGGTGCGGGCCAGCAGCTCGGGATCGGCGAGGCCGGCGAAGGGATCCTCCGGCACCACGCGGGCCATGGCCACGGCGCGCTCCACCAGTTCGTCCAGCGCCTGCCGGCTGCGGTCGGTGGAGGAGACGATGGCCTGCCGCCGGCCGACGAAGACGCGCAGGCCGAGGTCGCCGGACTCCGAACGCTCCAGCCGCTCCGGCTTGCCCAGGCGCTGCGACAGCGACACCGATGCGGAGTCGAACAGCACCGCGTCGGCCGCGTCGGCGCCGGATGCCCGCGCCTTGCGGATCAGGTCTTCCAGAAGGTTCAGCAGCTCGGTCTGGCTGGTGCTTGGGGCGGGCATGCGTGTCTCCGAAGGGTCTCCCACGTGTCTAGCAAATGGGGCCGCGCGGCAGAAGAGGAAGGGAAAAAGCGTCAGGTGGTTCGCGGGTGGGGCCGGCGCCGGGCGTAGTGCGCGGCGGCGAGCGCCAGCAGGTTGAAGGCGACCATCGCCAGCACCATGACCATCGGCTCCCACGCTTTCATGGCGCCCACCGCGGCGGCCGCGACCGCGCCGAAGCCCATCTGCAGGAAGCCCAGCAGGCCCGACGCGGTGCCGGCCAGCCGCGGCTCCGCCCCGATGGCCATGGTCATGGCCGGCGGGAAGCCCAACCCGTTGCCGAAGGACATCAGAATCATGGGAACGAACAGGGTGGCCGGCGTGAACATCCCGGCCAGCAGGAAACCCAGCATGGCCGCCGGCCCGGCGACCGACATGGCAAGGCCGGTCCACACCAGCGACTCCGGATCCACCCGGTGGGCAATGCGCGTGACCGCGACGTTGCCGGCCATGTAGCCGACCGACAGCAGGACGAACCACAGGCCGTATTCGCTGGGCGTGCGGCCGAGCAACTCCACCATCGCGTGGGGCGCGCCGGACAGGAAGGCGAAGAAGCTGGCGGTCGCCATGGACGTGGCCAGCGCGTTGCCGATGTACACCGGCTTGGCCGCCAGCGACCGGTAGGCGAGCAGCAGCGCCATCGGGCCGGGGAAGGGCGTGGGGTCGCGGTGCGTTTCCGGCAGGGCGCGCAGCCCCGCCACCAGGACCACCGCGCCGAAGCCCACCAGCAGCACGAAGCCGGCCCGCCAGCCCGCCCATTCGTCGAGGAAGCCGCCCAGCACCGGCCCCACCATGGGCGCCACCGCCATGCCGGCGATGACCAGCGCCAGCACGCGCGTCGCCTCGTCGCGCTCCCACGCGTCGCGCACGACGGCGCGGCCGATCACCATGCCGGCACAGCCGCCCACCGCCTGCGCGATGCGGCCGAGGATCAGGAGGCCGATGCTGGGCGCCAGCGCGCAGGCGAGGCTGGCCAGCACATAAAGGCCCATCCCGCCGAGCAGCACCGGCCGCCGCCCGAACCGGTCGGACAGCGGCCCGTAGGCGAGTTGCCCTACCGCAACGCCCACCAGATAGAGCGACAGGGTGAGTTGCACCGTGGCGTGCCCGGTGCCGAAGGCGGCCGGCAGGGCCGGCATGGACGGCACGAAGACGTTGAGGGCCAGCGGCCCGGTGGCGGTGGCGGCGACGAGCAGGCTGACCGGCGGCTTGGCGGGTGGCATGGGTGTCCTGAACAAAACGCGGCAGCGCGCGGGAGGCCGGAGCCTACCCGCGCGCTGTCCTTGCCGAAACATGCGTGTACGAAGCGTCAGGGTTGCGTGGCGGTCACGGCGACAGTTACAGGGCGCGGCGCGCCGTCAGGCCGGGGACCGGCAGCTTCAGCGCGAAGGCGCCGTCGCCCAGCAGGGCCTGCACGCCCAGCAGCACCGTCCAGAAGGCGGGGAATTCCCAGCCGCCGCCCGGCGCGGAGAACAGCCAGCCGTTGCCGGCGTGCTGCAGCGTGGCGCCGATCATCAGCGGCACGAGCGCCAGCGAGATCAGCGAGGTGTAGGTGCCGAGAAGCAGCAGCAGACCGCCGCCCAGTTCGCCGAGGATGACGAGGTAGGCGAGGAAGCCCGGGTAGCCGATCGATTCGAAGAAGCTGACGGTGCCCGGCACGGTGAAGACGAAGATCTTCAGGTAGGCGTGGGCGAGGAACAGGACGCCGAGGCTGACGCGAAGCGCGAAGGCGGCGTACGGGGCGGTGCGGGCGGTGTCGATCATGGCGCTCTCCATTTCCGGTGTGGGTGGCTTGTTGAAGCCATTAAGCCGGTTTCCGGGGGAGAGATAAACGCACGAGTTTTGCAAAGATAGTTGCCTTTAGAAGAACAATCGCGGTGTCGGCAACTCGAACAGGTCGGCGTCCACGGCGGTGCCGCCGTCGTGCCGGCGATCCGGGGCAGGGGAGTCGTAGGCCACCATCAGCAGCGGCGCCGCCCCCGGCCGCTCCAGCCGGGCGATGCCCTCGGCGTGGTCGCAGCCGGCGCCGAAGGGCACGTCCAGCAGGCGGACGAGGTGGTCGCGCGGCACAACCTGTCCTTCCTCCGACGCCAGGGCGCCGGCCCAGCGGTAGACGCTGACCGGCCCGTCCAGGTCCATGGTCGGGCCGGCGAGGATCAGCAAGTCGTCGCCGTCGATGGCGAGTTCGCGCACGCCCAGCCCGTCCAGGTCGACGAAGTGCTTCCGGTAGGCTTCATCGTCCGGGCCGCTGCCGCACAGGCGCAGCCGGTGGGGCTTGGTCTGGCGGACCGTCAGTTCCAGGATGCAGGCCCAGCCGCGCAGCACCGGCCCGCGCAGGCCGAGGAACACGCGCTCGCCGCGCGCCGCGATGCCCTCGACGTCGAAGCCGTTCTCCTTGGCCGGCACGCCGATGAAGCGGCCGATGTGGTCGTCGCGACGCAGCCGCTTGGCCAGCGCGTTGCGCTTTCGCCCCATCTTCAGGCAGGCGGCGGTGCGCTCGCCGTCCGCGCGCACCGGTTCGAACAGGCCCTCGGCGACTTCCACCAGCGGGATGCGGCCGAGCAGGCAGCGGTTGGGGTCACGCCGCACCTCGGTCAGCCGCTCCAGGCAGGCCGTGGCGTCGTCCTCGTCGGGCTTCGGCTTGCTGCGCGCCAGGCTGTGCGAGCCCACCACCCACAGCCAGCCGCCGGAACCGGGGTCCACGCACAGGCCCTCGACGTCCGCCTCGCCCTCCGCGCCGGCCGGCAGCTTGAAGAAGTCGGCGAGCGCGTAGCTGGCGTGCTCGCCGAAGATGGCGCCGTCGTGCGTCGCCAACCGCTCGATCCGGGCACCCTCGTCCGACGCGGTGAACAGCGTGCGGCCGACCCGCTCGATCACCGACAGGTTGGCGCCGATCGGCTTGGTCAGGTCGGCCGCCACCTCCTCATGCGGGCGGAAGGCGAGGCGGACGGTGCTCAGGCGCTGCGCGGGAGTGTGGGGCGCGGAATTGCGGGGCATGGTCGTCTCCGGCAGTGGCGAGGGCGGCAGTGGAGGGCGGCGGTAGCGAGGGCCTTCGGAAAGAGAACACCGCACCGGCTGTCTTCTCCCAACGGCACTGTACGTCGGTGCAGGCAGGACACGGAACCATCAGTGGCTCCAGCGGTTGCCACTTATGCCGCAGTGCAGCATGGCGCGGCGGCAAAGCAATGAACAACGGACCCAAGCGGGGAAACTCGACCGATGACTCTGACGCAACTGATTCAAGCCGGTCCCGCCAAGGCGAACGAGCTGTTCGCCAAGCTGGCCGACACGTCCGACGGCGCCGTCAAGACGCGCGAGAAGCTGCTGGCGGAGCTGAAGGAGGAGCTGGAAACTCAGTCTCAGCTGGAGGAACGGCATCTCTTCCCGGTGCTGCGCAAGCACAAGGAGACGAAGGACCTCGTCCAGGAGGCCATCAACGACAACCGCGAGGCCAAGGCGCTGCTCGCTGAACTGGAGAAGATGCCGAAGGAGGGCGAGGATTTCGCCCGCAAGCTCGCCGAGTTGCGCAAGGTCTTCCAGCAGCACGTGCGCGACGAGCGGAAGGAACTGCTGCCCGCCGTCCGCAAGGCGCTGAGCGACGAGGAGGCGCAGGCCGTCACCGACAAGATCGAGGCCGGCCGGGCCCGCATCGAGGACGCCCGGCGCGAGGAGGCCGAGCAGCGCCGCGCCGAGGCGCGCCGCGAGCGCGAGGCGGTGGAGGCGATGGCGCGCCCGGCCGAGCGGGTCATCCGGGCGGAGGCGCGCGTGGTGGAGACCGGCGCCCAGGCGGCCCGCTCGGGGCTGGACGCCACGCAGCGCGGCATGCGGCAGGCCGCCGAGGCCGCGTCGCGCACGGCGCAGCAGGTGGCACCGCCGGTGCTGGAGCAGTTCCAGGCGCTTGCCCAGGCGCCGACCGCCGTGGCCCGCGTGGCGAGCGAAGCGGGCGGGGTGTGGATGGAGTACGTCAACCGCACCACCCGCGCCGGGGCCGAGGCCTTCCAGCAGATGTCCCGTTGTAGCGGCCCCGCGCAACTCGCCGAGGCGCAGCAGCGCTTCGTTCTGGAGGCGGCCCGCGCCTGGATGGACGTGGGCAGCCGCATGCTCGACCTGACCGTGCGGGCCTCGGGCGAGGCGCTGCGGCCGGGCGACCGGCGGTGAGTGACTGGCGGTGATTGACAGGCGGCTGGCGCGGAGGGGCGTGCCTTACTTCGGCACGCACTCCGCGCCGCCGCTGAACCGCCGGATCGAGAAATTGTACTCGGCGTTGGGCGGCCGCAGGCCGGTGCAGGTCAACCAGTCGGTCCAGGCGACCAGCCGGTTGTTGTAGTTGTACTTGATGTAGATGCTGGTCACGCGCCGCCCGTCGATGGTGGCCGGGATGTCCAGGCACCGCGTCTGGGCGATCGGGAACACCCCGGATTCCGGAGCGTCGGCGGGCCGATCGGACGTGGTGTAGATGAGCACCTTGAACCCGGTCAGGTGGCCGACCGTGTCGTTGCTCATGCACACGCGGCCCTGGTTCTGCGCGTGCGCGCCACCAGCGGGGGCAACGGCGAACAGGGCCAGCGACAGGGCGAGGAGGGAGAAGGTCTTCCTGGTCATGGTCACGCTCCACGACGGATCCGGTTGCATCGATCCGGCTTAAAGGCGCCGGTTTCGTCTCCTTGGTGGCGCGTCGGCGGGAAAAGTTCCGTGCCGTTCCCTCACTTCCAGATCGGCTTGCCGCTGCCCGGCAGGCCGTAGCTGGCCCACTTGCGGGTGACCTCCTCGACCACCGCATCGTCCATGCGGATCTTCTGGCCCCACTCGCGCTTGGTCTCGGGCGGCCACTTGTTGGTGGCGTCCAGGCCGACCTTGCCGCCCAGGCCCGACTCGGGGCTGGCGAAGTCCAGGTAGTCGATGGGGGTGCCCTCGATCACCGTGATGTCGCGGGCGGGGTCCATGCGGGTGCTCATCGCCCACATCACGTCCTTCCAGTCCCGCGCGTTGATGTCGTCGTCCACGACGATCACCCACTTCGTGTACATGAACTGGCGCAGGAACGACCACACGCCCATCATCACGCGCTTGGCGTGGCCCGGATAGGCCTTCTTCATGCTGACCACCGCGATGCGGTAGGAGCAGCCCTCCGGCGGCAGCCAGAAGTCGACGATCTCCGGGAACTGCTGGGTCAGCAGCGGGATGAACACCTCGTTCAGCGCCTCGCCCAGGACGGACGGCTCGTCGGGCGGGCGGCCGGTGAAGGTGGACAGGTAGATGGGGGTCCGCCGCATCGTCATGGCGGTGATGGTGAACACCGGGAACGGCTCGACCGAGTTGTAATAGCCGGTGTGGTCGCCGTAGGGACCCTCGTCGGCGTATTCGTCCAGGCTGACGTGGCCTTCCAGCACGATCTCGGCCTGCGCGGGGACCTTGAGGGGCACCGTCTTGCAGTCCACCAACTCCACCTTCTTGCCGCGCAGCAGGCCGGCGAACTGGTATTCCGACAGGGTGTCGGGCACCGGCGTGACGGCGGCCAGGATGGTGCCGGGATCGGCACCCAGGACGACGGCGCAGGGCAGCGGCTCGGTCTTTCCCGACGCCTGCCAGCGGCGATGGTGCTGGGCGCCGCCGCGGTGCTTCAGCCAGCGCATGATGGCCTTGTTCCGCCCCAGCACCTGCATGCGGTAGATGCCCAGGTTGAAGTCGTCCTCGCGCTTGCCCGTCGGCCCCTTGGTGACCACCA
>Ga0196970_1001123_pt1 | contig 20739 bp, 19 predicted proteins | sample S1v_513CmetaG_FD_148672 | JGI IMG/M metagenome (GOLD analysis project Ga0196970, IMG submission 148672) | Soil microbial communities from Anza Borrego desert, Southern California, United States - S1+v_5-13C | ecosystem: Environmental > Terrestrial > Soil > Desert | place: USA: California...
TTCCCCGAGCAATGTCAATGCCGCCGGGCAGGAGGGGATTTTGGTTTCGGTGCGCCGTGACGCCGAGCGCGAAAATGGATTCTGGCTCTGGGCTGCTGCTGATAACCTCAGGGTGATCGCGAATACTGCCGTCGAATGTGCTGAAAGCCTTATGGCCGCGCGCCCGAAAGGCAAGGTTCAATGAATCGACCCAGGCGGTGGGCTGCTGCCTGTTCGTTGCTGGTCATCAGTATCGGCATGACCGCCTGCGGGTACCGCGTCGCGGGTAAGGCGAGTCGCCTCCCCACCCACGTGCGCACAATCACCATTCCTGCGTTCGTCAATCAGACGCAGCAATATAAGCTTGAACAGATTCTCACTCAGGCCGTGGTGCGTGAATTCGTGACGCGCACACAGTACCGTATCGTCAGCCAGCCGGAAACCGAAGGCGACGCAATCCTGACCGGAGCTGTCACCAATGTGCAGATCGCGCCTGTCACCTTCGACTCCAGAACAGGCCGAGCGTCCACAGTTTTAGTTGCGATTGCGATGAGGGTTCGGCTTGCAGATCGACAGGGACACACGATTTTCGAGAATCCGAACTACGTCTTCCGCGAGCAGTACCAAGTCTCGCGCGAGCTCTCAAGCTTCTTTCAGGAAGAAGGTCCAGCGATGGACCGCCTGTCGCGCGAGTTCGCTCGCACGTTGGTGAGCAACGTACTGGAGGCGTTCTGATGCGGAGTTTCGCCCCCACTGAGCGCTTCGTTTCCGACGTCAAAGCGCGCAAGATGAAGCCGGCTTACGTGCTGGTCGGCGACGAGGCTTTCTTTCGCAAAAGGTGCCGCGATGCAGTGCTTCAGCATCTAGTTCCGACCGAAATGCGCGAGTTCTGCCTTTACGAGATGGATCTCGCCGAATCCGACCTTGTCGAAGTGCTCGACCGCGCGCGCACCCCGTCGCTCATGGCGCCGTTCCAAGTGTTCTTCGTTCGTGGCGTGAAGCAGCTCTATGGGCGCGGTTCCCACGACAACGAATTCAAAGCGATTGAGGAGTACTGCGCAAACCCGAATCCTGACGCTCTGATCGTGTTCATCGCCGACCACCTGAACATCCCAGCCGACCTGCGCCGCATGGATCTCGACGACAAAAACCGCTTCGAGCGCATCCGCGAAACGCTTGGCCAATATTGTGGAATCGTGGAACTGGCCCGGGTCGAAGAGAGTGAGGCCATGCGCTGGGCGATCGAGACGGCAAGCGCGCATTCCGTCAAAGTGGACAACGATGCTGCCCGCGAGCTCGTTGACGCACTTGGCGGCGATATGATGATGATCGCCAATGAGTTGGAGAAGCTGACCCTTTACGTCGGCGAGAAGAAGCGAATCACGCTGGGCGACGTTGAAACCATGGTGCTGGCGGCCAAGCAGCGCTCCTTCTACGAACTGACGGATGCAATTTCTGCGAAGAACCGCGTGAAGGCTCTTGAGGTGCTGGAGGCGATCATCTCCACCGGTGATGGCGACGAGGCGGCCATAGGGCACCTCTACATGTTGGCGAAAACCTATCGCCAGATGCTCGTAATTTCTGAAAAGAACGTTAGGGATTCACGCGCGCTCTGGCAGGTTCTTTGGCAGGGGTTCCGTGTACCGCCGTTTGCTGCCGAGGACGTGATCCGTCAAGCACGCCGCTTCAAGTCACGCCGGGAACTGACCAGAGGATTGCGCCTGATCGCCAAAGCAGACTTGGCATTGCGGTCGAATCCGCCCAGCAAGCGCTTCATTCTTGAGAAGCTCGTGCTTGATCTCAGCTCGGAAATGCCAGTAATGACCGCGCCTTGGCAGCAACAAGAACTGCTCGTTTGACGACTCGTACCACCACCCTCGGAAAACTGAGAGCTGCCAACTGAGAGCTGAAAGCTGTTTTCTTCCCGGCTTGTCCACGCCTCGCTAATCACCTATCACTAATGCGCCCTACAAAACACAAAGCCCCCAGCGTTTCCGCCGGGGGCGAAGAATTCGTGACAGGTATTAAGCGACCTGATTATTCTGCCTGAACTGTCGCTCGAGCTCCTCCATCTGATCCTTGAGCTTCAGTTTTAGCTTTTTGAGCCGTACCTCTTCAACCTTCTCATCATCGGAAAGATACTTGTTGGTGGAAAGTGACTCGAGACGCTGAGAATATTGCGCGTGCTCCTGCGCCAGACGACGGAATTCCTCGTTGTTGGCCATGAGCAGGTCGCGTACCTGAGAAGCCATCCAGTACATCCCTCCTGGTTAGTGCCGGAACCCAAACACGCTATCACACGCCCTGCACTGCTTCAATCCCTTACAAGAGTTACCAACGTCAGGTGAGCTAACCACAAATCCTGTGCTGGCGTGCTGGCCCAAGGCTTACCTTGTTCGAATTTCGCTATCCTCTGAACGAATGTCGAGGCGATACACTACCGCGTCTTCGAGCGGCTGAGAATAGTACGATCTCCGGCGTCCGGCAATTGTGAATCCACACTTCTCATATAGCGATCGCGCCGATCTGTTCGACTCACGTACTTCCAGGAACACAGTGGTCTCACCCCGCCGCCTTACCCTATCAACGAATGCCTCGACCAGTCGCGATCCTAGTCCGCGGCCTCGTGCGTCTTCGGCCACTACAACGTTCTCTATCTCCCAATCGCTGCCAAGGTTGACGGCTACTAGAAAGCCGACGACACGAGTCTCCGCCTCCAGCACTAGTGCCACTCGCGGAACAGCGCCCCGATCAAAAATTCGTGCGTAGTCATCCGGACGCCAGTGGGCTGCTGTGGGTGCTGTGCGTTCCAGCTCCACAATCGCCGCCACGTCCGAAAAAACTGCTTGCCGAACCACTATCGACTCTGGCGCACTACTCTCGTGTTCGCCTGTCAAGTACTTCACTCCCGTCCTTCTCTTGTAAGCCTACGAATCCATTCCCAAAACAATGTACGCGCCCCTGTCGGTTTTCGCGATTGCAGCAGCTATCATCGAGGTAGGGAGTGCGAACACCTGCTAATCAACTCCAGATGGGCGCCCACGCCGTCAGTAACCGCTTTTCTGACAATATATTGGCAGCAACCACCCTGTTTTCGACATATCCAGGGGAGGGTGGGTCCGCCTAAGGATTCGTGGGCATTCCGTAATCAGTGCCGATCCATACTGACGGTTGCGAAGGTTCCTTTCGCTTGCAAACTTTGACCTCGAGACCCGAAACTATTGTCTTGAAGAACGACACGCAGAACTGGACTGGCCGTATCCGCTCGGGCGACATGCGAGCCATGGCGCGCGCCATTACCGCCGTCGAGAATCGCGCGCCCGACTCACCTGCGCTCCTCAAAGCACTTTTTCCCTACAGCGGCAGAGCACAGGTGATCGGTTTGACCGGCGCTCCTGGCGCTGGAAAAAGCACCCTTGTCGATCATCTTGCGCGCGAGTTCCGCAACCAGCAGAAGACAGTCGGTATCGTCGCCGTTGATCCCACAAGTCCCTACACCGGCGGAGCGATTTTAGGCGACCGCATCCGTATGCAATCGCACCACTCAGATCCAGGCATTTACATCCGCAGCATGGCGACTCGTGGCTCGCTCGGCGGGCTGGCACGCACAACGGCTGACGTGACCACGGTTCTGGACGCGAGCGGGCGAGACGTGATCCTCGTCGAAACCGTCGGGGTCGGTCAGGATGAGGTTGACATCGTCCGCCTCGCGGACCTAACCGTCGTCATTCTCGTTCCCGGGATGGGTGACGACGTGCAATCCATCAAGGCCGGCATCATGGAGATCGCCGACATTTTCGTGATCAACAAAGCCGACCGCGAGGGTGCCGAGCGCGTTGAACGTGAGATTCGTGCTCTGCAATCGTTGGCTTCGCGAGCTGACAAGTGGACTCCTCCTATCGTGAAAACGGTCGCAAGCGAAGGCAAAGGCATCGCTGAGCTTGTGGAGGCGATTTCAAGCTACTACACATTCCTGCGGCAGAATGGGCTCGCCCATCGCAAGCGCGTTGAGAACTGGCGCGAACGTATCATCGAGATGCTCCGGGACTCGCTTATGGAACAGGTCTTGCGCGAGCACTTGAACGACGGAGCAGCATCGCGGTACGCCGAAGAAGTTGCCGAGCATAAGCGTGATCCGTACACGCTCGTCGAAGAAATTATAGGAACTCTGGGGAAGAATTGATGTTTACGATCGATCATCTGGGAATTGCGGTGAAATCGCTCGCTGCGGCGAAAAAGTTCTACGAGGACCTCGGCATGAGGATCATGCCCGAAGAGACCGTCGAGTCCGAGAAAGTTCAACTTGCCATGATCCCCGTGGGCGAGAGTCGAATTGAGTTGCTTGAGCCAACGTCGGACGAGTCGCCGATCGCACGATTCCTCGCGAAGCGTGGTGAAGGACTGCATCACGTCGCGCTGCGAGTGGACAATCTCGTTTCAACGGTCGAACGCATGAAAGCCGCCGGAACCCGATTCATCTCTGACGAGATAAAGGTCGGTGCCGGTGGACATGCCTACATCTTCGTTCATCCTTCGAGCGCCGGCGGGGTGCTCATCGAACTCTGCCAGGACCAGCCATCGGGGGTCTCGTAAATGCTGATCCTTGGAATCGATACTTCAGGTCGAAATGGCAGTGTCTGCCTTGCTCAAACTGGCAGTTCTTTTGAGGTACTCGAAAACGTTCCACTCAGTGGCGGCACATATTCAGCACAACTCATTCCCGCACTGATGAGCATGCTGCAAAAGCACGGACGAAAGAAGAGCGATCTCAAGGCATACGCCGTCGCTTCAGGTCCAGGATCGTTCACTGGGCTGCGCGTGGGATTATCTGCCGTCAAGGGTTTAGCAGAGATCCTCCCCGGTCCGATCGCTTCGGTTTCTGTACTTGAAGCGCTTGCCGCCGCAAGCCATGAGGATGGTCGGGTGATAACCGTGCTGGATGCGGCGCGAAAAGAAGTGTACGTCGGGGAATACGACGTGACGGGCGGAAAGGCAGCAATGGTCCGCGAATCCTTAATGACACAGACGGACTTCGCGCACTTGCTGGAACACAACAGCTCAGCACAGTTGATTACGCCAGATGCAGACTTGGCCGAACTGGCACGCTTCCATATGCGAGTCATGCAGGTCGAGCGTCCCCAGGCCGGTGAATACGCGTGTCTGGGCTGGCTCAAAATTCAAGAGGGACAGGTTGTTGGACCCGACCTGCTCGAAGCCAATTACATTCGACGCTCCGACGCGGAGATATTCGCGAAGAAAGACTAACCTTCAGGGCGTGCCTGAGGCACGCGGCGAATTTAGCCCCGCACGAAGTGCGGGGTATGCAATACGAGGATGATAAGTGCCGCAGGCACGGCCGAATTCGCGCAGACAGAACCTATCTAAAATCCGCCGTCTTGAAGCAACTGTCGTGCAATCACCAGCCTTTGGATCTCGCTGGTACCTTCGCCGATGGTGCACAGCTTGACGTCTCGATAGAATTTTTCGGCTGGGTAGTCCTTGATAAACCCGTATCCGCCGTGAATCTGCACTGACTCGTTCGCGCATTTCACGGCGACTTCGCTGGTAAACAGCTTGGCCATTGATGACTCGAGCGTCGTCTTCTTCCCTGCGTCTTTCATCGCCGCAGCTCGAAGCGTGAGCAACCGGGCAGCGTCGACTTCCGTCGCCATGTCAGCAAGTTTCCACTGAATGGCCTGGAACTCGCTAATGGACTTTCCAAATTGTTTTCGCTGCTTCGAATACTTCAGCGCCGACTCGAACGCCCCCTGAGCCATTCCAAGACCCAGCGCAGCAATCGAGATTCGGCCACCATCAAGGACGCGCATCGCATCAATGAACCCGTCGCCTTCCTTCCCGCAGAGCGCAGAATTGGGCACAAAGCAGTCTTCAAAAATCAGTTCAGCCGTGTCACTCGCGCGCAGGCCCAGTTTGTTCTCCTTCTTGCCGGGCCGGAAACCCTTTGTGTCTTTCTCAATGATGAACGCTGATAACCCATGTGTTCCCGCCGTTCGGTCTGTGACAGCGAGTACGACTAGCACGTCGGCGTAATGACCATTGGTGCAAAAAGTCTTCGTGCCGTTCAGTACCCAGCCGTCGCCCTTGCGGACTGCGCTCATCCGCGCCGAGCCTGCATCGGAGCCCGAGCCTGGCTCCGTCAGGCCCCAAGCACCGATAAACTCTCCTGTGGCGAGTTTCGGAATGTACTTACGCTTTTGCTCCTCGGAACCGGCGATGAAAATGTGATTGCTGCATAAAGACGTATGCGCAGCCACAATGATGCCGACCGAGCCATCAACTCGCGACAGTTCCTCAATCGCGGTCACATACTCTATGTAGCCCATTCCCGCGCCGCCGTATTCAGGCGGGAAGATGATGCCCATGAGACCTAGTTTCCCGAGTTCTTTCACCGTCTCCAGTGGGAAGCGAGATGCCTCGTCCCACTCCATGACGTGTGGACCGATCTCACGCTCGGCAAACTCGCGCACGCTCTTACGAAGCTGCTGCTGTTCTTCCGTGAACTGAAAATCCAAACGGCTGCCCACACTGACACCGTTCGCCGCCATTGTCGCCATTACCTTTGTTCCTCTTTGAGAAATCTCGCGCCTCGAAGGCACAACCGCACAGTACGCAGGAGAGCCACAGAAAGGCCTGTTATCGTAACCGAGGTGAGATGCAGGCGTAGCCGCTGACGGATGCAGCGGTTCGCAAGGGTGGGTTCAGCGTAGGGACAAAGGACGTGCGACGAGCACGTCCTTGCAGCTGCTGAGAAGAGCTGGCCTGTTGCCCGAGACTTGTCTGCTGGCCCTCGATAGTTAGAGCCATGGTCGCGGTCAGGAGAGCTGTTTAGAGTTGTGACTTTGGTTCGCTTCCGTCCGAACCTTCACCAACCGGCTCGGCTTCGGCCTGCACGCGGTTGATGTCGGCCTGCTCTGCAAGTTCAGCCTTTTCTGAGAACTCCTGTGCCGCAACCGGTTCAGCTTGAACCGTCACCGGATCGGTTTGCGCGGTCAGCTCATGCTGAGCCGTCGCCTGCACCGCGACTGCCTGGGCTATGGCAATGCGCTCCGCCTCGTTTCGGAGGGAGTAGAGCCACTCATCGAACACGCGCTTGACATCGCCGATCATTCGCTCGGAGACGAAGAACATGGCGGGACCGCTGAATTCCGAGCGCGCACGCAGCAGCGTGGCTCCGTCCGCCTGCGGCTCAAAGCTGAATGCTAGATCGCCGACCGCCCCCATGCCTCCACCTCCGAGATGAACCCATCCGGGCGGCTCGCAGGCCCGGACGCTCGGCTGGAGGGTGAACGAGATCGGATGGACGATCTGCAGTTTCAACGTGCTCCCGGGCTGCCAAGGCTGTCCCTGGATAAAATACGCGCTACCGATCACCGGGTTCCAGATCGGCCATGTGGCCGTGTCTGAAAATGCGCGCCACACGTGCTCGGCGCGGCAACTTGCTAAAGCTGTGCTTTCAACTCTTAAGGGCACCTTCGACCTCGAATTTAACTAGGGCACTGCAACCATACCCATTGGTGCCTTCTAGCAAACCGTAGCGCTTGAACGTCCTGCGCAGATACTGCGAACCACTTCCAAGGCTCTTTCGCAACCGGCTCGGTCGACGTCCATGTGCGTCACAAAGCGCACCAATTCGGGATTCACGCCTCCAGCAAGCACTTGCCGCTCGGCAAGCTTGCGGGTGAACTCGTCCGACTTCATTCCAGTTCCGCTAATGTCGAAAATGAGGATGTTCGTCTGGACCTTCGCCGAGTCGATCTCGATTCCCGGAACTTCAGCCAGACCTTTTGCCAGGAACTTTGCGTTCGCGTGATCCTCGTTCAATCGTGCGGGCATCTTCTCCAAAGCAATCAGACCGGCAGCGGCCAGGATTCCCGCCTGCCTCATGCCACCGCCCAGCGCTTTGCGGTAGATACGCGCCATCTCAATGAACTTCTTGCTGCCTACCAACATCGATCCAACGGGGGCGCCGAGGCCTTTAGAAAGACAGAACATCACGGAATCGTATTTCTTCGTGACTTCCGAAACCGGCTTGCCCAGCGCCACGGCGGCATTGAAAACACGAGCGCCGTCGAGGTGGACGGGGATTCCAAGTTCGTGCGCCCGGTCACAGATCTCGTCCGCCACCTCCTGTGGGTACACGGTGCCGCCTGCCATGTTGTGCGTGTTCTCCAACTCGATCAGGCCGGTCTGAGCCATGTAGTAGGTCGGCGGCGAGATCTTCCGCCTGATCTGATCCCAAGTCAGAATGCCGTCTTCGCCAGCAATCGTGCGCGCAACGCAACCGGAGAAATGTGCCAGCATGGCCATTTCATAGTTGTAGATATGGCCGCGTTCGTCGCAAATGATCTCCTGTCCGGGACGCGTGTGAACCTTCAAGGCAATCTGGTTCCCCATGCTTCCGGTCGGTACGAAAATGGCCGCTTCGCGCCCAAAAATTTCGGCTGCACGCTGCTCGATGCGGTTGATCGTCGGATCTTCGGCGTAAACGTCGTCGCCGACCTCAGCCTCAAACATCGCCCGACGCATCTCTGGCGTGGGCTTCGTCACGGTATCGCTGCGCAAGTCGACGAGAAATCGCTTCGGCTGGTCCGCTTCTGACACAGATCTTTCGTACATGATTTAGGTTCGTCCTCGCATGAAGGCGGAAAGAAAAGTCTAGCACTGGGACGCTGCGAGACGACACGGATTTAACGGTTATTGGGGTACCGGAGCGGTGATGAATCGCTGGAAAACTTCATTAGAAAGCAGTCTGCCTCGATCCGTGAGGCGCAACAATTCGGCCTCTCTGGCGAGCAAGCCCCATGAAGTCAGGTCGGCGATGGCTGTGTTCAACGATGCCGGGAGGCGATATCTTTTATTCAGTTCTCTCAGGTTCACACCACGATTGAGTCGCAACCCCAGGAAGAACTCCTCTTCGAGAGCCTCCCTCGTTCGGACGAGTGTACGTCTCATCGGCACACCCTTCATATACGCTTCGATCGAATCGGAAGTCGAGAAGCGCACAGCATCCACACCCGCTTGGCTGACGGCGCAGGGGGCCTCGCCTGCCTGTCCACTATCCGCTTGTTGCTCGTTCAGAGCGTCTTCTGCGCCAAGCAGAACGTAGGGGTCGGTTGCCGCTTCCAGCATAGAGTGAGCGTCCACCCCAAATCCCATGTACGGCTGGCGAGTCCAGTATTTCAGGTTGTGTCGTGACTGGTAAGCGGTGCGTCCGAAGTTGGAAATCTCGTATTGAGCCACCCCCGCCGAGTTCAACGTCTCGACTGCCTGAATGTACAGGTCAGCGGTGAGATCGTCGGCAGGAACGAAGTGCGCGTGATAGCGCGTGCCACCCGCCATCAACTCCCGCCCAAGTCGCGAATCCTCATCCACCTCAAGCATGTAAACGCTCACGTGAGGCACGCCCGAGTTCGCAGTTTCGCCGAGAGAGTATGCCCAACTCTCAGACGTCTGGTGCGGGAGACCAGCGATAAGGTCTAGGCTGATGTTCGAGATCCCTGCGGAGCGAAGCTGTGCGATATCTGACAGCGTGATCTCGCGTGTGTGGAGTCGTCCAACCGAGCGTGATTCCTGATCCACGAACGACTGCACTCCGAGGCTCACACGGTTCACTCCACATCGAAGCAGGGTGTCCAGCATCTCCGGCGTAAGCGTACCGGGAGCGCACTCCACCGTGATTTCGGCTTCAGGTGATACTTGAAATGTTTCTCGTACCGCGTTGAAGATGCGCGCCAGATGCTCCGGTGTCAGGACAGTGGGAGTGCCGCCTCCCAGGTAGATAGAATCGGCAAATCGATCGAACTCGCCGCCGATTCTGTCCGCTGTTGAGCGAGCCTGCCGCACATCCATGCAGATTCTTTCCACATAACGTTCGTACGCTTCACGGGAAAACACCCCGGAGGCGAAGTTGCAGAACGTACACTTGGTCCGGCAGAACGGAACGGAGATGTAAAGCCCTAGCGGCACCACGCAATTATCGCATTATCGGACTCCGCCCCGAACTGGCCTGTAACTCACCCTTTCAGTCCGGCATCTGAATAGCCGTCATGCTGAGAAGAGCTGTCATCACTGGCATGGGTGTAGTCAGCCCAAACGGAATTGGCAATGAAGCTTTCTGCCGGGCAATTCTCGCTGGAAAAAGTGGCGTGAAAAGGATTTCGCGCTTCGATGCGAACGAGCTTCCAGTCCAGATCGCAGGTGAGATTACCGATTTCGACGAACTTGCTTGGGTAGACGCCAAAGAACGAAAGCATGTCTCTCGCGTAGTGCCGCTCGCTCTCGCGGCGTCCAGTGAGGCCCTGCACGATGCCGGGATCGACCCGACCAGCATGGCTCTAATTGAAAAGCGGCGGGTAGGCGTGATCCTCGGATCCGGAGGAGGCGCGCAGGAGTTCTCGGAAGAACAGGTGCGATTGTGGTTGACCGGGCACATCAAGCAAGTGAGCCTGTTCTGCATTCCCAGCGGAACTATGGGCACTCTGTCGAGCGAAGTCAGCATGCGCTTTGGCTTTCGCGGCCCGAGCCACGTTGTAACAACCGGCTGCACCTCTTCAACCGATGCTTTCGGTTATGCGCTCATGCACATCAGATTGGGTACGGTTCCGGCACTGCTCGTCGGCGGAGTCGATGCGCCGATTGCACCGGGGATCATGAAGGGATTCACCCTCATGCGCATTCTCACGTCCTCTTGGAACCACGCCCCCGAACGGGGTTCTCGTCCATTCTCGAAGGATCGTGACGGCTTCGTTTTAGGGGAGGGCGCATGGATGTTCATGGTGGAAGAATACGAATATGCTCGGGCGCGGGGGGCAAGAGTTTACGCCGAGGTAGCCGGATACGGTTCCACCTGCGAGGCTTTTCATCGGGTGCGGTTGGCCGAGTGTGGCGAAGAACCAGCCAGGGCGATCGGGCTTGCGATGATGGATGCCAAGGTCGATCCCGAACAGATCGACTATGTCAATCTGCACGGTACCTCGACAGAGTTGAACGACCGTATAGAAACGCGGGCTCTGAAACTGGCCTTGGATTCTCGATCCCATCGCGTACCGATGTCGGCGCTCAAGTCACAGATCGGACACCCACAAGGCGCCTGCGGAGCAGCCGGAATCGCCGCAACCCTTGTAGCCATGCGCCACAGTCAGATTCCGCCCACGATCAACCTGGACACTCCAGATCCTGAGTGCGATCTGGATTACGTCCCCGATCAGGGCCGCCGTGTGGAGATCGAGCGCGCCGTATGTAACTGCATAGCTTTCGGATCGAAAAACTCGGCACTGGTACTAAGAAAATTGTGACGCAGACTGAAGTGGAGGAATGTGCGCCCTCTGTTCAGCCCTGACCATCTAAAATAGGGACAGATGGCGGCCAAGAACTACCACGAAGAAGAAGTACTAGGAAAAGCTTACGACAGCCGGTTGATGCAAAGGCTGCTGACCTACCTACGCCCTTACTGGTGGCAGGTGGCGATCGCTATCACGGCCATCATCCTGAAAGCGGGCACGGATGTCATAGGTCCTTACCTAACGAAAATCGCCGTAGATAAATACCTTGTCCGCTCCACGGGCGACGGCACAGAGTCCTGGCTGGCTCAATGGCTCAGCACGAATCCTTATACCGGCATAACTCAGATCGCCGGCCTTTTTGTCGCGACGCTGCTGGCAAGTTTTCTGCTCGAGTTCATTCAGACCTACTTCATGCAGTGGACTGGGCAAAAGGTCATGTTCGACCTGCGCAGCCATCTTTTCCGCCATCTTCAACGAATGCATATAGGGTTCTTCGACAAGAACCCAGTCGGACGCCTGGTGACTCGCACCACGACAGACGTCGACGCCTTGAACGAAATGTTCACTTCGGGCGTTGTGTCGATCTTTGAAGATGTGTTTGTGTTGGGCGGCATTATCGCCATCATGCTGTACATGGATTGGCGCTTGGCGCTAATCACCTTCGCTGTTTTGCCACCGATCTTTGTCGCCACGATGATATTTCGTCGGCGCGTACGGGACAGCTACAGGCGAATCCGCGTAGCAATCGCTCGAATCAACGCCTACTTGCAGGAGCACGTAACCGGGATGGTCGTGCTCCAGCTCTTCAATCGGGAACGTAAAGCGTACAGCAGATTTGAGCATATCAACGCTATGCACATGAAGGCGTTCAAGGACGCCATCATGTCCTACGCGGTGTACTACCCGGTCGTTGAAACGCTATCCGCCATTGCCATTGCCTGTGTTATCTGGTTTGGCGGAGGACAGGTCTTGCGCGGAGTTGTCGAACTGGGAACCTTGGTGGCATTCATGCAGTATTCCCAGCGCTTCTTCCGACCCATCCAGGACCTAAGCGAGAAGTACAACATTCTGCAGTCCGCGATGGCTTCCAGCGAGCGCATCTTCAAGCTGCTCGACACGCCGATCGAGATTACGTCACCGGCGAATCCGAAACAGGTTACAGGTCCCGGCCGAATCGAGTTCGACCACGTCTGGTTCGCTTATCGGACTGTTCCTTTCCCTGACGAAGGCGAAGAACAGCCACAGACCATCTCAGGTTCGAAGCCCGGCGAGCCCGACTGGGTGTTGCGGGATGTCTCCTTCACGCTTGAACCGAGTCAGACCGTTGCTGTGGTCGGCCACACCGGGGCCGGCAAGACTACCCTCATCTCGCTGCTATTGCGGTTTTATGATGTTCAGAATGGCGCAATCCGCATCGATGGCGTCGATATTCGCGAGTTGGACCTGAATGCTCTGCGTCGTCGCTTCGGCGTTGTATTGCAGGACCCCTTCCTGTTCTCCGGCACAGTTGAGCAGAACATTCGCCTCGGGTCCTCATGGATCGACGACGAACGCGTAGAACGAGCGGCGGAAGAAGTTAACGTCGCAGACTTCATCCGGACGCTGCCGGACGGTTTCAAAGAGAAGGTTCGAGAGCGCGGCAGTACGCTTTCCACAGGCCAGAAGCAGCTCATCTCGTTTGCTCGCGCGCTGGCACACGACCCGAAGATTCTAATCCTCGACGAGGCCACATCCAGTGTGGACACCGAAACCGAGTTCCGCGTGCGCGAGGCACTCACTCGGTTGGTTGAGGGCCGTACCTCACTGATCATTGCCCATCGGCTTTCGACAGTCCAGCGCGCGGACAAGATCATCGTCATGCACAAGGGCCGAGTACGGGAAGAGGGCACGCACCAGGAACTGCTCGCCCACCGCGGTATATACTGGAAGCTCTATCAGTTACAGTACAAGGATCAGGAAGTGCCCGTGCCGGCTTCTGCACAGGCCGGGAGCGGAACCCCGGGGATCACGGTCGGCGGGGACGACTGAAGAACTACTCCAAGTGTCTGGTTTCCAGTTTCGACATTTCTGAACCGTTTATCGGGCCTTGGTGGCTCGGGTCAGCGACTCTGTAGAAACCGCGTGTTGACAGAGAGCCTTGATACTCGAAACTCGAACTTCGAAACTTTCGATTCTCATTTCCGCGGGCGAAGCCAGCGGCGAAACATATGGCGCGCAGCTCATAGAGGCATTGCGTCGTGTAAGGCCGGATCTCGAATTTTTCGGCCTTGGCAGCGAGCGCATGCGTGCGGCGGGCTTTCAGACAGTCGTTGACGCGCGCGACGTAAGTGTAGTCGGATTGGCTGAGGTCGTCAGCCACCTGCCGAGAATCTATGGCAGATTCCGCAAGCTCATTCGAGCTGTGGACGAACGCAGGCCTTCAGCGGCCATCCTTATCGATTTCCCAGATTTCAACTTCCGGTTGGCTCGTCAGCTGCACCGGCGTGGCATCCCGGTCTTCTATTTCGTCAGCCCCCAGCTCTGGGCTTGGCGACAGGGACGTATCAAGCTCGTACAGAAGTACGTCAGCAAGATGCTCGTTATATTTCCGTTCGAAGAGCAGTTTTATCGGGAGCGCGGCGTCAACGCTGAGTACGTGGGGCATCCGCTGGCCGATCTGCCGACGCCCACCATTTCGAGAGACAACTTTGCGGCAGAAAACGGGTTGAATTCTGAGAAGCAGTGGATTGCGTTGTTGCCCGGAAGCCGTCGCAAGGAAGTCCTGATGAACTTCCCCGAGATGTTGCGGGCAGCGCAGGAACTGGCAAGAAATACCGATGAATATCAGTTCTTAGTACCGGTTGCTTCGACGCTCGACCAGGGATGGCTCAGCGGTTTGATGAACGAGCTGTTGTCTCCCGGGAACGGCGTCAATGTGTCGTGCGTGTACGATGGCGCCCGGGCCGCGCTGGCCCATGCCCGCGCTGGCGTGGTTGCCAGCGGAACGGCAACAGTCGAAGCGGCGCTGATCGGTACGCCGTTCGTTATGGTTTATCGCGTGTCTGATCTGACTTGGAAACTCGGCCGGAGACTGGTGAAGGTTCCCCATTTCGGGATGGTGAACCTGATCGCCGGTCGCGAGGTGATTCCGGAGATAGTGCAGGATGAGTTCACAGCGGAACGGGTGGTTCAAGAGTTGCGGAAGATCATCCCAGAAGGGCCGGATCGCAGTGCGATGCAGAAAGCTATGGCGGAAGTCAGGCAGAAGCTGCACCTCGCCTCTCCACCTGGTATGACGGCAGCAGACCGTGCAGCGCACGAAATAATGCGGAGTTTACGTGATCGACGGGAAGCAGTCGTTTAGAATTGCACTGAGAACGGTGCACCGCATCTTTTATTCTGTCATTTTCATCAAACGTAGCGGGTACTCACCGCGACGGCCGTTCGGCCGCACAACGGACTTTGTCCGTGGAGACTCCCGCTCGATACCGGCGCCTTCTGACAGGTGCGCCGGCACTTCAGGAGAAGTTTTCATGCGATCGGCAACACGGCTGTTTCGGCGTGCTATTCCGGCCTTGCTCGGCCTGCTCGTAATGCTGGGAGCAGCGTTTCCGGCTCACGCGCAGGAGAGACAGCGAATTCGCGTCGATAATTATCTGATCAACGCCGAACTGCAGCCGAAGACACACCGGTTGGTGGCGCGTGCAAAGGTGACATTCACAGCGCTCGAAGACATCAGCGTAGCGACTTTCGAGCTCAATAACGCACTCCGCCCAACAAGAATCGTTGATGAAAAGGGACAAACGCTGACGGCAGAGCGCGTCACCCAGGACTCGACTATCCGTGTCGCCCTTCCTGCTGGCCTTGCAAGCGGCCAAAGCAGCACCTTGACGTTCGACTATGAGGGCACATTATTGTCGGGTGACGACAGCCCGGTTCCAGGTCTCAAACTCGCCTACATCGGCGAGCAGACCTCATACCTGCTATATGCCGGCAGGTGGTTCCCGCTGGTCGGGTACGGCACGAACCGATTCACCGCGACGATGCGCATCAGCGCACCCGCTGGGTACACCGTTGTGGGCAGTGGGCTTCAGGCCGCACCTGAAGCGCGCACCACAACTGCGTACGAGTTCCCTGACGAAGCTGAGGCCTCTGGACCGAGGCTGATCTACGCTCAAGCGAAACAACAGCGGCCGCGAAAGAAACCGGCAAGACCTTCTAAGAAGCCGGCGGAACCCGAGCCTCCGCGTGAACCACCCTTCACAGTGTCACCGGGGTTCGTCACCAACACGTTCGCATGGACGAAGCCTAGCTTCCCGGGCACGATCTTTGCCGGGCAATTCAGTCAAAGCGTGGTAAACGCTGGTGGGCTGAAGCTGAATGTGTATTTTTCTCCTGCTCGCAAGAACCTTGTTGGGCCATATGCCGAAACGGCAGAGAAGGAGTTTAACTTTTTCACGCTGCAGTACGGTCCGGCGGTCTCGAACACACTGAACATTGTCGAAATGCCGGACGACACGGTTCCCTCCGCATGGGCGCCGGAGATCGCAGCGATGGCTTCGCGAACGATCACGGAGAAAATCAACTATCGCCTGCTGGCGAACACGATCGCGCATCAGTGGTGGGGAGCGCTCATTAGCCCGGCCACTCGTGACGATTGGTGGCTCAGCGATGGATTTGCCCGCTTCTCCGAAGCCCGGTACATAGAAGCCGCCGCGGGGCAAACTGGGTACCAGGAAGCTGTAAAAGACATGGAAGTGGGCGCACTCGCGTATGAGGCCGTGCCTCTGTCTCGGGTTAGCACGCTTGATACGTTTTCACCGGAATTCCAGGCCCTTACGACGGAGAAGGGCGCAGTCATCCTCAACATGCTGCGCTGGGTAATAGGTGACGCAGCGTTCGACAAAACGATGCGTCAGTTCGCGAGCCAATACGCCTGGAAATCGGTGACCGTGCAGGACTTCCAGTCCGTCGCCGAGCAGCACTACGGAGATAAGCTAACGTGGTTTTTCACCCAGTGGCTTGACTCAACTGGTGCGCCAGAATTCAAGAACAAGTACACCATTTATCGTTTGGGTAGCGGTAAAGGATTCCGCGTTGTCGGAGAGATCGCGCAAGACCTTGACCTGTTCCGCATGCCTGTCGAGTTGAAAATTGACACTGACGGCAGGACGGAAATGAAACGCATCGAGGTCGTAGGCACGAACTCCGCCTACTCGGTGGATACTTACGGCCGTCCGCGCCGAATCTCGATCGATCCGAGCAACCGGGTTCTCGAGAATTCTCCAGAGCTGAAAGTCCGCAGTTCTATCATGCGCGGTCAAGGTCTCGTACAGACCGGCGATCTGGCAGAAGCCCTGAAGGAATTCCAAAGAGCGCTCGACACGAACAAGAACAGTTCGCTAGCGCACTACCGCATCGCGGAGGTTTTCTTCCTGCAGCGTAACTACCAGGCTGCTGCAAACGCGTACCGTGAATCGCTCAATGGCGATGGGGAGCCTAGGTGGACGGAGGTCTGGAGCCACATTCAATTGGGCAAGATCTTTGACATCACCGGGCAGCGGGATCGTGCGACCAATGAATATCGGCAGGCGCTCCAAACCAATGACAATACTCAGGGAGCCCTCGAAGAGGCGCGAAGGTACTTGCAGGCGCCATACCAGCAAGACAGACCGAGGGAAGGCAATTAGTAGCGGTAGCTCAACCGGGCTTGCTTCGTGTTAGGCCAGGACCAGTTGAAATCTCGCAAGGGGGGCATTCATGAACCCAGCCCGAAAGGGCTGGGTTTGTACACGCAAACAATCACGCCAACCCGTAAGGCGACACCTCGGGCGGCTTACTTAGCCGTTGTCGGTGCCTTTTCGAGTTTCTCCTCTTCAAGCGCGTTTCGAATCGCCAACTCAGACCAAATCGATTCGAGCAACTCGATTTGCTTCTCCTGATGCCTTCGGTCCAAGCACCAAAGCACGATCTCAAGCCCACCAAGCGCCACGATGATGACCAAGGCCTCGATCATAAAGGTCCAACCGGCAGGCGCCTTTCCTGCACGCCTCGGCCTCCTAAGCAGCAACTTTCGCGACTACCCGGAATTTCAAGAAATCCAAGCCTTCCTTCGTGATAACAACCCGCTTATTGCCGACTGCAATCAGTTCAGCCGTTTGCAGAAACGCCAGCCACTGCTGAAAACTTGTTCCTTCGTATATCTCCGGGAACTGTCTCGATGAACGCCGGTAAAATGCCCAGAGTTTCTGCAGGGCAACTCCGTTCGAACTCTCCGACGCGACGAGCGTTAGCGCCGGCACTTGCGTCTCCCACAGCGGCGCGTATTCAGCTTCGAAGGCATCGCAGACCGACAGCACGCGGAATGGAGCGCCGGGTATCTCCGCGCGAATCCTTTGAAGCTGGCGCTCCTCTGCGGCATTGGCGAAGGCCATCAGCAGAAACGTGCCGATGAATACGACCACCGCAATCAGGGTCAGGATCAGGACAGGCATCCCTCACCTCCACAACTCCGGCTCAGAACGAGCCCGAGTTCTCCATCACGCTGCACGTACAGCAACGGTCGGAGTCTGCGAGCACAATGCTTTCACCCGATCAACAACTTCTCCCAGGTTCCGCTTGCGGACAGCGCCCGCCGCCCCCAGCGACATGAAGTAAGACGCTACCGCCGGCGTTTGGGGAGCCGCGGAAGCGATCACAAGCACCGAAGGGACACCGCTGTTCCGTTGAATCTCCCTGAGAAGTTGCTCGCAGCTAAGGTCCGGCAACTGATCGCCCATGACCAGCAAGTCGCATCGTTGTGACAATGCGTACTCAAGCGCCTCGCGAGCGCTCCACGTCGTTCTCGTGTCGAACCCTTCGTCTTCCAGCAGATGCTCCAGCGAGATGAGCACCCCTTCATCCTTGTCAACAATCAGCACCCGCTTGCGCCTGTTCATACTTCACTCCTCAAACCAGCCGTGCTTTGCGCTATCGCCCGTCTCGCTCCAGTCCGAACAAAACTTAGGTCCTGCCCGCAAGCTAGTCGCTGATCGTCAATACGGGACAGTGCGCATCACAAGCAATGTCGTAAACCAGATCACCCGGAAGATGAGACGCCAATGTCCCTGGTCGATGCGTTCCCACCGCGATTAGGTCCGCCGGCCATTCCCGTGCAATTCTGCGTATACTTGCGGCAGCAGGACCCGTCTCAACCGCAAATTCCGGTTCGTGCGAGAGTCGTGTTCGGTGTGTCAGCAACGGTCCGAACTCGCTCTCCAACTGTTTCAGCGCAAACTCGCGCCCGCCATCGTCGCCACCTTCCTCCAGCATCCGCACGAGTCGAAGTTTCGATTCATGTTGCTCTGCCAGGGCCAGCACGATCGGCAGTGCTCCCAACGAAGGTGCACTTAAGTCCGTGGGAAACAGAATGCGCGAGATGCTTGGTTCCTGCTCCGCTCCCACCTTCGGACCCACCAGTACAATCGGGCACGGGGCCACGCGACAAACGTCTTCCGCAGTCGATCCGAAAAGCAACTTCCCTAGCCCCCGCCGTCCCTTCGTTCCGACCACCAGCAACTCTGCTCCGCGCTCATGGGCAATAGAACACAGGACCTCTCTGAAATCCCCCTCTTTGAGCAGAGTGTCAATCTCAACTCCGCGCAAGTCGGCTGATTTCAGAAGCGAACACAGCTTCTTCTCCGCGGAGCGTGTTGGCTGGCACAGCGCTGGATGAACGGCGTGCGGGTTCACCACTTGCCAACGAGGAGTCTTGACGTGCGCAACGATCACTTTCCCACCCGCTCGCCGTGCAACTGCGCCCGCCCACGCCAGCGCAGGCCGCGAAGACGCGGAAAAACTTGTAGCCACAAGAATGGTCTGAAATGCAAGGCGGGTTGGGACGTTGAACACAGCCATGGGAAGAACCTCTGTCCCGCGCTGAACGGCGGCCCTTGCGCTTCTATTCTAGCCCCGTTTTTACCTGAACGGACTTACCCCGAAACAGCAGCACACAGCTTTGTCATCTGAAAGCACATCTTTAGGTGCAGTCGTCTCCTAAACCTTTATTTCTCAACAAATCTTTCCTTCAGGTGTACCAGATAAATACCGTCGCGCCGGGCCTCGACAAATTTCGTGCCGACGCGCCGCACGCAGACTCGCCCGCGCAGTCAACAATAAAAAAAGCGGAGCAGTTCGCTCCGCTTCATAGACCCTGTATTTGTTTCACACCATCCAGTAAATCAGTTCCCTCATAAATCAGTTCCCTCGGCCTGGCCGATGGCGCTCGCCCCCGCCGCCACCATGCGATGAATTGCCGCGTGGAGCAGGAGTTGCTCTTCCGCCCCCACCGTAATTCCCGGAAGGCCGCTCACGCATCTCGGGTGCGCGTTGAATTGGCACTTCCTGCCGGCCGCGTCCCACATCCCTTCCAGAATTCCCTTCCGGCGCACGCCAGGCCCTGTCTTCCTGCCTGCTTTCCGGCGACCTCCAGCCCCTGTCTTCCTGCCTGCTTTCCGGCGCGCGCGGAACCGTGGCACGTGGCCCGGGCACTTCCCTCGCCTCACGATCCAATGGGGATCGCGACGTTTCCCTGGCTTCGCGATCTATTGGAGACCGTGACTGCCCTGGCCGTTCGACCGACGGACGCGGCACTCTCGCCTCGCTACCAAACGACTCTTCGCGATTCGACCTCGGCCCTGGCCCTGCCTCGGTTCGCCGATCCGGCCTGTCTCCCTGCGGCGGGCGCGGTACCGTTCGCGCCGGTCTTGAATCGCCCCAGTTGTCCATTGTCATCCGTGTCCCGCGTTCAGGAGGACGCGGCACTTCGCGTCTCGCTGCGCCTGGTTCCAGCCCGCGCTCCAGTCTGTCAGGTCGCATGCCCCTCGAATCCGGGCCTTCTCTTTCAACCGCCCTGGACAAGCCCTCTCTTCCGCCGGCACTCGGTGGCCTCGGCACGCGATCGCGCGCCTCCACTCGATCGGGCCTCGCAACATCCACTCCACCCGTGGCACGTGGATCGCGGATACCCCTTCGCTCCGGCGACAAATCTCCCTGCTTCATTCGATTCTCGTTGAACAGGCCCACTTGCCTCTCGAACGGAACCGGCCTTGGTGCCGCAGACCTCGTCACTACCGGTCTTGCGAACGCTCTCTCCGGTGGACGATTTACACGTCCCGCGCCACGCCCGCCCAGTACGCTCTCCCTCGAGGGGGTGGCATCCAGGTTGGCCAGCACCGGCGCTCTGCGGATCGCATCCGGATTCACCGGCATGGCATTGCGGCCAACATGCCGCGACCCGACCAGCGTATCCCGATCCACGACCGTCACGCCGTTCGGCGCCACTCGGTTTGCGTATCGAATGTGTGGCCCTCTTCGGTCCGAGCAATTGCCCCGGCAACTGCTGTAGCTGTTGTAGACGTTCGTGATGTACGTGTTGCTGATGTACGTATTACGCACATTCACCCGCGACCAGTAGTGCCTGCTCCCCCGATACCATGGG
>Ga0196970_1001124_pt1 | contig 20719 bp, 14 predicted proteins | sample S1v_513CmetaG_FD_148672 | JGI IMG/M metagenome (GOLD analysis project Ga0196970, IMG submission 148672) | Soil microbial communities from Anza Borrego desert, Southern California, United States - S1+v_5-13C | ecosystem: Environmental > Terrestrial > Soil > Desert | place: USA: California...
CTTTGGAATTGGTTGCTTTTGTTTGGTTGCATCGTCGTCCTTCTTTTTAGAAGCAGATGGCCTGGGGACAACTTCTTCAATCTCCTCTTCCTCTTCGCTCTCCTCTTCGCTCTCCTCTTCTTCTTCCTCCTCCTCTGATTCATCGTCATTTACTAATCTAGATTTCTTCTTTCCTTGTTTCGCCGCAAGTTTCTTTTGCTTTTTCAATTTTCGGCGCTGATATTCCTCTTCATCCTCTTCATCGTCGCTATCTTCGGCATCTTTTCCATATGCGATAATCCCAGCGACGTTTCCATGTTCATCCACATCGCTATCGTCCTCGTCGTCTTCTTCCTCTTCCTCTTCTTCCTCTTCTTCGTCGTCGTCTTTAGCCTCTGTATCAAATGCAGATACTGGCTTGGATGATTTGACTTTAGAGGTAGTAGTAGTAGTCCCAGGTGGATTGCTGCGCGCCTTGGGAGCAGCATCGGATTTACCTCCGTTTATCTCCTCTGGTTTCTCCCATTCTGTGTCCTCTAAATATTTGTCGTTATCCCCGGGACCGGGAAGTTCGTCTTCTTCCATTAACATATTCATTTTCACTTCAAGTACAATTGCTGAAGAACCAAAAAAAAAAATCCGGGCGGTCTGGTTGTGATTTATCGTACCACTGGTATGAGCTGATAGCACATATGTGCAAGTAATGCAAATAATGCAAAATCACTTGTGTGTTTGGTTTTGTTAGCGCTATGCCAAAGAGGCGGACAATTATCAGACTGTCCCCCTTTATAAAAGTCCTAGCGTTGTATTGTCCTCCCACACTGTTATAGCGGAAAACCTCGCAGCATCACAACCTCACAACCTCAAACAAACTTGCGCGCTCGCGAGACCCTGCATTAAACAAGATGGCATCGCAATCGAATTCTCAAATTCCGCCTCCGGAAGATCTTCGCCATATCCCGACAGCGGAATTTGTAGATCAAGAGTTTCGTAAGGATTCGGAGATTTGGGTGAGACGTTATATGTTCGGTGTCGAAGTTGAAAAGACCGACTCTATCCTTTCGATGTCTTCATATGCGATTTATACAATTCGCGAGGATTTTCGGTTAATTGGATATAGTATGCCCTATAAACGCCCTCCTGGAACGACCATGGAAACGGTACAATCAAGGGAGCTACGAATGGTAATTGTGCATAGTCCGATGTACAGACGGTTGATTGATCATCGATTGGCCCAAATTCCAAAAGGATCGCAAATTATAGTAAATCGTTTCTCGGGAATTCACGAGTTACTTTGTTTATGTGTTCATTTATCAAAGCTTGAAGCTGGCCATATTTCCGCTGCTTTTATTCACATATCAGATATTTCGCACGTGGATAATGTAAGAAGCGTCTTGGGCCATTTGGTTACAAGGCTGTACATTTATGTGTCGCGCCAACTATGGAAACCATTTGGGGCACATGCGCAGCACACCGACGAGGATGTATACATATTTGATCGCGAAGATAGGCAAGCTGTGTTGCCATGCTTTACTGTCCCTGAGATAAACGGTCACAGGCGCCGCGGATATGAATTCAATGGGCACGGAAGGCATATGCTATGCCAGAGACATTACATGGAAATCGGAAACGACGAGGTATACGATACATGTAGGCTGATTGGGTTAAAGCCCGCGGCTTTGTTGTATCATTTTCTGATGATGCCAGCAACAGTGTCGAACCTTGCAATTGAGGGAGAAATATCGCCCTCTATGTTGTTTCAAATCTTGTACGAGCGCGAATATCGCACGCTGAGGTTGAAAATGACCAATCCAATTACGGACCAACACGTCGCAGCTGCGTTCGGGGCAATGCGCGATACGCATATCGAGAGATTGGTATTGGAAGATATGAACTTTCAAAGTGAATATGCCAAGGGAGCATTTTTGTATGAATTTCTTCGTGCGCATAGTCTAAGAGATGTCGTGTTGAGGCATTCGTCTCCAGTTGCAGATTCGCAGTGGATTGTGCGTTATATCCCATTGTTTGCGTCAAGCGATATTAATTTGGTGATGGATTATCTTTCCCCTGCAATACTGGATGAAACAGCTATTCGATTTGTCAAAGCTGCAATCGAAAGAGACAAGGTCGAGAAAGAAGAACGTACTGGTTTGATGGCGATACGTCCATTGGATATATTTGATCCGTCGAATCCAGAACGTTCGTATGAGTCGATGCAGGCAAATAGAACACTTTTGGTTCCTCGTGCTGTTGGTAAACTATCTTTGCGAGTCATAATCAATAGATCTCGCCATATTGATTATGAGAAATATCTCGCTGGGTTTGTGTGAAACATGTTTTTGTTTTGGCTTTATACCTTACACTATAAAATCAAGTTCGCTCAGAAAGTAAGAAACAAACTCCACAAAAACAAACATGGATACACAACCGCCTTTCTTTTCTGGTCAAATGGACACGCAAACCCAAGTTGGCCAGCAAAATACTCTATCCTTACACGTAGCTGTTTCATCCACGGATGAAGAGACCTTACCGGAATTAGAAGATGTAAGAGGCGCGTTAGAAGCATTTACGCCTTTTAAGCGAAATATACTTCCATTTGATAGTTTTAATGAGAAGGTCCATTACATTCCTCCTGTTCCTCTTGCAAGTATGCGAGATGCGCACACTTGGCATGGTCCAATATCCGTTCCGCTCAAAACAATCTATCCAAACAGTTTTGACGCGGCAAGTAAACGAATGAAAGATGTGGAATCGACTTTACCGTGTTCGCTCGTTATTTCCTTTGATGATCCATCGGAAATATACGTTGAAAGGGCCTCTTTGACTTCCACTTTGGATATCCCCACGCACCATAAAACCAGGTTGCATCGATCTGTACTTCAAAATGGAGGGTTAGCAGCGCAAATAGCAGCATCGGCTGGGCGTCCAGTTGTTCAACCAGTTAGCATGGGATTTTTTGCTGGGGCAAACCACATTGATTGCTTTTTTCCAACATACCATCCAATTAACCAAGCCGAGTTTACACACGGTGGATGGGATGTAAATAAAAAGCAAGAACTTGCTGGCCAAGTACTCTTTGGGATGTATGGAGCTGGTGCTGCTATGAAGCACGGGAGTATAATTGATACGCCGCCGATTATTCATGGAGCACTTGGGTTAAATGTTATCCAACAAGCCAAAGGGAACGGTAAGAGCAATTATCGGGTTACGGGGTTTGCTCCTCAGGCTAGATTAATCTCAAGAGAGTTATATCCATCTCAACTGGTTGACGTGAACGTTCCGTCTACGGATAGCATGCAAGAAACGGCGGGGAGTTCAGTATTGTGGCATGATCAAGTAAGAAACAGTGATTATTATCGCATTGGAGACGGAGGCGAAGTGCACGATTTATTCCAGTTCTACGGTACTGGATATGATGTGGACATGCGTAGTTTACTTTCTCAAGTAGACGGAGTGGTGGATCCTCGCCAGGTTACCGTGGCAACTGCCGTTCAAATTTTAAAGCAAATAAGGCCGATAACAAGTGCATCGTCGCATCCAGATGAAAGAGTGGAAAAACTTTCACTTGATTCGATTCTACTAGGAACGAAAACAAAAATACATTTTAAAAATGCATTGTTAGCTGAAAGAAATGTTCATGACATTGGTTTTGCAAATGAAATTAGTATGCTAAGTAGATTGCGCGGGGAAAGGAGTATTATGGGCGCACTTGGATTTATTACATCTCATGTATCTGGGTTTATTGTTCTTCCAGGCAATCGATATCGGAAATTTGTATTTCCAAAAGAACCTGCAAATGATGCTGTAGTGATAAAGGAAAGAGCCCAGCGAGTCTCTGAATTATGGGAAGCCGCTCAGTGTATTCGAGGCCTTACTGGTCCGTTTGCCGGGGCACCTGAACTCACGCGCAATAGGACTGAATTCCGAATGGAAATTGAGGGTCACGAAGATGATCTTTTTGGAATGGAAGAAGAGCATGGCACTGAACATGTAGATGGTATACAATATTTTCACGGTGGAATTTTACCTGGAAATATTTATTGGGATTTAAGCCTTAATCGTGTTGTGCTAGGAGGCTTAGCATCTGTTGGAGCATTTGATCATCATAGCCCCAAAAGCATTAAATTGTTGTATTTAAACGACAATTTTGCAATGCGAGACACTAGTTATTGTTCGCCTTATTTGTTTGATGCTATTCTTGATCAAACGCATTTGGAATCATACGATGATCCAGATGCAAGAAGGTGGCTTATGAATAGTGATTTGTATTCCGTGGGATGTTTTGCTTTGCATTTATTTTACGGGGAAAATTGGTCAAAGGAAAAGCCTCGATTTATTCGAAATACTCAAATTCCCCCAAATGAACAAAATGTATTTTTGTGGCATGCGACAAGTGTGATTCGAGAGGTACTGCCAATACCGCAACGATTGGATGTGCAAAGGTATACATGAATGTGCATATGTATTTTTTTTTGAAGAAGAAAAAAACTATACTACATTGATTTATTTTGTTTTTTTTACTCACAAAAAAATAGTACACTTTATATATGTACGCACGCAAATTGCGCGGTTGAATTCCTCCCATTCAAACTAAAAGAGAATGTCAAACGAAAATGAAAATTCACCGGAAAGAAATGATTCTCGCCAATCTCATCAAACCGGTGCATTTCAGTTAAATGAACCAACCCAAGGTCCAGTTAGTGCATCCAAACGTCCAAGAAGAAATGCGGTTTACACGACAGAAGAAGCAGGTGGAGCAATAGCAATTACCAGTAGGGTTCCACCTTCCTCTGTTCAACACCAAGAGCACCAAACCCAAATTGCAATTGTAAATGGATTTAGGATTCCAAATCAATCCAATGCCATATCAAGTTCATCGGCAGTTTCTGTGCCAGTGCAACCAGCTCGAAATTTACAAATAACCCCAGTTCCCCCAAGAGCCCAAAATACGATTCCACGTATTGGTACGATTCAAAATTTACCAATTGGACTTTACAGGGCTCCTTCTCCAACTAGTGTATATGGACTTTTGGCAATACCATCAGCAGATGTATATGAATCAGATGTGGAAATTCATGTGCCTAATTGGGGAGGATTAGCCGTAAAGGGTGAGCTTGCGACGCATACTAGGCAAAAATGGTCAAGGAGAATGATGGTTACTGGTGCACCAGCGCAAATTGCTGTTTCTATTGGTAGAAGAGTTGTTCAACCTGTTAACCTTGGAATATTTGATCCCAATGGGGGTGCAGATGTATTTCTTCCAATTTATACGGAAGATATGGATAGAGAGGATTTAAAATCCAAAGGTCGTGAATATCCAAGTGGTGAACTTGCACCGGGTGCTAAATTTAGGATGCTTACAAATGTTATTGGCGGTATGTTTTCCTCGTTGCCCTATCCACCATTTTCCCATATGCAATTGAAACGCCAATCCATTCGAAGGCATGCATTGGGTGATCGAATTACAAAGTTCGAGAATGCAATTCTATTTAGCGAACAAGTTTGCCCGTATCCAAATTGGGCAAGGCCAAAGGATGGACATGAACCATTAAAAAGTATTTATATTTATCGAAATGTTCCAGAGGAATTAGATTCCCCTTATTATCATGGTCCAACTCGGGGTTCATTTGAAAATGATATTAAAACATTTGCAAAGGACATTGAAGGGGAGGAGGTTAAGGATGTTCCAAAACTTGTTGCTGATGTCTCCCTTGCCTTGGTAAGTTCGATCCACCACGAAACCGTACAGGTCTTGCGCGATTTTGCTTTTAAACTTGGAAACACGTCGGTAAAGATTGTTGCCGATTTGGAACATGGCTTAGTCCTTAGAAATCGTAAGCCATCAAAAGCGGACGGTTCAGCGATTGGGTTTGCACATGAAATATCCATGTTGTGCAGGTTAAGAGGTGTTAGGGGGTTTATACAATCCATTGGATTTGTATCTTCGCACAATTGCGGATATATTATCGAGAGCCGGCGTTATGTACCGTTTTGGGATGTATCTTCTCACATTCCCATGATGGAAAATCCAGACGAGGTGCTTACATCATATACTCCTAAGCAATATATGATTAAAGCACTTTACGATGTTCGTTGTGCAATGGATTACCTTCGAAGTTATTCTAAACATTGCTGGGGTAACCCTGATCACGAAATGTTTTCGGGGTTAAACCCTTCAAGATGTACATTGTTGCATGCGAACATTTGCCCTCAAACGATATTTTACGATAAGGCAACGGGGAATACGGTATTATCTGGATTAGATGCCGTGTCGGCATGTTACCGCAACGAAGATGGGAAAACGTATCGCGTAATTACCATGAACCGTGCATTTCAAGCTGGGTCATCGGAATATCGTTCCCCGCTACTCACGCATGCATTGCAGGGAATTCATAATCGTTATCCTAGTTTTGTGCGATTTACAGATTATTATGCATTTGGATGTTTTGCATTGGAGCTTTATTATGGAAAGGGATGGGTTGCGAGAAACTCTGTTGTTCGAAGCGAGCAAATGCCGAATGCAACGACTCGGTATTGGTCACAGATAAACTTGCGAGAAATTACAATTCCTCGTATTAGAGACAATGTTGTATCTGATCCAAATTTGGCATTTTGGAGATTTGTAACAGCTGGTGTGATTGGAACATTGCCTTTACCAGTTGGATCTTCTCTTATACCAAATGCCGATTTAAAATATGTTGAATCGGCTCGATTACAGTATGCGTAGAAAAGAACGTTAGAGTATACCATGGTATCCGCATTGTTGGTTTAGAACTTGTTTTTTTTCCAACGAAAATGTTTTCAAGCTCACACTTTGAAAATGTGTCCATGAAGAACAAAACAAATTAAGTGTAATTGATGCTTTAAATAATATTCATAAAATAATTAAACAAGAAAGGATATTGTTTAGTTTAGATATTCTTTTTTAGAAACAAAAAAAATGTACGCAAACATTATCGTTGGTAAAATTCAAGTTAAAGATGGCCAAGTTCTAGCAAGTCCTTTAAGTGAAGAAGAATATGAAACTAAACAACTAGAGACAAATGCTGCAATTGATATGATTGCAGCTCAGCTAGTATTTTCTGGTTGTTCGCCTTCATTCCAGCCGCTATCTATGTGTTTAATCGACAAAGATGTACTTTTATGTAGCACGCCAAGGTATACTACACCGGCAAAGTGTACAAAAGACGATGTACTTGCAAAGGTGAACGATGCGTTTGATACTGCATTCCTGTATCCTGTATTGCACGGAGCTTTATATCCAAAGTTTATTTATTCAGTTGCCGATAGCGGAGTTACAAAACACTTGGACGGGCAACTTGATGATCAAATACGTATTACAGGCTTTGATTATGCAAGTTTAAGGTTGTCAGATACTTGGAGTGATCCTGTAAGTTCTGGTGGTAAAGCTGTGCGCCCGTTGGAGATTGGGCATATGCCAATGTTGATTTACCACGATAGGAAGACTACACTCGAGTACGACAAATATGCCGTTCATGGGCGAGTGTTATCACATTGGACGGATATTTCATTTCTAATGTCCAATATGCACGACTCTGTGTTGATTGAAGATGTAGATCGAGTTCCATTGGTAGAAGAATTTCTAAAGCGTGCAAAGGATCATGTAAACCATGAATTATCTCTAGCCCCGCAAGAAAGCCAAAGTCGACATTGGTATGTTCCTTCGACTCTTCCCTGGGAACGAATTTCAGATTGGAAGTTTATCGTTAATAGCCGTGACAGTACTGGTTATTATGATCTTTTAGTTGACAAGTCTGGTCCTCCTTATATGGGCGCTTCAAGGAAAAATCTTTCAAACCAAGCATTCAAGGGACGTATGAATTACATTGGAATTGGGCGGCACGTTATGGGATTGGAAAATGATGTGATTTATGGTTCCAGTATTGCAACGCGAGAGAATCGTTTGGATAAAGTCGTAGACATTCGCATGATGATTGAATTGCGTAAATCGTCTGCAGTGAGAAGGCTCTATGGATTGTTTTCCGACCATGAACATATCATTGCTCTATTTGATACAAGGCAAGTAAGGTTTAATCGCTTTGCCGAGCTTGGCGAAGGGCCAAATGGCCTTCCTCGCCGCATGGGTTATGCTGAAGATGTATTGAATGGAGTATTGTATATTATGGGGTACAGGGGGGACATTGGCGGAGTTTGGGTTGGAGGGCTATACGATTTTTTTGGTAAGCCGCTTCAAGAAAGCAAAGGGAGAGAGGGCGACATTGGGTACGGGCGCCATTTGATACATGGTAATATTGTTCCAGACAACATTTATTATGATCGTGAAACGGATAAGGCTTGCATCGGGGGGTTTGATTATTGCACCGTCTGGGCAAGTAAAGAGAAACAATTGTTAAAGTTTCAAAATGATTTGCAATTGCCAGACGATGCGTATCACCCTTACCATTCTCCGGATATGATGGAATATCGTTATTCGAATGGAAGGTTAGGACCGGATGCAAGCGAAGAAGAAAGGGCTTTGTTTAAACAACACCCCGGACGTTTAATATATGCTGATTTATTTAGCGCTGCAATGTTTGCATATGATTTATGGCGCGGTCGCGAGGTGCATGAAAGTGACGTTCGCATTGCAAACGGAGGGAAGGAAAGGGGCGAGGATGAACACACTATTGATCGAGTGATGCGCTACCATCAAGCACTCTATACTAGTAAGGAGAGAAAAAAGGAAATGGGATGGCCAAAGTTTGACACAATATTAAAAGAATTGTTACCTGAATGGCTAGCTGAAGATCGCTTACCATTTGAAGTGACCAACTCCCAAAATATCGTTTCATTGGAAAGTACGTTGGGTGCTACTCAACAAAATCAACCAGAGTCAAAAAGGCAAATGAAAAGCCGAAGGCAAAGCATTGGTAGTTTGTCGTCCATGGATTACTATGAAAGTGATGCTGGTGCTAGCCAGCGCACTGAAGTGGTTCCTACGGACGAGGAAGACGATTACGACGAAACTGAACATAATCGCATTGCGGCTGGGAAGAAGAAGGCTCCAACAATAGAGGCTCCGACGATGGCAGAGATTTTGCGCAAGTTTGACGAAGATGACGGAGACAACGGAGACACGTTTTCTTTGCCATCCGTATTTCCTACCATTCGCCCAGGAGAACCAATTGATTCATATGAGGGGTATGATGTGGACGATTACATGGAGGAAACACCAGACTTGAATCCGGATTTACCCCAAGAAATTGTTGACGGGGCAAAAGCTCTACAGCAAATAGTTACCAGTGGATTATCCAGTACTGCTGAATACCGGACACTACCAAAACATTATTTACCCACGAAACTTGGTAAATATCCAGATGTTCAGGGTGGCACGTATCACCATATCCCAGAAAGTGCAAGCCCTACACTCACGGAGATATTTTCAAAGGCGGTCAGGCACAAAGGGCAACCTCCTTTTGGTTGGTCGCAGATTTTTCCTCCTGAACCAGGTTCAATCGGTGCAATGCTTGGGGTTAACGTGGTATCGGCTGACCCATCGTCTACTAGGCAAAGAATGGCATCATCATCTGCGGCTTCTTCTTCGGAGCATTCTGAATATACAAGCTATTCTTCTCACGGAGATACGGATGATGATTCGTATCGTGCGTCTCAGAATGAATCCAATACTTCTTCGTCTGGTTCTGAATCTTCATCGGATTCAGAGCATGTGCGTGTGAAGGCTAGTTCGAGGCATCCAGGTAAACTATTGGTTCGACAAGGAGGCAACCGAATGCTGGAAGAAGTCGAGGAGGAGGAAGAAGAGTCTCCTTCTTCGCACGGCGATACGAATGATTCAACTGCAGAAGAAGTAAATGATAGCGAGGAAATGTCAGAGTATGAAAAAGATACAGGCGAAGAAGAGGAGGAGGCATACTTTCAGCAACACAGACCTCCAAGGCGTAATCGACCGCAAAACGTAGAACGGAGTCCTGGGAAAACTCGAGATCAAAAGCCTAAAAGAAATCTACGTTCGCAACAGAAAGTGGTAAATTTAATTGACACGTCTAGCGACGACGACGATGACTTACTTTAATTGGTCTTTAATAAACATTTTGATATCTTCTAAAAGTTCATCGCGTGCACAATATGGAGCTGCTAGCGTTGGTACTGGTTGATCGTACAACTCTGGACCAATGAGCCTGATGGGCAAATCCAATAGCGCTTCGTATCCCTCGAATTCATTTTTAATTCGTTCAACTTTTTCATCTTCAGTCTCATCCAAAAACCTTCTCATGTTTTCAATTCCATACCTTGTGGATAAATAAATTTGAGATAAAAAGGTTTGCTTCAAAAGTGCTTTTTTGGTTTCCGGGCACCGATTCATTGCCATATTAAATGTAACCTCCTTCAGCCACATCTTTAAATACTCTTGAGGAGAATTGACTCGAACAATTCGTTTGTCCTCCCATCCTTCTTGTGCATCTCGTTTAGAATCATCGCCGCCTCTTTCACGTTTCTTTCGATTTGCTCGCTCTGTCATGATAAACTTCCAGTTTGTATCTAGAAACCCCATGCGAGTCGTTACCCAGGTTCCATAAACTGAACCATCCACTGCTTCAAAGGATTTAATAAAATCCGGTGCCTTCTCATTGTCCATGCCATATGGAAACACAACCTTTCCAGATGCAGAGTCAAGGTAACCAGATGTTGTATAGTATCGCCCAGTATCAGCATGGCGTTCAAATATGTATGGAGGGCAACTTGGAGGGAGATTGGAAATGTCTATGGGTTCATCTTGGCCTAAATAACTCACTAGCGCAGTTGAAACATGAACCGGATTAAGTGGAATCGGTCCGTTTATTAAATAATAAGGAAACTTGTATTTGCCAGGTTGATAGATTGGAATGATCATGTTCCCTTGCCGTTGAACCGGAGGGCAGTTTCCTCGAAGCAAAATCTTTAATTGATCAAGAATGATATCCCTCGAAACAAACAATTCCGAACCAATGCTATTCACCAATGCTGGGATTCGCCCTCCCTGTAACAATCTTATTTGGATTTCGGAAAGGCCAGTGAAAAATTCAGGAAGGGTAATGTCATCTTCCGTGTAATCAGTCAACGCGGCCACATCAAGAGGTTTAATTTCATAATCAAACTTGGCAGGCCAACATTCAAACAATCCCGTAAATGGATACTCTTCATTATTTCTTCCATACTTGCGAATGTAAGCTCCCCAATCTGTAACATCGCCATGGCGAGTACACGGAATGACAACTCGATAACATTTACTCAAATCCACTTCTCCTCTCTTGGTAGAGATCTTTATCCACTCTAATACCTTGCGATATTGTTCGGGGATGCATTCAAACACAATCAGTTTTCCTCCTGGTGGAATGGACTTGATACACTTTGGGGGTAAAAATTGAGTAAAGTTTGCAATATGTTCCATCTTTAAATGTATGTACTAGTAGACTATTTGGGGTTTTTTTTTAAAAAAAGTGAGTGTGTGCAAACTAATTTTTGCACCTTGCTCTTGCTCGCTCAGTACTCATCTATCCACGTTAATATTCTTAATTTCAAATTCTAACCGCTCTAACGAATCATTTAAAAATCCAAGTGTACTACTAAGGTCAAACTTGGTGATATTTGTTTTTGTGGGATTTTGCTTAATGTTCTTTCGAATAAAGCACCCACACACGACCGCGCAGACCATAATTAACATATCATGCTTTGAATGTGTCGACGGATAATAATTTACCACATCATCAATGTTCATGGATCTGTTTGAAAGGTGCCTTCTCGAAAACAAATCACAAAAGAATGATGTACGGCTAACGGCGGCCACAAAGGTTGGGTTCATATGAGGGCGAAAATGGTCATACGTTCGCGCATCTAACGGGGGTCTCCGAAAAAACACAGCTTCAAATAAAATGGAAACTTCTCCGCATGCTTCCTCGAGAAATTTCATAAACGGATTGTTTATAAAATTTGAAAGATATTCAGGGGTCACAAGATCTCGAGCAATAGTCGCGCGGCGAATTACACTTGATCCAATACTTCTCATATCATCCGGCCTTCCAGTGTACCTTGGAAATTCTCGTAGTTCATTTACCTCGCGAAACAAATCTTCTTCTGGCATGTCATCATCCCCAATGTCACGTTCAAAATCAGAATCATCCTCGCTAAACCATCCTTCATCTCTACCCTTTCCCTTTTTCCATTCTCCTCCTCTCCTTTCTTCTCTTCTCCAAGGTCTAGGGGCTCGTTTAGGAGGAGGTCGTCGCTTAGATGAAGAATGTAAACCACCTCGCCACGATGCAGCAGAATAACCATCATCTCTTGTGTCCATTTCGACATCTACATCTTCGTTTCGTGATTTTTCAGACTTGGCTGTAAATTCTTCTGCTCGTTCAGGTGGTCGTTCTCGGCTTGCGGTATCGCCAAATGCCGTCTTCCGAGCTTTACGCCTACTATCCCCTGGATCATATCTTGGCGGAGGAGATGGAGGAGGAGCAGGATAATTGCGCCTTCCATACTCTTGCTCTTCTTCTTCTTCTTCGTCCAGCCTTGCACGTCTAGCATTCGATGCTGCAGATGCACGCCCAAACTTTGAGCGAGCAGAAGCAGTCGTGGGTCCACGCTTTCTTGGCGAAGAGGAAATGCTCTTCCAACTTCTATTGTCAACCCCTCTTAATACCCCCGCAGACGAGGCGTCATAGTTGCCAGCAAACCTGTGTGTGCCGCTAGAAGAATCTTCTGTTTCAAAATCTGCCATTTTTGACATTTCTCATTGTGTTCATTAGACAGAACATTTTCCTTGCCTTGATTTGATTCGTCCCATGTTTCATCGCAAGAACTAATGGATTCCCCGTGCTCATCCAACGAAACGAAAAATTGCCAATCTATTAACCTACAAAATGTATCTTCAAGCATATCCATTGTTTGCTTTTCAACTGAAATAACAAGCGTCCATTTATTATTAGAAACAACCAAATGGCGGTAGTCTTCAACAAACTTAATTGCCAAAAACACAGCGCAAGCATATAACCGAATGACATTTGAATTTGTGATTACACATTTAAGCCGCGTTAAATAAATCAACCCCGTATATAAGAATACAAGTGTATTGTTATTCCAAAGCCTTGCGCATCGATATATTCGTTCAATCATACCATACAACGAATACGGACACGCCCAATTAAACAATTCCCCTCCATCTTTTACCTCTCCCAAATTAGCAACAATCTTTTGATTCTTACTCATTTGGGCATGGGTATCCACTATTGCGCGAATCGCGCTTTCAATCACCCGAAATTCCTCGTGCGGTACCATCATAACATGGTGTGATGACACAGCCCCACCCCTCTTTTACATGTCCGAATGTTGTAACAACGGAGTGACCAGTTCATCCGTTGGTTTTGTGGGCTTCTTCTTATTGGCTAGCAACACCCTTTTAGCAAATCCTAGTAAATCAAATGTCTCGGGGGATTCAAATGCTTCTTGAGGAAAGGCACGGCCTTTATACTTTTCCGAGTATGGAAAGCCGCTAACGCCCTTACGCCGCAATACGTCAAAAGGAAGCACGTATTTCCACGGAAAGTCATCCAGCATACAATCGTAATCTGGGTCGTACAATGCTTCATTAAACGGACGCAATTTTTGTCCAAAAGCTTCGTTGTGAATATATCCATACCACATAATTTGGCGCATGATTTCTCGATCATACAATAATTCACCCGCTTTTGTAAGATATTCGGCACCGTTAAGCAACATCGACAATATGGTAACCAAGTCCACAAATGTAAACACTTGATTTGCATCGACACGGTACATTCGATCGAAATTGGCCAATACGACATGACCGCGAATCCCATCATAATGCAGTGACGCCATCGAATCCAATGAGTTATGAATGAGGCGTTTTGATTGTAAATCCGATAAGAGATCGAAAATTGTATCGTCAATCTCTGGAAGAGAACACGCTCTATAAATAATCGTACGCCAAAACATATACATGCCAGACGCCTTATTTATCGCAGGAGACATGTGAAGCAATGAAACAGCATATCGCCAAGTCCTCAATTCGTGGTACCAAGCAGCTTCTCTTTGGTGTATTGTCTGGCACAGTACACCATGTCCCTTGTAAGACCCGTATTGTGCGCGTACCAACGTTAAGCTACATGCGTCATGGTACTTGATAAAATCTTCTGCGTGCGATATGCCACGGATGGTACCTGGATCGTAACCATTATTGTCATCTTGTGAAAATATATTCCCCATTCTATATTATACGTAATAACCGTAGTTAAACACTTAAACACAAGTGCCACCTATATATCTAGGCAATGTTACCCTTGCCGATTGGAGTCTTGGCGTCGTGTTCCAAAAATAACAATTCTTTTATTTGTGACTTTACTTCTACACTAATCGTGTCACAATAAATGAGCATTTCTGGTGATAGTCCCCCCTTACTGTCTCTAATCATACCAAACAATTCATTCTCTTCCTCTCTTGAACTCGTGATCATGTTGACATACGAAAGTTTTGGATACTCGTCGTGCATTGCTTTTAATTCATTCACCGTGTGCCTTTTAGTTGTATTCACAAACCGTTTGGCTCCAGATTGAACTAAACATCGAGGAGTATCCGCCGTCAATTCATTTTCACATTGAAAATATCCCCCTTGCAGAGGATCCGCCCCCAGAACAGGTTGCTCTAAATCTACCTTGTACAGTTCAAGCTTTGAACGTACGGTAATCTTTCGTTTGAATAAACCGTACAGTTTGCAATTGCGAAGGACCAACTGATTAATTTCTCTTGGAATAAAGGGGGCATCTAAATCAACGATGGAATCGTGAATTTCCAATCGATCAATGCTATCTACAAACGTTGTCATACATTTCAAACGAGCCAATAGATGAAGCTGTTTGGTGTCCAAATTGTAAATACGCCATCCGATTGTACAATGCTGCCTTGCTTTTTTCTCGCTCACAGCTTTTGCAAATGCGGCTTCGAGGGAATTCATGTCATGTTGGATTGTTCTACGTTCAACTAACCCTTGCATGTCGTCCTCTGTTAATGCATACCCGTCGTACCCTCTCCTCATTTCAGATCCTTCAGTGCTTTCTAGTACGGCAGGAAGGCTAGAGCGAAAGTATTCAGTACCAACTGGAGCCAACATACGTTCCCAATCTACTGCTGGGAAGTCACCTTTTGCACGCGCTAGCTTTTCCACGTCTTGTGAATTCAACGGGGTAACAGGGACATATTCTAAATGATAAATCCCAAACATTGTCAAAGCTTCATCAACCGTAAAGCTTCCGTTTGTACTTCTCACAACCTTTGCCATATAAGGCACAAATTCAATTCGATCGACTTCGATAATATCAAAAAACATCCACGAACGAAAATGTGTCATTGCAGTGCGTAACTCTCTATTATCCGGATCGTCTTTGGGTGAATCCGCATCTTCGCCTAACATGACAGTACAATTTTTAATCACTAGCCTTCGCCCCCTGCAGTTTGTGCTGGACACATTTATCAAACAATTTTCCATCCGAAGTTCACCATAACCATAGAAATTGATATCCGACATGTGCACAATACTATTGGTAATGGTTAACCGTGCTCCTCTTTGCATCTTACCTCGTAAATTGAGAAAAGATTCTCTTGTACGCGTGTTCCTAATGAAAATGTCCATTTGAAGCAGTCTCATTGGTTCAACTAACAAATCCGAATCATTATTTTCGAAAAAACGGGGAGACGAAACACCCGCGTATATTGGTTTTATGTGCATGAAACAAACGTCAAACTGAAACTTTGGAATTTGCGAGGCAACTTCATCCTTTATCCCGCCAGCAACCAACGATTTAATTGCTTCTGGTAACGCGTCACACGAATTCCAATACAAACAACGTGCTGATAAAGTGGGATAATGATCAACCAATTCGAGAAATGCCAATGCGTCATCGACATCCTTTAGCTTTACATTGATTAATTCCATTCGTTCAAATCCTTCATTTGCCAGTAAGCCCTCCAAGTAATCAATTGTTATACATGCCGGGGTAAGCACAGGGAAAATAGGCGAAGCATCTCGTTGATATTTGCTTTGATGTTGCGAATCATCGGCCACCTTTACCACTTGATAAGTTGTTGCGCTACGAGGGAATACAAGTGGATCCGTTCCTCTAACCGTTTCCACTCCCTCGATATTAGTTGCAAAATCACCCTGTGAATTCACAAGGCATACATGTTTTGCATTAATCATCTTTTCCCTGAAATGCACAGTAGAATCTATCACTGTTAAAGATTCTAAATCATTCTCCAAACTCACTCGCTCCATATTAAGAGTAGACTTGCGAATGATTAAATGAATACAATTACGCAAAGAGTATTCAACATCTGGATTTTCATCGTGGTTAAAAAGGGAAATGTCCACAGTTTCACCTTCCTTATGTGGAAGGGATAATGTTACATTTCCAATGCCATGTTTAACACTCATTCTTTTAAAGGTTGAAATTTCTTTTTCTCTCCCACACAAAAAAAGATATAGGGAGGAGTATACATATACTCCACTCTCTCTCTCTCTCGTGCACTAGTGACTTGCCACCAAGCCAGGGTTTTTGTTTTTTTGTGTTGTGGGAAGAGAATGGAAGATATTACCATGGATATCGACTGTATGCAAATTCCTCTTGCAAATGGTTGGGATAAGATTGAAGAGGAAACTTGGGAATGGAAAAATAATATTTTATATGGCCACTATACTAAAATATTTGAACACCTTCGACGTTATATTCACACTAAACAAGTGAATTTTGATGTTCGTGTTCGAAACGGAGGCGGACAAATTTTTAAGGATGTAATGCGCGTTGAGAACGCCACGGATACCTTGGTTACACTTGAAGGTCCTTTACTTGGGAAAGTTTATATTAGCCCTACCTACCTTCGAGTAGGGGGACAAACTTTGAATTTCAATAATGGTGTGCTCCGAACAACTTTTGATGGATTCAAATATTTTTTACTTTGGATAGAAGACAAAGAAAACATGCAATGTTTACCAATGCAAACATCTTACAATGGCGGGCACATTAACATCAAAAATTACTCCGACGTTTAAATTGTACACTTGGGTGGATTCATCAAAGCAAACATCTTCAAAATCCCAACATTGGAAAGGATATGTAGGACAAATTATGTTACTTGTAACAAGTGTAAATGGCAATCAAATCGTTCGATTGTTCCATATGGATGTGGAGAAAATCATGCTTGTTGTAACACGAAAGTGCCCTACATGTAAAGGCCGAGTTACTGTTCAAATGAATGTATTTGACAAGGATTTCGATCATGGTAAATATAAAGTATTAATGCTTGCTGCAATTGTGCGTACATTTCCTGGTTTATTTTATACTCCCAAAAGGAAAAGGCGTGTGATTAGCAACAGTATTTAACGTATGTTTTGTTTTGTACTATTGTTTTTTTCTCTCGTATAACATATAAATACATGTGGTTCTTCTTTTTTTGGCTTTCTTTCCCACTATGAAATAAAAGAAACAATCAAAAAGAAGAGGCGGTCATTCACATATTATACTCGTTCGAAGAAAATACAATGACTTCCATTCCAATTAATACATGGACTTGCCTCCAAAATGTTCCAAGAAGCGGCGCTAGCCTTTTGCATTACATATCATCTCGTCCATTTATTTTTGTACCTGATGATCCCAGCTATCCGTGTTCAGAAGTACGATTAGATTACAATCAAGGTACAAACCAAACCGGGATTGGATGTGTAATTGAACCGCCAAGCTATTCTTCTGAATATACTCTGCATTCTCCCGAGGGTAAAATACTTACCCTCGAGCCACCAGATGTAGTTTATTATGAACAACTACCAAGCTACGATGAAGAATCCATGAAAACCGGTGCACGAGATTTAAAAGTAACTCTATTGTTCAACCGCTTTCCTAAAAACGAATATTGTTGCGCGCCATATGCACCGGTTGAATCCAATGCAGACAATGCAACAATTTGTGGATTGGAACCTCCTCCTTATCGTTACGAGTTAACCGTGGCACCAAGTGAAACAATTGATTCCGACCATCAAGTTGTAAACGTATGGAAAATCCCCGGGCCCCAGTGTTCATTTGATATGTTTTCATTTAACATGTCAACTCCTAAAATTGGACAAGTATCAGGGCTTGCGGTATCTCAGCAAATTACATTGGAAGATGTAATGGGATTTTCTCCGGCTGAAATTGCAGGGATTGTTATCGGATCGGTTGTTGGTGGGATACTAGCAGTGTGTTTGTTAACAATGTGCATACGAGGTGCTTGCCGCAATTGCCGCGCAATAAGAACTTGTGTATCACTTTGCGGTAAGAAACGCACCGAACAAGAAGAGAAGAAGTATGACAAAGCACGGAAAAGTGTCGGTATCATGGGTGCACTGAGAATCGGGCACGCGGCAGGAGTTACACAGGTGCCGGTGAGGTTCGCCTATGGAGCAGCAAAGAAACTTATTGGTTAAGCTTAAAACAAAATAAAAAAGGGTATGAACTCTCTTGCAATACAAAACATATCAAACTCCTTGCCCGTAATATTCATAAATCGCCTTCTTTGCCATGCTAGCTTTTTCAACTAAATCCCCTCGAGTGCCACCCTTGTCTGAATGGTGCGTGCGAATGGCATTGGACCATGCCGCTTTCACCTCGGCAATTGTTGCGCCTGGGCCAAGCTTAAGCACTGCCAATGCATCCTTCACAGCATCGGGCATTTGATCTGCTGGGGAATTTGTTTTCAGCTTGGTTACTGGGTTGATATTCTTCATCATGGATTGATATTCTTCGCTGAACAGAGCAATCAGAATGCAAGCATCTGCATATAACCTTGCGTCAGGAACACCAACCGCGACCATCTTACGGTGTAATGCTGTAATCTCCATGCGTAAATCCATTAGCCTTGGAGTCTCGCGCCTATATGGAACAGTCAGCACTTCTAGCTCGGTAATTGCCGCTTCATTTTCTTCGTGAGTGGGCACGTATGGTTGAGGCACGCCTGGTTCCTCTGGGGCTTGCGGGATGGGCTCCGCAACTGGTTCTGCAGCCGGCTCCGCTTTGGATTCGTTTTCTGTGGCAAGAGGAACGGCGTCCTTGCAAAGCACGACGTGTTCTGTCAAAACCGGTGGAACGTAGACGGTTAACGCGAATTCGCCTTCTTTTGTGTGTTCAATAGGTAAAACTTCTTTCGGAAGCGATTCCACGTGTACGCTAGATTCTGGTAAAGTCTCCGCGTTTACATTTGGTTCAATCACTTCCTCTTGCTTTTGTTTTTTTGTAGCAAGGCGATTTGTACGTTTGTTTGAATTTAACGAAGAAGCTTCTAACATGCGCTTCATTGCGCGGATTTCACGCTCAGACGCATTTCCTCCTTCTCTTAAAAGAGTAAGAATTTCACGTGACGCGCTGCGCTTTGCCATTTTATATATCAACGAGCTTTGCAATTTGAAATTGCGTATGAGATTTGTGAGGTGAAATACAAGTTGTGCTACAAAAAAAGAGTGTGCAAGCTATAAATTGTCCGCCCTTCATTACAAAAAAAAGTAACGTATTTATTTTTTGCGCAACACAACCCCGCGGGTACTACCCACACTTTACACATCATCCATCTTTTCCTCATTCACACCTTGTTCGCTTTGCACATCCTCGTCATTTAAAATTTCAATTTGCATTCTTGGAGGTCGCTCTGGGCCAACTATCCGCGTAGTATCTTCTTTGGGAGGCAACATGGCTTGGAGTTCTTTTAGTTGCACACTGCCAATCATATCTTCTGCGTTTTTACCGCTAAACCTTCTATATGAACGAGGTGTTTGCATCCTAGAAGAATTCATCGGAGTTTTGTTTTCAAACCTCGCCCATAATTCTAACCACATGAGCTGAGCAATGTGATAAATACATTGCTCGTCGGACGCAAACTTGTGGTCCACTTTGTACAGTGCAACCAATTTAGCACGAAATTCTTCTGGTTCATAAGCTTCAAATAGTTTCATGAACTCTGGGACAAAATTTTCTAGCCAAACATTTGCAGCATTTTTGAACACGGGATCCGCTTCTTCAGTATAAAAGTGCCGAAGCGCATTCACAAATGATTGAGCTGCCATTTGAAAGGATATTTCTATAGTCCCCCTCCTCTTTCAAAATAAAAGGAGATTACTAATAAAGTTTTATGAATACAATTAAATGTGTGAACAATATTTTGCTTTGGGGCAAATTAAATTGATATAAAACTAAATGCAAATGAAAAAAAAAACATGCGCTATCCCCATTTCCCTGCTTTTGTTTTTTAAGATGTATGATCGTTGCTTCCTATGCTACAAAAAAATGACCCGCTAAAGGCTTTTTATTCGTCTTGATACGAAAAAAAGTCGTCTCCATCTACGTCGTACGCTTCAGATTGGCCAGTCTGTTTGTTCATGCAGTTCGAGCAGTCACATTCGCTCGCGTGAGCCCCTGATCCCTCTGTTCCTCCTGACAGCGTGCTCTGGCTATCTGCCGGGTTAGCCGGCTGGCTATCTGCCGGGTTAGCCGGCTGGCTATCTGCCGGGTTAGCCGGCTGGCCAGCTGTCGAGTTGGTTCTTGGTGAGACGCCAAACATCGATCGAATCCTGTCAGTAAACGCTACGCTACCCGCAGGAGGTGTTTGCTGGGCAGTTTGCTGGGCAGTTTGCGTGAAGAGCTGAGTGTCTTGTGCCACAGACCCAGGAATTTCCACAATGTTGCCTGGAGGG
>Ga0196970_1001125_pt1 | contig 20706 bp, 25 predicted proteins | sample S1v_513CmetaG_FD_148672 | JGI IMG/M metagenome (GOLD analysis project Ga0196970, IMG submission 148672) | Soil microbial communities from Anza Borrego desert, Southern California, United States - S1+v_5-13C | ecosystem: Environmental > Terrestrial > Soil > Desert | place: USA: California...
CGACCTCGGCTGGGATCCGGCGTTCGGGGCGCGTCCGCTGAAGCGGGCGGTGCAGACCTACGTCGAGGACCCCATCGCCGAGCTGCTGCTCGACCGCGAGGAGGAGGAGCGCACCACGCTCACCCTGTCCGTGGTGGACGGCAAGCTGGCGTTGGACGGCCTGCCCGTCGAGGATGACCGCAGCCACGGCTTCAAGGCGCCGGAACGCCCGCCGCTGGGGTTCGCGATCAGCGGCGGACGCAGCGCCTCGGTGCACTGACGGTCGGAGCGAGCCCCTCTCCCCTCTGGGGAGAGGGTGGCCCGCAGGACCTCTCGCGCAAACCGGAGGTTTGCGCTGACGGCGACAGGCGAATGCCGTTGGCATTCGCCGAGAGCCGGGTGAGGGGGTTCGCGGGGGACGCCGGACGTCCGCAACGCGGGACCCCCTCACCCTGCCCCTCTCCCCAGAGGGGAGAGGGAATCACTCCAGCGTGTAGAGGAACGCCGCCAGATCGCGCGCCACCCGCTCATTGTCGGTGGTCTTCGGCATCAGCGTCTTCGCATCCACCCCCGGCGGGTCGAGGATCCACGTCACCATGTTGTCGGCGCTGTTGGGCAGCACCCCGGCGATGTAGACCCGCTTGCCGATCCCCTTCAGCGACGGCCCCACCACGCCGGACGCCCCGGCCACGCCGGGGATCTCGTGGCAGCCGCCGCAGCCCAGTTCCTTGGCGGCGCGCCTGCCGTCCGACGGGTCGCCGCCGGTGATCTCCTTGGCGCGCGCCTCGATCTCTCCGCGGTCGACCAGCCCGTGCACCTGCAGGCTGAACAGCAGCCCGAGCCCCGCGGCGCAGGCCGCCGCGATCAGTCCAAGCACCGCCTTGTGACGAGCCGTGTCAGGCATGGCGCGCCCTCCGTCCGGACCGGGCGATCCATCGCCCGCACAGCGCCAGCCCGGCCCCGGCGTACGCCATGCCGGCCGGCACCCACATGATAAGGCCCGCCATCTGCTGGTCCTCCAGCGGCCCGGCGTAGGCGTACAGCGGCCGGGGCGCGATGGTCAGCAGCGCGCCGAGCAGCGTGCCGTGCACCGAGGTGGCGAACAGGCACAGCACCGCCAGCCCGCCGCCCTGCTTGCGCATCGCCCACCAGAAGAACAGCGCGGTGACCAGGAAGCTGGCGTGCTGGAGCGTGTGCAGAGCCTCGCTGGTCAGCGCCGCGTCGAACGCCGCCGGCAGGTGCCACGCCCACAGCGCCGCGCCGTGCAGCACCGTGGCGACCACCGGGTCGCACAGCGCCCGCCAGACGGCCCGCACCGGCCCGCTTCGGAACCCAGCGACGACCCTTGGCCGGACACGGCGCGGGAACGCCCAGAGATACGCGCCGACCGGCCGCGCCACCACCAGAAGCGGCGCGGCGACCACCATCAGCAACTCGTGCTCGACCATGTGCGCGGTGAAGGATTCCTTTCCCGCGACGTGCAGCGGCGACACCAGCGCCCCGGCCAGCGTCAGCCAGCCCAGCGCGTAGCACAGCGCCTGCCACGGCCGGATGCCGCGCCCGGCGCCCGCCGCCCCCCACAGCCGCGCCAGACCCGCGGCGTACAGCCCGGCCGACAGCAGCAGCGGCGCCAGCACCCACGGCTCGCTCAGCCACCCGTCCTCCCCACCGTGCGCCGACGCGGGGGAGGGCAGGAGAAGAAGCAGGGGGAGAAGCACCCTCATCGCTCGCACCCCGTGAACACGAAGGCCGCCAGCGTCTGCCCGGCGATGGCGAGCAGGAACAGCAGCGCGATCCACATCCCCATCGCGGCCACGAAGCGCCGGTCGTTGCCGGCCGCCCCGCCGTGCGCCCGCCAGGAGAGCGCCGCCCCGGCCAGCGCCAGAAGCGCGCACAGCGCCCCCGCCGTCGGGATTGCCCAGCGGTATCCGGCACAGGCCAAGGGCGCCAGGGCGTACGCCACCTGCTGGTGCAGGAACCATGCGAACGGCCCGGCCGCGATGCCGACCCAGGCCTTGCCCACCTCTCTGCCCGTTGCCCGCCGCTGCCGAACCGTCGCCATGGCGCCCTCCTAGATCCAGCGCGGCACGAGGTAGATCACGACGCAGAGCGGCAGCCACGCCAGCACCACGAAGTTCCAGTACAGCGCGTTCTCCGCCACGTCGCTGAAGCGCCGGCCGTGCGCGTGCCTCGTGAACATCAACGCCGTGAGCACCAGCGTGTCGCCGAGGTCGGTGACGAGGTGGAGCGTGTGCAGGCCCAGCAGCACCCAGGTGATCGATCCGTAGGCGCTGTCGTCCCAGCGGCAGTTCAGCGTGCCCCACTCCAGCACCCGGATCCCGGTCAGCACGATGCCGAACAGCGACATGACGACCAGCCCGATGCGCGAGCCGCGCCGGCTCTCCGCCTCGCCCTGCCGCTTGGTCCACAGGTTCGGCCACAGGCTGGCCAGCAGGACGACGGTGAACAGGGTGGAGGCCCAGAGGTCGGGCGGGTCGTGCATCGGCGGCCAGCGGGATTCGCCGCCGGCGAAGGCGAGGTAGAAGTAGGCGGCGACCGCCAGCACGAAGGCCATCGCCTCGATGGCGATGAAGGCCAGCGTGCCCCACCAGACCAGGCTGCGGGTGCCGAAGCCGGTGGTCGGCAGGGCGGAGACGTCCTCGACGAAGCGCGGGGTCATCTCACTCCTCCAGCGGGTCGCGCCGGCCGGCGCCGCCCTTCGGCCAGAACCAGCCGATCAGCGCGACGCTCAGCGGGATGGCCCCCCACACCACCGCCCAGGGCGTGAAGACGGAGCCGATGAACAACCCGGTCAGCGCGATGGCGGACAGCAGCGGCCAGATCGACGGGGCGGGAGAGGGCTCGCGCACCTCCGGGGCGGCGTCCACGACGCTGGTGGTCAGCAGCTCGCGGATGTCGATGCGCAGGCCGGTGACCACCGGCAGGCTGGCGCGCTCCTCCCACAGCGGCTCGCGGCCGGTGACCACGGGGATGTGGCGGAAGTTGTAGGGCGGCGGCGGGGAGCCGGTCGCCCACTCCAGCGTCGAGGCGTCCCAGGGGTTGTCGCGGGCGATGGCGCCGTGCCTCAGGCTGTTCCAGACGTTCGCCAGGAACACCAGGGCGCCCAGCACCAGCAGCAGGGTGCCGCCGCTGGCGATCAGGTTGCCGAGGTCCCAGCCCAGCCCGCCCGGGTAGGTGTAGACGCGCCTGGGCATGCCCCACAGCCCCAGCAGGTGCATGGGGAAGAAGGCGACGTTGAAGCCGATGAAGAACAGCCAGAAGTTCCAGCGCCCGAGCCGCTCGCTCAACAGCCGCCCGGTGATCTTCGGAAACCAGTAGTAGACCGCGCCGAACAGCGGGAACACCGCGCCGCCGATCAGCACGTAGTGGAAATGCGCCACCACGAAGTAGCTGTCGTGCACCTGCAGGTCCAGGGGCACCGCCGCCAGCATCACCCCGGTCAGCCCGCCGATCACGAAGATGACGATGAAGCCGGCGACGAACAGCAGCGGTGTGCGCCACACCGGCCGCCCGTCCCACAGCGTGGCGATCCAGCAGAAGATCTGGATGCCCGAGGGGATGGCGATGGTCATGCTGGCCGCGGTGAACATGGCGTCGCCCAGCTGCGGCAGGCCGGTGGCGAACATGTGGTGCACCCACAGCCCGAAGCCGAGGAAACCCGTGGCCACCAGCGACAACACCATCGGCATGTGGCCGAACACCGGCCGGCGGGCGAAGGTGGCGACGATGCTCGACACCATGCCCAGCGCCGGCAGGAAGATGATGTAGACCTCCGGATGCCCGAAGAACCAGAAGAGGTGCTGCCACAACAGCGGGCTGCCGCCCTCCGCCGGGTTGAAGAACTGCGTGCTGACCAGCCGGTCCATGATGAGGAAGCTGGAGGCCAGCATCACCGCCGGCATGGCGAACATCACCATGAAGGAGGTCACCAGCATCGACCAGCAGAACAGCGGGATGCGGTTCAGCGTCATGCCGGGGGCGCGCATCTTCAGGATGGTGACGATCAGCTCCACCGACACGGCCAGCGCCGAGACCTCGGTGAAGGTGATCATCTGCGCCCACAGGTCGACGCGCTTGCCCGGCGAATACTCCGGCCCGGCCAGTGGCACGTAGCTGAACCAGCCGGTGTCCGCGCCGACGTTGAGCATGAAGGCGATCCAGATCATCGCCCCGCCGAACACGTAGACCCAGTAGCTGAAGGCGTTCAGCCGCGGGAACGCGATGTTGCGGGTGCCGACCATGAGCGGCACGAGGGTGACCGCCATCGCCTCCATCACCGGCACGGCGAACAGGAACATCATCGTCGTGCCGTGCATGGTGAACAGCTGGTTGTACCGGTCCGGCCCGATCAGGGTGCTGTCCGGCCGCGCCAGCTGCAGGCGCATGGCGACGGCGCCGAGCCCCGCCAGCAGGAAGAAGACGAAGGCGGTGACGATGTAGCGCCAGCCGATCAGCTTGTGGTCGACGGTGGTGAACCAGCCCCACAGGCCGGGGCGGGTGGCCCAGGTGCGCTCCAGCATCCGTTCGGTGGCCAGCCGGTCGAGCCGGCCGTCGCGCGGCCCATCCTCGTGCCCGCTCATCTCAGGCTCTCCAGGTAGGCGACCAGCGCCCGGACGTCGGCCGGGTCGAGGTTGCTGGCGGGCATGTGGTTGCCGGGCTTGATGCCCTGCGGGTCGGCGATCCAGGCCGCGAGGTGGCCGCGGTTGTTCGGGATCTCCCCGGCGGCGAGCGTGCGGCGGCTGGCGACGTGCGTCAGGTCCGGCCCGGTGACGCCGCCGGCGTCGGTGCCGGCGATGCGGTGGCACATCACGCAGGGGCCGGACAGGAACACCGCCATGCCCCGCGCCTGCACCGCGTCGGCGGGTTGCGGCGCGGGGGCGAGCTGCGCCTCGCGCCACCTCGCGAAGTCCTCGCGGCTCTCGGCGACCACCTTCAGCGCCATCTTGGCGTGCTGGAAGCCGCAGAACTCGGCGCACTGGCCGCGGTAAATGCCGGGCCTGTCGGCGCGGAGGTAGAGCACGTTGTCCTGGCCGGGGATCAGGTCCTGCTTGCCGTGCAGCGCCGGCACCCACAGGCTGTGGATCACGTCGGTGGACTTCAGGGTCAGCTTCACCGTCGCGCCGACCGGGATGTGGATCTCGTTGGCGGTGTCGAAGCCGCGGCTCTCCGGCGCGCCGTGGTAGCGCACCTTCCACCACCACTGCTGCCCGGTGACCTCGATGGACACCTCCTCGTCGTGCGCCAGCGCGTCCAGCCCCTTGTCGGTCAGGTAGCTGGCGGCGATCAGCAGGAACAGCGTCAGCGCGGTCAGCCCGGTGGCGGCCCAGACGACGCGGCCGAGGCCCTGCTCGCGCGCCGGGTCGGGCCGCGGCTCCGGCTCCACCGCCGCGCGGCGGCGGCGCAGGATGGCGATCAGCAGGAGCAGCGTCAGCGCGGTCAGCCCGGTGGCGGCCCAGACGACGCGGCCGAGGCCCTGCTCGCGCGCCGGGTCGGGCCGCGGCTCCGGCTCCACCGCCGCGCGGCGGCGGCGCAGGATGGCGATCAGCAGCGCCGCCATCACCAGCGCGTACACCGCGGCGCTGACGCCGAACATCAGCCACCACAGCCGCTCGATGTGCGCCGCCTGGGGGCCGGCGACGTGCAGCGCGGACTGCGCGAACGGGCCGACCGGCGCGGTCATTCCCGGCGTTCCGAGGCGGTGGGGAGGGCGGAGTTCCGCGGCGGCTGGGCGGGCGTCTGCTGCTCGGACGGCTTGGCGCTGAGGTGGTCGTCGCGGGACGGCGCGGCGTCCTTCGGCGCCTGCCCGGACAGCGAACGCACGTAGGCCACCAGTTGCCAGACCTGCTGGTCGGGGATCTTGCCGCGGAAGGACGGCATGCCGTTCGGCCGGCCCTCGACGATGGAGGCGTAGATGTTCTCCGGCTGCCCGCCGTAGATCCACCTCTCGTCCATCAGCGGAGGCCCTATGCCGCCGCCGCCGTGGGCGTGGCAGCCGACGCAGTTGAACCAGCTGTACAGCCGCTTGCCCTCGTTCATGTGGTAGGCGTTCTCCTCGTAGCGGCGGTGGCTGCCGCCGGGCGGCGGGGAGCCGCCGGGGAACAGCTCGCTCAGCACGACCTTGCCCGGCCCCTGCTCGCCGATCGGGCGGGCGGAGTGCTCGCGCTCCTCCCGTCGGCAGCCGGCGGCGGCCAGCGCGATCAGGCCGCAGAGGATCAGCGGACGGGCGTGCATGGCGTCCTCCTCAGTTCCGGTCGAGGCGGGGGACGCCGTACTCCGCCAGGATGGCGTCGATGGCGTCGCGGTTGCGCTCCAGCGCGCCATTCAGCATCCGCTTCAACTCGTCCTCGCCACGCCGCACGCCCAGGCCGATGTCGAAGACCATGGGGAGCGGGTGTTCGTAGAGCGGGCTGACCGGGGTGACCGACAGTGGCACCGGCTGCGCCTTGGCGAAGTAGCCGGCGAGCGGACCCCACGCGACGGCCACCTCCACCTCGCCCGACGCCACCGCGCCGACGATGCGGGCGGGTTGGCTTCCGCGTAGTCGCCGTAGACGGTGTAGCCGCTGACGTTCAGGACGATGCCCCGGCGGCTCAGCGCGTGGGCGGGGGGCGTGTTGGTGGCGTCGTTGCCGATCATCTGCACGCCGACCTTCACCGCGCGCAGCCGCGGGTCGTCGAAGGAGGTGACGGGCGGCGCGTCGGCGCGGCTGACGAAGACGTAGCTGGAGCGGTAGTAGGGCCGGGTGAACGCGGTCAACTCGTATCCCACCGGGACGCCGGGGATGACGTCGCACAGGCCGGCCTTCAGCGTGTTGCGCACGAAGCCGCGGCGCTGCGCCCACCACGTCGTGCGGACGGGAATGCCGAGGTCGGCGGCGAGCAGCGCGACAATGCGGTTCTCGAACCCCTCGCCGCGGTCGTTGGAGAAGGGCAGGTTGTTCGGGTCGGCGCAGACGCGCAGCTCGGTCACATGGTCCGTGGCGCCTTCGTCGGCGAGCGCCGGCGCGGCCAGCGCCAGCAGCGCCGCGGCGGCGAGCCTAACGGGACGGCAGCGCGAAGACATGGAGCGTGCCTCCCTTGGTGGTCTTGTCCTTCAGGTCGCCCATGGCGCCGACCATGCCGAGCGCCGCGGTGGGATCGCGCGGGTCGAGCCCGCCGGAGACGATGGAGCCGACCCAGCCGCCCACCCCCGACAGGATCGCCACGTACTGCCGGCCGTCCGGCCCCTGGAAGGTGGTGGGCTGGCCGATGATCCCGGAGCCGGTCTTGAACTGCCACAACGGCTCGCCGGTCCGGGCGTCCACCGCCTTGAACCAGCCCTCCAGCGTCCCGTAGAACACCACGCCGCCGGCGGTCGCCAGCGCGCCGCTCCACACCGGCAGGTCCTCCTCGATCTGCCACGCCGGCTTGCGGGCGATCGGATCCCAGGCGGTGAGCCGGCCGCGCTTGCCGCCGGGGCCGGCCTTCTGCCGGACGTTGGCGCCGACGAAGGGGGTGCCGGCGATGTAGTTCACCTGCACCGCCTCCCAGTCCATGCACAGGTTCTGGTGCGGGATGTAGAGCAGCCCGGTCTGCGGTGAGAAGGCGGAGGGTTGCCAGTCCTTGGCGCCCGGCGCGGTGGGGCAGACGTCGCGGATCACCTTGCCCATCACCGGGTGCTTTTCCGGGTTGTAGGCGATGCGCCCGGTCTTCAGGTCAACCCCGGTGCTGGAGTTGATGTGCACGAAGGGATCGGCGGCCAGCACCTCGCCCGTCGCGCGGTCGATCACGTAGAGGTAGCCGTTGCGGTCCGGGTGCAGAAGCGCCTTGCGCGTCCGCCCCTGCCACGGCAGGTCGACCAGCACGTGCTCGTTCACGCCGTCGTAGTCGAACAGGTCGTGCGGGCTGTACTGATAGTACCACCTGGCTTGGCCCGTATCGGGATCGCGGGCGAAGACGCCGGCCGTCCACTTGTTGTCGCCGGGGCGCTGCTCCGCGTTCCAGGGGCCGGGGTTGGCGGTGCCGTAGAAGATCAGGTTCAGCTCGGGGTCGTAGCTGATCCAGCCCCACACCGTGCCGCCGCCGGTCTTCCAGGCGTCGGGCGGCCATGTGGCGACGCCCAGGTCCTTGCCCTTGTCCTGATCGTAGAACGGTTTGAAGTCCGGCCCGATCAGCACCTCGGAATCCGGCCCGGTGGAGTAGGCGCGCCATGCGATCCCGCCGGTGGCGAGGTCCACCGCGGTCAGCCAGCCGCGCACGCCGAACTCGCCGCCGGAGTTGCCGACCAGCACCTTTCCCTTCACCACCAGCGGCGCCATGGTGATGGTTTCGCCCTTGTTGATGTCGGCGAGCCTGGTTTTCCACAGCTCCCGGCCGGTCGCGGCGTCCAGGGCGATGGCGTGGCCGTCCAGCGTGTTTAAGACGATCCGTCCGTCGGCGAAGGCGACGCCGCGGTTCACCGTGTCGCAGCACGCCACCCCCTGCGCCGAGGGCGACGGCTTCGGGTCGTACTGCCACTTCACCGGCGCGCCGGGCTTGGTCATGTCCAGCGCGTAGACGATGTTGGGGAAGGGCGAGACGACGTACAGCGTGCCGTCCACGTAGACCGGCGCCGCCTCCTGCCCGCGCAGCACCCCCATGGAGAAGGTGAAGGCCGCCTGCAGGTCCTTCACCGTGCCTGCGTTGATCTGGTCGAGGCCGGAGAAGCGCGTCGCCGCGTGGTTCTTGGCCGCCATGGGCCAGGAGCCGTCCTCCTGCGCCGGAACGAAGGCGGGGAGCGCGGCCTTGTCCTGCGCGGCCAGCGGGGCGGCGACGATGCCCAGGCAGATCCCGATCAGTCCGGCGAGACGCACCATGTCCGGGCCTTCCCGTGGCAGGATGGATTTCCCGCCATAACGGTGGCTTGGCCGTCAGGTTCCTACCACGGACGGTAGGCTTTGCAGGACGTCTTCGGCCATGCGGCGGGGGGCGGGGGCAATGCCGAACGGGCGTGCGTGCGGCGGGCCGATCTCGATCAGGGGCGTGTCGCGTTCCACACGCGTGCCGTCGCGCACAAGGCCGGCCAGCACGCCGTCCTGCGGCGCCCACAGCAGCGCGTTGCCGACCATGCCGATGAACTTGCCGCGCGGCACCCGCGTCCCGATGGACAGCAGCGTGCGGAACAGCCCGCCCATGGGGGACGTGAGCACGACGCTGCCGTCCGGCAGGCCGGGATCGTGCGGCCGGGCATCGACGACGGCGCGCCACGGCGCCGCGGCCAGCGCCGCGCCGGCGTCCGTGCAGAGCACCGGGATGGTCGGGGCGCGGAACAGGCGCTCCGCGGTTTCGGCCGGGTCGAGCAGGCGGTGCGCGCCGATGCCCTCGAGGCGGGTGAAGCCCTCGGTGGCCGCGTCGGCGAAGCTGTGGCCGCGGCGCAGCACGCGCTCCGGCGCCTCGTCGTGCAGCGCCACGGCGCAGCCGGCGGTGAACAGCCAGTAGGCGACGGCCGAGCCGACCTCGCCGATCCCGCGCACCAGCACCGGCCCACGGCGGGACGGCATGGGGGTGGGGGGACCGGAGTCCCCCACCACGGTGGTGACCGGACGGATCGGACGGACATGCGCGCGCGGACGCATCGGGGACCTCCTCCTCTGCGAAAGGGGTGCGGCGGCCTCTCCGAAAAAGCGCCGTCCCTATCCGATAAGGTCCTTGACCGGGGTTTGGTTCCCGGTGGAGCGCCGCGAGAAAGGGGGAGGGGCGGAAACGCAAGCGGGCCGCATGACGCGGCCCGACGAGGCTCCGGTGCTGTGATGATGACGGCCGCGGCCTACGCCTTGCGGTCGGGGTCGTGCGAGTGGCGCACGTCGCGCTCGCCGCCGCCGGTGCGCTTGCGGCTGCGGTCGGGGTTGGTCGGCTCGCCGGGCTTGGGGCCGGCGCGGTCCTCGGTGGTCTGCTTCTCGTTCACGCGGTTGTCGGTCTGCGTGGCGGGCCGGCCGTGATCGAACTTGGTCATGGTCAGCGGTCCTGCTGGTAGCCTTGGTGCGTGGTGTTCTGCTTGATGTTGCCCTGACGGTTCTGGTTGTCGACGTTGTCGGGCACCTCGCGGTTATGGCCGCCGGTGTCGGTGGGCGCGTCGGGCGAACTGCCGGGGCCCTTGTCGCTGCGGCCGGCGGGCGGCACGGGGGGCATGTGCTTGGTCATGGGTCCACCTCCTGCGGGTACGGACCCTGGACAACAGGAACCCGGCGCGCCGGTTCCCGCTTCAGCGGCGCAGCAGGTCCAGCGCCGCCATCGCCATCACCTGCGCCGAGTGCACCATGTCGTCGATGCCGACGTACTCGTCCGGCTGGTGGGCGAGGTCGAGAATGCCGGGACCGTAGGCGATGCAGTCCTTGAGATGTCCCACACGGACGATGTGCTTCTGGTCGTAGGTGCCGGGCGACACCACGTGCTCCGCCTTGCGGCCGAGCACCGTCTCGATGGCGGCCTCCACGGCGCGGACGACGGGCGAGTCCGCGTCGGTCATGGTCGGCAGGAAGGCCAGCACTTCGCGCAGGTCGTAGTCGAAGCCGGGGCGGGTGCGGCGCAACTCGTCGAGGATAGCGACGATCTCGCCCTTCACCTCCTCCGGATCCTCCTCGATCAGGTAGCGGCGGTCGATCACCATGCGGCAGGAGTCCGGCACCATCGGGCTCGGCAGCCCCTCGCGGTTCTCGACCTGCCCGCCGTGGATGGCGTTGATGTTGATGGTGGACTGCCGCGCCCCCTCCGGCACCACCGGCATGGCGGTGCGCTTGGCGGCAAGGCGGGGGATCAGTTCGTGCTCGATCCGGTGCAGCACCTCGCCCATGTGGCGGATCGCGCAGTTGCCGAGGAACGGCATGGAGCCGTGCGCGACGCGGCCCTTGGTCTCGATCTCCGCCCACCAGACGCCGCGGTGGCCGATGCAGACGCGGTCGACATTCAGCGGCTCGGGGATGATGACGTGGTCGACGCGGGGCTTGGAGAACCAGCCCTGCTTCGCCAGATAGCCGACGCCGCCGTAGCCGCCGGACTCCTCGTCCACCGTGCCCGAGATCTCCAGCGCGCCGGGGAAGGGCTGGCCGGAATCCAGGATCGCCTCGACCGCGATGATCGACGCGGCGATGCCGCCCTTCATGTCGCAGGCACCCCGGCCGTAGACCTTGCCGTCCTTCACCACGCCGCCGAACGGGTCCACCGTCCAGCCGCGCCCGGCCGGCACCACGTCGATGTGGCCGTTGAAGTGCACGCACGGGCCGGGGCCGCCGCCCTCGATGCGGGCGATGACGTTGGTGCGGGGGTAGCGGTCGCTGTCGCCCGTCACCCCCTCGGCGCGCACGTACTCCACCTGGAAGCCGCGCTTGGCGAGGCGGCGGCCGATGAACTCCGCACAGTCGGTATAGACGTCGCCCGGCGGGTTGACGGTGGGAATGCGGATGAGGTCGCGGGTCAGCTCGACCAGCTCGTCGGTGCGTCCGGCGATCAGACGGGACAGCGTGTCCTGTGGATCGAGCGGCATCGGTCCTCCCAGACTTTCCTTGTGTATTGCCCCCACCCTAACCCTCCCCCGCTTTGCAGGGGAGGGGATTTGACTCCTCCCCCCGCTGGGCGTGGGGAGGTAAGCGGCCTTACATCTCCTTGTAGTTCCCGTCGTGCCAGACGTAGATCGAATACGCGGGGTTCTTCACGTCGCCCTTGGCGTCGAAGCTCAGCGGCCCCAGCACCGTGTCGCTCGGCGTGCCGTCCTTGAGGGCCTTGGCGACGGCCTCGGGCTTGGCGGCCTTGGCGCGCTCGATGCCGCTGGCGATCACCTGCACGGCGGCGGTGCTGAACAGCGTGAAGCCCTCCGGGTCGAAACCCTGCGCCTTCATCCGGTCCACCGTCGCCTTGGCGGCGGGGATGTTGCGCGGTTCCTTGGGGAAGCTCATCAGCGTGCCTTCGCCGGCCGGGCCGGCGATCTTCCAGAACTCCGGGCTGGCCAGCGAATCGCCGGTCATCAGCGTGGCGTTCAGGCCCTGGTCGCGCGCCTGGCGGACCAGCAGGCCGGCCTCGCCGTGGTAGCCGCCGAGATAGATGATATCGACGTTCGCCTGCTTCAGCTTGGTGACCAGCGCGGAGAAGTCCTTCTCGCCGGCGGTGATTGCCTCATAGGTGACCTCGGTCAACCCGCCGGCGTTCATCGCCTTCTTCACCTCGTCGGCGAGGCCTTTGCCGTACGCCGACTTGTCGTGGAGGATGGCGACGCGCTTGCCCTTCTTCGTGTCGGCCAGCCACTTGCCGACGAAGGTGCCCTGGGCGTCGTCGCGGCCGTAGGTGCGCATGATGGTGTTCCAGCCCGCCTTGGCGGCGGCGTCGGTGAAGTTCGGCGCCGACGAGGCCGGGCTGATCATGAACACCTCGTTCTCGCCGTACACCTGCGAGGCGGGGATGGACGAGCCGGAGCAGGCGTGGCCGACCACGAACTTTACGCCCTTGCTGACCAGCTGGTTGGCGACGGCGACCGCCTGCTTGGGATCGCACTGGTCGTCGCCGACCTCGATCTTCAGCGTGTTGCCCTGCACGCCGCCCTTGGCGTTGATCTCGTCGATGGCGGCCTGGACGCCGCGCTTCATCTGCTCGCCGATGGCGGCGAGCTGGCCGGTCATCGGGCCGACGACGGCGACGCTCAGCTCCGCCGCCTGCAACGGACCGGCGGCGACGCCCGCCAGCAGCGCCACGCCCAACAGCACACTCCGCCTCATGCTTTCCTCCCCGCTTCTGGTTAGGGTTCTGCTAAGACCATACAGAACAGCATGGAGCGGCGCTCGCACGGGCGTCAAGCGGGCCGGGGGCGCAGGGCATGGCGAAGAAGGACGGAGCACCGGCGGTGGAACGCCTGAGCCGCGCCGACTGGATCGCCGCCGCGCGCCGCGCGCTGGTCGAGGGCGGAATCGCCGCGGTGAAGGTCGACCGGCTGGCCGCGCGCATCGCGGTGACGCGCGGCAGCTTCTACTGGCACTTCAAGAGCCGGGCCGAGCTGCTCGACGCGCTGCTGGAGGAGTGGCGGCACGCCAACGTCGAGCCGTTCCTGCGCGTCGAAGAGGGCGAAGCGCCGCCGCTGGTGCGCCTGAAGCGCTTCGTCGCGGTGTGGCTTGGGGCCGACGCGTTCGACCCGGACCTCGATTCCGCCATGCGCGACTGGGCGCGCGGCTCCAAGCGGGTTGCCGCCCTGGTGCGCACCGCCGACGCGACACGCACCGACGTGCTGCGGCGGATCTTCCAGGCGCTGGGATACGGACCCGACGAGGCGGAGGTGCGGGCGCGCGTCACCTATTACCATCAGGTCGGCTACTACGCGCTGGGCATCGTCGAGAGCCGGAAGGTGCGCGAGGCGCTGTTCCCCTCCTACTTCAAGGTGCTGTCAGGCTTCGATCCGCCGGAGGGGTGACCGCCGCCTCCACGAAGGCGATCACGCTCTGCGCATAGCGTTCCGGAGACACGCCGCGGCGGCGGTACTTGCTCCGCTTGACGTACCAGTCCTGCAGCAGCGGCTTCACCAGCGCGGCGGTCATCGTCACGTCGGCCACCCGGAACATGCCCCGCGCCGCGCCGTCGGCCAGGGTGTCGGCGATCAGCGCCTCGGTCGCCAGCTCGCTGCGCGTCGCGGCGTCGCGGCCGGCCTGGGGGAAGGCCTTTGCCTCCATGTAGGCGAAGGTGAACCAGGGCTGCATCGCCTCGGTCAGGTAGACGTGCGTCTCCAGCAGCCAGCGCAGGCGGGCGCGCGGATCGTCCGCCAGTTCCGGCGGCGGCGTGCCCAGCACCTCGTCGACCACCGACGCCACGGTGCCGAGGATCATCATCAGCAGCGTCTCCTTGCCGTCGAAGTAGGCGTAGAGCCCGCCCATGCTGAGGCCCGAGCCCTCCGCCAGGTCGCGCAGGCTCATGGAATGGAAGCCCTTGCGGTTGGCGATGGTCAGCGTCGTCTCGACGATGCGGGCAAGGTTGGCGACGGCCACGTGCGGCTTCTTGATGCGGACGATCTCGCGGTGACGGTCCAGCAGGCGGGCGCACAGGCCCTCCATCGACAGGTCGCGGCCGGACTGGAATTCCTTCAGCGTGCCCATACCGTCTCTCCTGTTGCGCCCCGCGGCCCGTCCGAATAAAATAGCGAGCGCTCGCTCGATTTTTCCAGTGGAAACGGCGCGCAAGCAGGGGAGGGAACCGTGAGCTTCGAGGTGGACCTGACCGGCCGCGCCGCGCTGGTGACTGGGGCGTCGAGCGGACTGGGGCGGCATTTCGCGCAGGTGCTGGCGCGCTGCGGCGCCAAGGTGGCGCTGGCGGCGCGGCGCGTGGAGAGCCTGGAGCGCGTCCGCGAGGACATCGTCCGCGACGGCGGCGAGGCGGTCGCCGTGCCGATGGACGTCACCGACGCGGCCTCGGTGCGCGAGGCGGTGGCCGACGCCGCCGAGGGCTTGGGCGGGCTGGACATCCTGGTCAACAACGCGGGCACCACGCTGACCAGGCCGGTCCTCGACATCGAGGAAGCGGAGTGGGACGGCGTGCTCGACACCAACCTCAAGGGCTGCTTCCTGGTGGCGCAGCAGGCGGCGCGCGCCATGCGCGAGCACGGGCGCGGCGGCAGCATCGTCAACGTCGCCTCGATCCTCGGGCTGCGGGTGGCCGGGCAGGTGGCGCCGTACGCCGTCTCCAAGGCCGGGCTGGTGCAGCTGACCCGGGCCATGGCGCTGGAACTGGCGCGGCACCGCATCCGCGTCAACGCGCTGTGCCCCGGCTACATCGAAACCGATCTGAACCGCGATTTCTTCGCCTCGGAAGCGGGGCAGGCGCTGATCAAGCGCGTGCCGCAGCGCCGGCTCGGTCAGATGGAGGAGCTGGACGGGCCGCTCCTGCTGCTGTGCTCCGACGCATCCTCCTTCATGACCGGCTCGGTGATCGCCGCCGACGGCGGGCATCTGGTCAGTTCGCTCTAACGGAGACCCCCATGGACTTCGCCCTGTCGCCCGAGATCGAGGACTACCGCCGCCGCGTGCGGGCCTTCGTGAACGACGAGATCCTGCCGGTCGAGGCGGACCGCGCCAATTGGGACGAGCACGAGATGATCGCCCTGCCGGCGCTGCAGGCGTTGCGCGCCAAGGCGAAGGCGGCGGGGCTGTGGGCCTTGCAGATGCCGAAGGCGCGCGGCGGGCAGGGGCTGCCGGTGGTCGGCATGGCCGCCTGCTACGAGGAGATGAACCGCTCGATCTTCGGGCCGGTGTGCTTCAACTCCTCGGCGCCGGATGACGGCAACATGATGGTGCTCAACAAGGTCGGCACCGAGGCGCAGAAGGAGCGCTGGCTGCAGCCGATCATCGACGGCAGGGTGCGCTCCGCCTTCGTCATGACCGAGCCTCATCCGGGCGGCGGTTCGGATCCGTCGATGATGCTGACCAAGGCCGAGCGCAAGGGCGACCGCTGGGTGGTGCACGGGCGCAAGTGGTTCATCACCGGCGCCGAGGGGGCGCAGCACTTCATCCTGATCGCCCGCACCTCCGACGACCTGCGCAAGGGGCTGACCGCCTTCCTGTTCGACAAGGACCAGCCGGGCTGGGACCTGGTGCGCCGCATCCCGATCATGGGGCCGGAGGAGCACGGCGGGCACTGCGAACTGGTGTTCGACGGGCTGGAGATCCCGGACGAGAACGTGCTGATGAACGTCGGCGACGGGTTGAAGGTGACGCAGATCCGCCTTGGGCCGGCGCGCCTGACCCACTGCATGCGCTGGACCGGCCTTGCCAAGCGCTGCCTGGAGATCGCCGGGGGCTACGTCAAGGAACGCCAGAGCTTCGGCATCCCGCTGGCGCAGCACGAGGGCGTGCAGTGGATGCTCGGCGACGCGGCGATGCAGATCGAGCTGGGCCGGCTGATGGTGATGAAGGCGGCCTGGACGCTGGACCAGGGCGGCTTCGCCAAGAAGGAGCTGTCCATGGCCAAGGTGCTGATGGCCGAGACGCTGTTCAAGGCGGCCGACACGGCCATCCAGCTGTGCGGCGCCCGCGGCTATTCCAAGGACACGGTGCTCGAGTGGATCTACCGCTACGCCCGGCAGGCGAAGCTGGTGGACGGTGCCTCCGAGGTGCACAAGATGGTGCTCAGCGGCTTCTACCTGAAGGAAGGCGACGGGTTCTGGAGTTGGGGATGAGCATGGGGGGGCTGATCAACGACGAAACCCGGCCGCGTCTGGAGACGTGGCTGGCCGGGCAGTTGGGCGCGACCAGCGTCGCCGTCGACGACGTCAGCCGGCTGAGCGGCGGCGCCATCTCGGAGAACCTCGCGCTGACGCTGGCCGTGCAGGGCGGACGGCTGGACGGGCGGCACGCGGTGGTGCTGCGCGCGGCCCCGCCCATGGAGGTTTCGGCCAGCCTGAACAAGGCGCAGGAGTTCGCCGTGCTGCGCGCCGCCTTCGCGGCCGGCGTGGCGGCGCCGGAGCCCATCGTGGCGTGCGGGGACACCGGTCTGCTCGGCCGCGCGTTTTATGTCATGCGCCGGGCCGAGGGGGTGGCCGCCGGCTTCCGTGTGGTCAAGACCGACGCTCCGCAGCACGAGTTGGCCCGCGAACTCGGCCGGCAGCTCGGCAAGCTGCATTACGTGCAGCCGAGCACGCCGGGCCTGGAGTTCCTGCCGGCGCCGGAGCGGAGCCCCGCGCTGGACGCCGCCCGCCTGTACCGGGACTGGGCCGGCGATCTGGCCGACCGCGACCCGGTGCTCGCCTGCGGGCTGCGCTGGCTTGAGGTCAACGCGCCGCCGGCGGGCGAGGTCGTGCTGTGCCACCGCGACTACCGCACCGGCAACTACCTGGTGAAGGACGGGGCGCTGACCGCCATCCTCGACTGGGAGTTCGCCGGCTGGTCCGACCCGATGGAGGACCTGGGCTGGTTCTGCGCGCGCTCCTGGCGGTTCGGGCGGTTCGATCGCGAAGCCGGCGGCATCGCCGACCGCGCCGACCTCTACGCCGGCTACGAGGAGACGGCGGGGCGCCGGGTCGATCCGGCGCGGGTGGCGTACTGGGAGGCGTCGGCCTACCTGCGCTGGGCGGCCATCGCCATCCAGCAGGGGCGCCGCCACACCTCCGGCACCGAACCGTCGCTGGAACTGGCGCTGACCGGACGCATGCTGCCGGAGATCGAGCACGACCTGCTGCTGCACCTGGATTCCCTGGAGGGGGCATGAGCATCGACCAGCCGGACGCCCGCGGCCTCGTGGAGATCGCGCTGAAGACCTTCCGCGAGGTGGTGCTGCCCGCCGTGCCGCCGGAGCAGCGCTTCCCGGCGCTGATGATCGCCAACGCGCTGTCCATCGCCGAGCGCGAGCTGAAGGGCGGCGCCGATCCGGCGGAGGCGCTGGGGCGCCTGCTGGGCGAGGAGGGCGACGCCGACACGCTGTCGCGCCGGCTGTGCGCGGCCATCGCCGAGGGGCGCTTCGACGGCAGTGCGGAGCTGCGCCCGGTGCTGTGGGAGATCACCCGGGCTCGGCTGGCGGTCTCCAACCCCAAGTACCTTCAGAAATGAGCACGTTCACGCCGCTGGCGGGCACCGCGGCGCGGCGGCGCGTCGTGCTGATGCGGCACGGGCACGTGTCGTACTACGATGCCGCCGGGCAGCCGCTGAACCCGAAGACCGCGCCGCTCACCGACGAGGGGCGGGCGCAGGTGCGCGCCGCGGCCGGGTCGCTGCGGGACGTGCCGTTCGACCGCATCGTCTGCTCCGGGCTGCCGCGGACCCGTGAGACGGCGGAGATCGTCGCCGAGGGGCGGGGACTGGCCGTGGAGGACGATCCCGGTTTCTTGGAAATCCGCGCCGGCCGCTACCGCCTGATCCCCAGGGAGCAGCGCACCGCGGCCTATCTGTACGGCTTCGATGGCGCGCACCTTCCCGGCGCCCGCTTCGCCGGGGGCGACGTGATCGCCGAGGTGCAGGCGCGCGTCGTCGCGGCGCTGGAGCGCTGGCTGGCCGAGCCGGGCTGGACGCACCTGCTGCTGGCGGCGCACGACGGGGTGAACCGGCTGTTGCTGTCCTGGGCGTGCGGCGCCGGGCTGGCGGCGGTGGGCGGCTTCGACCAGGATTACGCGGCGTTCAGCGTGCTGGATTTTGACGTGGAGGAGAGGCGCATCACGCGCCGCATCCTCAAGGCGGTCAACGTCACGCCGGGCAACCTCTCCAAGGCCGGGCGGCACGAGACCAGCATGGAACAGGTCTTCCGCCCGCTGCTGGCGCTGGACTGACGCGCCGCTCAGGCCGGCGTGCGCAGACACGCCTCCAGCAGCGGCTTCCAGCCGTCGATCATGGCGCGGAAGGCGTCGTCGGTCAGCGCGGCGAGCGTCGCGGCGCCCGCGTCGGAGAGTGCGGTGTAGGCGTAGGCGATGGTGGCGCGGGTGCGCTCCGGACCGGCCGCGTCGCAGGCCACATCGACGAAGCCGAAGCGCGACCCCGGCGTGACGCGGGCGTAGCGGACGCGGTGCCGCTCCGGCTCCCAGCGCACGCAGCTCCACAGCGTGGTCTCGCCGCCATCGCCGGTGCGGAAGACCATGCCCTCCCGCGTGTCGCCGGAGGCCGGGTGCAGGAACTCCGGCTCCCACCCCGGCACCCAGCGCCTCTCGCCGAGCGGCGTGAGCAGGGGGAACACCCGGTCGGCCGGGGCGTCCACCACGATGGCGTGGCGGCGTTCGATGTGCGTGGAACCGGTCATGCCTGTCCTCCCTCCTCGTCATCCCGCAAGGCGTGGCTGTCGGCCGCGGTGAGATCGAGGCCGTAGATCCGCTTGAGTTTGGCGATGGTCTGCTGCGTTTCGGGGCCGAACGCGCACCGTCCCTCGAAGGCGTGCAGCACGATGCCCTCCAGCAGGTCGCCGAGGCTCGTGTTCTTGTACTCGGCCAAGGCCTTGAGGACCTTCAGCATCCGCTTCTCGAGCCGGACGCCCGTCTGCACGCGTTCCACGATCACGATGCACCTCGTCATTTATGGTACATTGGTACATCGGTAGGAATGCTGCTGGCAAGCGCGCTGGTCATGGTGGGCGCGATGCCGGGCGTGGCGGCGCAGATCGCGCAACGGTTGAATCATTGAAAAGCAATGCGCGAGGCGGCATTCTATGCCCGCTCACCTGGGACGCGGACGCATGACCAGCCTCGCCATCCATTGGGACGCCGACCCGGCCACGGCGGACGTCCAGACCAGCGACCCGCTGGTGGTGTCGGCCCACCTTGCCCACGCCGGGATCCTGTTCGAGCGGTGGGAGTCCGCCGCCGAGCTGCCGGCCGACGCCGACGAGGCCGCGGTGCAGGCCGTCTACGGCGAGGCCATCGAGCGGCTGAAGCGGCACCGCGCCTTCCAGTCCTTCGACGTGGTGCGGGTGACTCCCGAAACCTCCGGCCTGGACGCCCTGCGCGCCAAATTCATGGCCGAGCACACGCACACCGAGGACGAGGCCCGCTTCTTCGTCGCCGGGTCCGGCAGCTTCTTCCTGCACATCGGCGTCAAGGTCTACCGGGTGCGTTGCGGGCGCGGCGACCTCATCAGCATCCCGGCGGGGACCCGCCACTGGTTCGACATGGGCCCGCGGCCGGAGTTCACCGCGATCCGCTTCTTCACCCGGCCGGACGGCTGGGTAGCCGCCTACACCGGCGACGTCATCGCCGAGCGCTTTTCCGCGCCGGTGGCGTGACCGCCGGGGTGCGTCGATTTGTGCTATGCGGAAACGGCGTGGGTTGTTGCCGCCCCCTATGACAAAGGTTAGAAACTGTCGGAGGGAGAAACGTTCGCGCCGTTGCCTCCGCAGGTAGTGGCGCGCCGAACGCCGAGGTGCGCATGGCGCCGAGTGGTCACGCGGTCAACGAGACCGGAAACGGGTTCATCGACGGCACGCACAGCGCGCTGCTGCGCCGCGTCCACGACATTCGCGAGCGGTGCGCCGACGGCTCCCCGCGCGAGGCGGTGATCCCCTGTTTCGACGCCTTCGTCGGCGAGATGACGGCGCATTTCGGCCATGAGGAGCTGATCCTGCGCGCCTCCGGCTTCGCCGGCTGGGAGGAGCACGCCGAGCAACACCAAACTCTGGGCCGGCAGGTCGGCCGGCTGGTCGACTACCTGCGCGAATGCGACGTGTCGCGCGAGTTCCTGTGCACGGTGGCCGGCACGCTCGACCACGCGCTGTCGCAGCACGAGATCAAGCACGACGGCGCCTACGCCGCTCTGCTGCGCGCCGCACCGGCGCCGGTGCAGGGCGCCGACCTGATCGCCTGGACCTCCGGCTTCGAAACCGGCGTTGAACCCATCGACGCGCAGCACCGCGAACTGGCCGGGCTGGTCAACGAGCTGCACCGGCTGGCGGCGGGCGTGCACGACCGAGCGGAGACCATGGCGCTGCTGGAGCGCGTCGGCCACCACGTGCGGGCTCACTTCGACGCCGAGGAGCGGGTGATGCGCGCCGCCTCGCCGACCCGCTGCGTCAGCCACGCGGCCAGCCACACCCACATGCTCGACCAGTTCGACGCGATGTGCGAGCAGGTGGCGTCCGGTGTGGTCGAGCTGGAGGTGGCGGTGCGCGACTTCCTGCGCTTCTGGCTGATGGACCACATCCTGGTCTGCGACCGCCCGCACTTCCTGGTGATGGGGCTGGTCCGGCCGCACGGGGCGGTGGCCTAGGCGCCTGTGGAAAAGCGCGCTACCGCGCTGATCCCCCGGGCATTTTCCGGCCA
>Ga0196970_1001126_pt1 | contig 20693 bp, 22 predicted proteins | sample S1v_513CmetaG_FD_148672 | JGI IMG/M metagenome (GOLD analysis project Ga0196970, IMG submission 148672) | Soil microbial communities from Anza Borrego desert, Southern California, United States - S1+v_5-13C | ecosystem: Environmental > Terrestrial > Soil > Desert | place: USA: California...
TGCAGTCTGGCCCCCGGAGACGAAAAGCGCAACGCCGAACCGGCGCCGCTCCTTGCGGTGAACCGCAAACCCTCCGGGAAGTTCCCGACCCGCCCGCCTCGGAAGAGGCCGCCGCGTCGGTGGAGCGGTTTATAGGGGCCTCCCCACGACCCTGGCAAGCGCTTTTTTGCACCTTCGTGAAAGTTTTTGGCGGGACGGCGTAGGCCCTCTGCTCGGGCCCTCTGCCCGGGGGTAGAGCCGGGTCCTGCGAAAACGGCCTATTCACTGCCTCCACGCGACGGTTGTTCGTTGACAGTGCTGAAGCCGGCGAGCATGGTCGCTGGAAGAAGGACCTATGACGGCCGAATAGACCGCGCACACACGCGAGGGACGATTCGGTCACGGAGAGGAAAACAAGGAGGATACCGGTGCGTCTGAGGGTCATCAGCCTTCCCACGCTCGCGTTGCTTACTGCCGGTATCACCGGTCTTCTGATCTCCACCAGCTCCCTCCCTGCTACGGCGCAGGACGAGGTCGCGGCAGTTCCCGAGCCCGCGCTCGACCGGCAGGTCGTGTCGGTGGAGCGCGGCGACACGCTGATGGACCTGCTTACCGGCGTTTCGGTGCCGCGCACCGAGGCCGACGGCGCCATCGCCGCGCTGAGCGAGGTCTACGATCCGCGCAAGCTGAAGATCGGGCAGCAGGTCACCGTGCTGTTCGAACCGCGGCGCAGCGGCTCGCGCCGTTTCGTCGGGCTGGAGCTGGCGCCGGACGTCGTGCATTCCATCAGCGTGGCGCGGACAGCCGACGAAGGCTTCGAGTCTGCGCAGGTGAAGAAGGAGGTCCGACGGCAGCTCGTGGCCGCCGAGGCGGAGATCCGCTCCAGCCTGTTCGAGGCAGGCAGCAACGCCGGCGTGCCTCTGTCGGTGATGCTGGCGGCGATCCGCACCTATTCCCACGACGTCGACTTCCAGCGCGACCTGCAGCCGGGCGACCGGTTCAAGGTGCTGTACGAGCGCTTCGTCACCGATGACGGCAAGGTCGCCGATGAGGGCGATATCCTGTTCGCCTCGCTGACGTTGAGCGGCGACGAACTGGCGATCTACCAGCACAAGACCCGGGACGGCCGGGTCGACTATTACGACCGCGAGGGCGAGAGCATCCGCCGCGCCCTGCTGATGACACCCATCGACGGAGCCAAGCTCACCTCCGGGTTCGGCATGCGCATGCACCCGATCCTCGGCTACAGCAAGATGCACAAGGGTGTGGACTTCGGCGCGCCGACCGGCACGCCGATCTACGCCGCCGGCAACGGCGTGGTCGAGAAGATCGGGCCGCACGGCGCCTACGGCAACTACGTCCGCATCCGTCACAACACCCAGATCACCACCGCCTACGCGCACCTCAGCCGCTTCGGCAAGGGTATCCGCCGCGGCAGCCGCGTCGACCAAGGCGACGTGATCGGCTATGTCGGCACCACCGGCCGCTCCACTGGCGCACACCTGCACTACGAGGTGCTGAAGGCCGGCCGCCAGATCAACCCGAAGACCGCCGACCTGCCGACCGGCGAGAAGCTCCAAGGCCGCGAACTCCAGGCCTTCGAGCAGACCGTGCGCGCCACCGAGCGCGCCTACGGCGAGGCCAAGGCCGGGGTGCAGATGGCCCGCTCCGAGGACAAGGCCTGCACCAACGCCGCGGCGTGCTGATGGAAGACTTCCCGACGAGCGGCGGGATCAGGCTTGGCCGGCGAGGTCGTGGCGCAGGGCGTTGAGCAGGATTCCAATGGTGGTCCCGTTGTGCAGCACGGCGGTGGCGATCGGTGACAGGAGCCCCAGTGCGGCGGTGCCCAGGATGGCGGTGTTGAGTCCCACTGCCATGCGGTAGTTGGTGGCGATCAGGGCCATGGCGGCATTGGCGGCCTCCTTGGCATCGGCCACCCGCTCGATCTGGTCCTCGAGCAAGGCCACGTCGGCTGTCAGGCGGGCAATGTCGGCTCCTTTCTGCATGGCGATGCCGACATGGGCGCCGGCCAAGGCGGGAGCGTCGTTGATGCCGTCGCCGACGAAGGCGATGTGCGCGCCCTCCCGGCTCAGCGTTTCGATGATGCGGGCCTTGTCGTCGGGCATCAGCTCGGCGTGGAAGCCGTCCAGTGCCAGCACGTCCGCCAACTCGGCGGCACGATCACGATGATCGCCGGTCAGCAGCAGGATCCTCTTGGCCCCTGCCCGGCGCAGGCGTGCGATCGTGGCGGCGCTGGCCGCGCGCACGCTGTCCTTCAGAGCCAGGATGCCCACCAGCTTGCCGCCAAAACCGATGAACAGAAGGGTCTTGCCCTCCTCATAGAGACGGTCGATCACGGCCTGATGGGTCGAGCAGTCGATGTCTTCGTCGTCCTCGACGAAATGGCGCGACCCGACGACGATGCGCTTGCCGTCGATAACGCTGGCCACCCCGTGTGCGACGATGAACTGCACTTCCTGATGGTCGAAATGGTGGTTATGGGTCTCCCGGGCCGCCGCGACCACCGCCATGGCGAGAGGGTGGAAGTAATGTTCTTCGACCGAGGCCGCCAGACAGATCAGGTCGTCGGGACTGTAGGCCGAATCGAAGGTGATCGAATCGGTCACCTCCAGCACGCCGGTGGTCAGCGTGCCGGTTTTGTCGAAGATGAAGGTATCCGCCTGGGCCAGCCGTTCGAGGGCGTTGGCGCCCTTGACGAGGATGCCCGCCTTGCCGGCGCCGTACATGGCCGACTTGAAGGCCACCGGGGTCGCCAGCTTGAGGGCGCAGGAATAATCCGCCTGAAGGACGGAGGCGGCGCTGCGCCAATTGCCGGTCAACAGATAGGAGGCGCCGGCCAGCTTGAGGACGGTGGGGACCAGACGGTCGGCGAGGCGCGAGGCTTCCAGTTGCGCCTCGCTCTTGGCAGTCAGCGACTGTTCGACATAGTCGGTGATGCGGGCGGCGGCGGTGTGGCTTCCCACCTGCTCCGCATAGATGACCAGGCGCCCTTCCTCCATCAGGGTTCCCGAAAGCACGGAGTCGCCGCGCTCCTTGGCCACCGATACGCTTTCTCCGGTCATGGCCGCCTCGTTGACGGTGGCGCCGCCGCTCAGCACGGTGCCGTCGACGGGAATGACCGCGCCGGCCCCGGCCACGACGGAATCCCCGACGGCGACCGACTGGGCAGGCACCAGCACCTCCGCGCCATCGCGCAGAACCCACACCTCGTCGCTCGACGGGCGCAGCAGATGTTTCAGCAACTCGTCCGACCGTCGGGCGACGGACGCCTCCATGAACTCACCCAGAGCCAGCATGAAGGTGGTGGCGTTGGCAGCGGTGAAGTCGCGGCGCGCCAGGGAAATGGACACCGCCATGGCTTCGAGCACATGCGAGGTGACGCCTTCGTGGGCATAGCTGCCCACGGCCTGTCGCAGCAGCGGCAGCGCGGCGGCCAGGGAGACGGGCAGGCGCAACGGCCCCGGAAGCAGGAAGGTTCCCAACAACGTGGCCAGGCTGGCGACGACCTGCCCGGTGTGGTTGCCATGGTTCGCGGTCACCGCTCTGGCTGGCGCCGGGGGCGCCGGCAGGGCCGCGATGGTGCGGCACAGCGATTCGGCATCGGCTTTGGCGCGATCGAAATGGACGATCAGCGATCGCGCGGCGCGGCACACCCGCACCGCCTCCACCCCGTCAACCTGTCCCACGGTCCGTTGCAGGGTGGCTTCATCCGACGGGGTGGCGGGACAGCAGACAAAGCGCAAACGCACCCGTCCGGGCACCTGGTGGACGATGTCCAGCTTCAGGAACCAGGAAGAATCGCTCATAACACTCCGGCCTGTTCAGCCTGCATTTCGGCCTGAAGGTCGGCGATCTGCTCCCTCATTTCGGCCAGACCGCCGGCTAGACCGCCGTACAGCTTCAGGCCCGACTTGATGAGCTTGCCGCGCAATTCCTCATCGGCCAGGACATAGGTGGCGGCTGCCCCGATCAGGGCGCCGACCAGGAACTGCTCGGACGGGCGGGAGGGCAGCAACCGTGTCAGCCCGCCCACGATGCCTTGCCCCTGATTCGCGCCCGCCGCGCCAGCGGCGGCCATCATGTCCTGGTACAGACGCTTTTGCTTCTTCCACTTCTTCGACTTGTTCTTCTTAGCCAAGGCCGTTCTCCTCGTGTGCGGGTGGGGGCGCGGGGTTCAGCAGATGTTCGGCGGCGATCACGCCGGCCGTACCGGCCGCCAAGGCCAGCACCGCGCCGGCGTAGTCGCGGCTGCGCAGCGAGTCGGCAGCGGCGGCACCGGCGGCAAGGGCAGCGCCGCCTTGCACCGCATAGCGCAGGATCTTCTTGCGCGTCGGAGGCTGTTCACCTCGCGCCCAGCGCTCCTGGATGGCCGTCAACAGCCCGCTGGCAATCATGCCGCGGGTGAAGTTGGCGGTGATCTCGCCGGGTGTCAGAGCGCTCGCCCGGCGGCGCTTTCGCTTCATGCATCATCTCCACCGGCGGAGGCGGCGGCTTTGGCCTTGCGCGACCTGCGGGGCGATGTCCTGACCGCCGGGGTGGTTTCACCCGCGGCCGTTTTCACCGCGGCCCTCCTCGTCCTGGGCGTCTTGACCTTCTTAATGGCCGGCGGCGTGTGCTCGCTCGGCGGTTCCTCCGGCGCCGTGGTCAGCTTGGAGCGCAGATGAGCCGAGGTCTTTTCAATGGCGGACAGGCCCGAAACCGCCGCTTCGCGCACCGCGGTCTGCGCCAAGTCGACGCCGGACTGGGCCTTGGCGCCGACGGTCCCTATGCCGGAAAGGGTGGCGGCCTTCAGGTCCTTGGGAGCTTGGACGCTTTTCAGCAGGCGGAGTCCGACCGCGCCGGCGATCAAGCCCGAAGCGAACGTAAGCAACGGATACATGATGCTTTCCTTTCCATCTTGACGAAGCCACCGAGGTTCGCGTTCCAGGCCGGCTCCGGACGTTCAGGGGGCGGCCGGGCCGGGACCGATCCCGGCGGCGGAGACGATGCGCAGCAGCACCTCCGCACCGGGGGAATTTTCGCCCGCCAAGAGATCCGGCCAAGCCGAGGGGGGAATCAATGCGGGGTCGTATTCGATCGTGCAGGACAGGGCGAGCGGATTGACGTTGACCAAACGGATGCCGTGCGAACCGGCCAGAGCCCGGTTCAGGGCCTTGACGTCGCCTACAGCGGCGGCCAGTTCCGGACCTGGCGTGGCGTCGAGCTTCAGGCGGACGCGGCCCGGAATGTGGTGGACGATGCGCAACGAGGCGGTCAGCCGCTGCAGGAGGTCAATGTGCGTCATGCCGTCTCCGGTCATCATTGGAAAATCCGTTTCCGGTGTACGGTCGTGTGGATGAGCATCAAGGCGACGAACAGCGCGCCGGCACCCGCATGCAGGCGCTTGCCCGTCCCGAGCGCCGCCAGGGACACCGCCATGCTGCCCAGCATGCCGATCTTGGCGGCGCGGTTGAGCTGCCGCTTCAGGGACAGGGCGGTTTCCCCTTCCTCCTCGCGATTGACTGGGGCGGCGTCGCCATTGTCCAGCACCGCGGATGCCGCGGCGGCCACCCGGGCCTCGATGGCCGTCCGCTCAACGCATGCCGGATCGTAGAGCACCAGCAGGCTGCCTACGGCGGGATTGCTCTCTGCGATGCGAAGTCCGTCCAGGGCGGCCAGACGAGCCGTCAACTCCTGGCTGCGGCTTCGCTGGCGCAGGGAAGGATGGCGAAGGCGAATCCGTCCAGGCAGTGCCGAAACGATCGGGGTGCTCCGTCCACTCATGGCACATGCCCCCGCATATTCCAGCCCATGCCTCGGCGCCCCCCAGCGCTCACGAAATGCACTTTCAAAGCAGCTCGGCCACGCCGGCCATGACCTTCGGCGCCCGGCGGATCACCCGAGGTGCTTGCCTCAGGCGGTCACGGACATTCGTAGGAGAGAGCCATTAACCGGGCACCTCGGCGTTGACCCACGTCAAATCCATTGAATTCGACGACGGCTGCCAAGGCGCTTTATTCACCCAGTCCTCGTTCGTGCGCATGGGAAAGCGGGAGCGGAAAGTCTCCGCATCTTTTATGGCTACAACCTGTTCGCCGAATGCTCTCACCCCTCGCGCAGCATGCGGCGGATGGCTTCGGCCAGCAGTCGCAGGCCATTCTCCTCGTTCTCGGCCATCTCCAGCAGCTTGTCGCGCGCAGCGGAGACCGTCGGCGTCTGCCGGGAGGCGCGCTCGATGGCCCGCTGGGCGTCCTCCGGCGTCAGGTGCTCGTCGTCGGCCATGCTTCACCTCTTTCCAAGAGTCGTTCAGCGGAACAAGCCGACCGACTCGGTAGCCTCGCCGCCGGTGCCCAGCTTGAACTCGGTGACGCCCGGCGCCGTCTCCGGGTTGATGCCGCCGAGGTCGAGCCAACGCACGCCGCGCGCGCGCAGGTGCCCGATGGAGCGCCACAGCAGCAGGCGCATGGCGCTGGTCTTCTTGCCCGCCTCGTTCGACCAGCCGATCTGGTAGGTGGCGGCATGGCCGTGGCCGAGCAGCAGCGCCGCGGCCACGGGGGTCTTGCCGTCCAGCGCCGCCGCCAGCAGCACGCCGTTCGCCTTGTAAAGCGCGTTGCGCAGCCGCACCGTCAGCGGACCGGACATCCCGTGGTAGTGCTTGACCTGCGCCTGCTCGTGCTCCTGCTTGACCAGCCAGGGTAGGTTCTTCGCCTCCGTATCCAGGTCAAGGGCGAGCCCCGCCTTCTCCGCCCCCTTCAGCCGCTGACGCCAGTCGCGCGCTAGACCGGCGCGCAACTCCTCGTCGGACTTGGACAGGTCGAGCCACACCGTGCGGTAGCCCGGGCCGATGCGGCGGAAGCCGCAGCGCAGTAGGAGATCCCCGGTCGCGGGAGAGGCCGCCAGCTCCGGCAGGAAGCTGAGGTGGTTCAACGGATTGTCCGGGCATTCCCGGCGCAGCAGGCGCAGCACAGCCTCCAGCACACGGGATTCCGGCTCGCCGTCGAACCACAGCGGCCCACGGTGCAGCTGGCGCTGGTGGAACATCTTGAGGGTCCGGCGCTCCAGCACCTGGACCATGCCGATGGGCCGGCCGGCGTGCTCGATGAGCCCTAAGCGCGGGACGTAGCCATGCGTCTTCGCCATGGCCTGGGCGTAGCCGAAGCTCTGCGGCAGGGTCGAGCGGGGCACGCGCGCGAAGGCCGCCGACCATTCGGCGACGGTGCCCTCGTTCCAGGCGATGCGGACGGCGTCCGCCATGTTACGCCGGCGGCAAGGCCGCCGTCGCCTCTTCGACCTGGGCGAAGCTTGGTCGGTATTCGGGTTCGAGCACGTTGCGCGCGTACTCCACCGAGATCGCCGGCGCGTAGCCCGAAAGGTGGGCGAGCAGGCCGGTCTTCATGCACTGATAGTACTTGCTCTCGGCGTGGTAGATGGCCTTCAGACCGGACGCAATCGGCCCCACGAAGCCGTAGGCCACCAGCACGCCGGTGAACGTGCCCACCAGCGCGCCGCCGATCAGCTTGCCCAGCACCTCCGGCGGCTCGGTGATCGAGCCCATGGTGTGGATCACACCCAGCACCGCCGCCACGATGCCCAGCGCCGGCACGCCGTCGGCGACCGTCTGGATGGCGTCGGACACGCGCTGGTGCTCGTGGTGCATGGTCTCGATGTCCTCTTCCATCAGGTCGACCAGCTCGTGCGGGTTGTCCGCGCCCAGCGACATCAGGCGGAGGTAGGTGCAGAGGAAGGCAATGGCATGGTGGTCACCGTAGAACTTGGGGAACTGCTGGAAGAGCGGCGAATCCTCGGGCTTCTCTATGTGCTGCTCGAGGGCCAGCAGGCCCTTGGTCTTCGCGATCTTGAAGACCTGGTACATCATGGTGAGCAGCTCGAGATAGCCGTCCTTGTTGTACTTCGGGCCCTTGAGGAGGTGGCCCATCTCCTTGCCGGTATGGGAGATGACCCCCTTTGGGTTGCCGATGAAGTACGCACCGGCGGCAGCGCCCAGAATGATCAGGTACTCGAACGGCTGCCACAGCACCGCCAAGTGGCCGCCGTTCATGGCGTAGCCGCCGAACACGGAGAAGACCACGACGACAAAGCCGATGATGACGAACATGTTCCAGGTCCCTTAGCGCTCTACCGATCCCGACTGCACGTTCGTCACGCGGACGCCGGCCGACCCGCGAGCCCGCATGCGGACCCGTGTGCCACGGACAAGAATGGCCGACTGAGGCGTTGACGCTTGGTAAATTCCACAGAACACGAGGCCGCACACGGCCCGGAGGGGCCGTGAATGTCACGGGATTCTACCGGGTCGGCGGGGGCGTGTCACGAAGGGAGTAAGCCGAAGAGGTGGGTGCTTCCCCTCACGACATCCGGGAAGCGGGTGACGAACGTTTCCGACCAGGGCGACAGTATCGTCAACGCCATGGATCTTGCGACGTCGCGCGCGTGGGAATAGTGATGCCCACAGAAAAAGGGCCGTCCCTTGGGACGGCCCTTCTCCTTTAACTCACCCGGACCTGGATCAGGCGGCCTTCCACACCGCGGGGGCGTCCTCGAGGCGCTGCAGCAGGTTTTGGCGCTCCTGCTCCAGCTCGGCGGGAAGGTGCTTGCCGAAGCGGTCGAACAGCTCGGCCTGGTCGCGCGCCTCGGCCTTGGCCTCCTCGCGGTCGACGTTCATGATCTTCTCGAACTTCTCCTTGGGGAAGTCGAGGCCGTTCCAGTTCAGGTCCTGGTAGCGCGGCATGTAGCCGAACGGGCTCTCCACCGCGTTGGTGGCGCGGCCGCGGACGCGGTCGACGATCCACTTCAGGACGCGCATGTTGTCGCCGAAGCCCGGCCACGCGAACTTGCCGTTCTCGTCCTTGCGGAACCAGTTGACGCGGTAGATCTTGGGCAGGTTCTTCACCTTGCCCTCGAAGCTCAGCCAGTGGTTCCAGTAATCGCCCATGTTGTAGCCGCAGAACGGCAGCATGGCGAACGGGTCGCGGCGGATGGCGGCCTGACCGACGGCGGCGGCGGTCGCCTCCGAGCCCATGGTCGCCGCCCAGTACACGCCCTGCCTCCAGGTCTTCGCCTCGAACACCAGCGGGAAGGTCTTCGACAGGCGGCCGCCGAAGATGAAGGCCGAGATCGGCACGCCGGCCGGATCTTCCCACGCCGGGTCGATCGACGGGCACTGCGCCGCCGGGGCGGTGAAGCGCGAGTTCGGGTGCGCCGCCGGGCGGCCGGAATCCGGCGTCCAGTCCTTGCCCTGCCAGTCGATGAGGTGCGCCGGCTTCTCCTCGGTCAGGCCCTCCCACCACACGTCGCCGTCGTCGGTCAGTGCCACGTTGGTGAAGATGACGTTGCGGTCCAGCGTGCGCAGCGCGTTCGGGTTCGACTTGACGCTAGTGCCCGGCGCCACGCCGAAGAAGCCGGCCTCCGGGTTGATGGCGCGCAGCGTGCCGTCCGGCTGCGGCTTGATCCAGGCGATATCGTCACCGACGGTGCGGATCTTCCAGCCCTCGAACTCCTTCGGCGGCACCAGCATGGCGAAGTTGGTCTTGCCGCAGGCCGACGGGAAGGCGGCACCGACGTACGTGCGCTCGCCCTCGGGGCTCTCGACGCCGAGGATCAGCATGTGCTCGGCCAGCCAGCCCTGCTCGCGGCCCATGGCCGAGGCGATACGCAGCGCAAAGCACTTCTTGCCGAGCAGCGCATTGCCGCCGTAGCCCGAGCCGTAGGAGACGATGGCGTGCTCCTCCGGGAAGTGGACGATGTATTTGTGCTCGGCGTTGCACGGCCAAGCCACGTCCTTCTGGCCCTCGGCCAGCGGGGCGCCCACCGAGTGCAGGCACGGCACGAAGTCGGAGTCGCCCAGCTCGTCCAGCACGGCTTGGCCCATGCGGGTCATGATCCGCATGTTGACGGCGACGTACGGGCTGTCGGAAATCTGCACGCCGATGTGCGAGATCGGCGAGCCCAGCGGGCCCATGCTGAACGGCACCACGTACATGGTGCGGCCGCGCATGCTGCCCTCGAACAGCTTGTCCAGCTTGGCCTTCATCTCGTCCGGGGCGACCCAGTTGTTGGTCGGGCCGGCCTCTTCCTTGGCCTTCGAGCAGATGAAGGTGCTGTCCTCGACTCGCGCGACGTCGCCCGGATCGGAACGGCAGAGGAACGAATTGGGGCGCTTTTCCGGGTTCAGACGGATGAAGGTGCCCGCCTCGACCATCTCGTTGCAGAGCCGGTCGTACTCCTCCTGCGAGCCGTCGCACCAGTGCACCCGCTCCGGTTTGCACTTCAGCGCGATCTCCTCGACCCATGCCAGGAGCTTCTGGTTCCTCGTACGTGCAGTCATCTGAGCCTCTTTGCCTTTTGCCGGTCCCGTAAAAACGAGGGTGTCCGCCGCCCACGGTTCCCCCCGCGGCGGCCTGCCGGCCAATAGGGTGTTTTCGAATGGCGGTCCCGAACGGGGCACCGCCTCCTGGTATCTCCGATCCGAGGCGCGACGCCGTCGGACCGATCCTTACGCCGCGCCGCCCGCTCGCGAGTCGCCAGCCTCGGCTAGGGTGTCCAGCCGATGCGCCCTGGGGCCATAGCGGCTGCCGGTCGGTCCTTGGTCGTTCACTGTCCTGGCCTCCTGGTTGCGCTGTCTTTCTCGGGGCCGCTTGTGTGCGGCTTTATGGTTGTTGGTTCGGAGGTAATCAACCGTGGCTGAGCAGGCTTCCCGCCCCCGCCGCTTCCTGGCGCTGGCGCCGGGCACGGGCGGCAAGCCGGATCAGCTCCGCCTTGGCGCTCTCGCCGTCGTGGACGCGATGGTCGAAGTCGAGGCGGCCGACGCCGCCGCCGCGCCGGAGGTCCATGCCCTCCGGGTCGATGCCGGTGACGATCCAGCCGTCTTCGCCCGGCAACCCCAGCAGGACGCCGGCGAAGAGCTGCACGGCGTCGGTTTCCTTTTCATTCATGTGGCGGATCAGGTCGGCCTCCCCGGTTGCAAGGCCGGCGGGCACCTCCGGCAGCAGCAGGTCGGCCGCCTCGATCCAGTGGATCCGCCCGAAGCCGGCGACGAGATGGGCGCGCTCGACTTCGATCCGGTAGATCGCGAAATCGGCGAATCCGGCGTACGGCGACGCCTCGGGGTGGCGGGCGAGATAGCGGGCGCGGTGACGCGGCTCCACGCTGGGAACGGCACGGCCCAGCACCGACACGCGCATGCCGGCCAGCGGCTGGTCGAGTCCGGCCGTGCCGTCGAACAGCAGGCCAACGCGGCTGTCAGCGAGGATGTTCTGGGTGTGGTCGGCGAGGCGCGAGATGAGCAGGAGCGGGCTGCCGTCGTGGTCCAGCGCCGTCAGCACCAGCGAGGGGTACGGCCACCCCTGGGCGTCGCGTAACGACGTGGCCAGCGTCGCCCGGTCGGCGGCGCGGAGCACCCGGCGCGCGGACTCCGCGGGTGTCTCGGCGGGGCTGGCCGTATGGCTGTCCACCGGTCCCTGGGGTTTGGGTCCGCTCGAGTCTGCTGTTGAACTCATGTCTCTTGGAATGCGTCCACCCGTGCCGCGGAGTTTCCCCCGCCGCCGTTTTGGTGTCATATTGGCGCGGAGAATGCCCTTAAGGAAGGGAAAACTCGCGGCTTATGCGTTTGCACCGCAGCAAACGGGAAGGAAGTTGCCCGGAAGCGTTGTGTTTTCAGGCTCTTCGAACGAGGAACGCAGTTTCATGGCGCATACCATCGCGCTCGTAGACGATGACCGGAACATCCTCACCTCGGTGGCCATGGCGCTCGAGGCCGAGGGCTATGATGTGCGCACCTACACCGACGGCAGCGAGGCGTTGCGCGGGCTGACGCAGCGCCCGCCGGACCTCGCCGTGCTCGACATCAAGATGCCGCGCATGGATGGGCTGGAGCTGCTGCAGCGCCTACGGCAGACCACGCACATGCCCGTCATCTTCCTGACCAGCAAGGACGACGAGGTGGACGAGCTGATGGGCCTGCGCATGGGCGCGGACGACTACATCAAGAAGCCGTTCTCCCAGCGCCTGCTGATCGAGCGCATCCGCACCCTGCTGCGCCGCGAGCAGCTCGCCCGCGACAAGGAGGTGCCGGGCGCCGACCCCGGCCAGGTGCTCACCCGCGGCGCCATGATGCTGGACAGCGCCCGGCACGCCTGCACCTGGAAGGGACAGCCCATCGACCTGACGGTGACCGAGTTCCTGCTGGTGAAGGCGCTGGCGCAGCGTCCGGGCCACGTGAAGAGCCGCGATCAGCTCATGGACGCTGCGTACGGCGAACATGTCTATGTGGACGACCGCACCATCGACAGCCACATCAAGCGCCTGCGCAAGAAGTTCAAGGCGGTCGACCCCGAGTTCTCGCAGATCGAAACACTCTATGGCGTCGGTTACCGCTACAAGGAGCAGTGAGCGCCGGACGCCGCGGCCGGCCATTCCTTTGGCGGGCCGCCGCCGCTTGTCGCCGCTGACTCTGCGCATCCTTGCCGTCAACGTGCTGGCGCTGGCGCTGCTGGTGGGCGGGCTTTTGTACCTCGGCCGCTACCAGGATCGCCTGATTGCGGCCGAGATGGATGCGCTGGAGGTGCAGGCGCGCATCTTTGCCACCGCGCTGGGCGAGGGCGCCGTGCAGCGTGCCCAGGACGAGAGCGAGGGCGAGGCGTACGAGCTGTCGCCGGAGCTCGCGCGGCAGATGGTCCGCCGCCTGGTCGAGGCGACGGAGACGCGCACGCGCCTGTTCACGCCCGACGGGGCCCCGGTGTCCGACAGCCGCGTGCTGACCGGCTCGCCCGGCACCATCCAGATCGAGGAGCTGCCCGCCCCGGACGATCGCAACGCCTTCACCCGTACCGCGGTCTACCTCTACAACTGGTTCACCGACGCCATCCCCGGCCGCGACGAGTTCCCGCTGTACCGCGAGCAGCCCGGCGAGAGGGCGAGCCAGTACCCCGACGTCGAGCGCGCGCTGGCCGGCGAGGAGTCCTCCACCGTCTGGCGCACCGAGGCGCGCGGCGAGCGGCCGGGGCTGGTGCTGACCGTCGCCGTCCCGGTGCAGCGCTACAAGCAGGTGCTGGGCGCCGTCATGCTGTCGCACGGCGGGGCGGAGATCGACGCGGCGATCCGCTCGGTGCGCTTCGACATCCTGCGCATCTTCGCGGTGGCGCTGGCGGTGACCGTGCTGCTGTCCTTCTATCTCGCCGGCACCATCGCGCAGCCCATCGCCCGTCTGGCCGTTGCCGCCGACCGCGTGCGCTCCGGCCACGGCCGCCAGGCGGAGATCCCCGACTTCACCGCGCGCGGCGACGAGATCGGCGAACTGTCCGGCACGCTGCGCGACATGACCGCGGCGCTGTGGGCGCGCATGGACGCCATCGAACGCTTCGCCGCCGATGTGGCGCACGAGATCAAGAACCCTCTCACCTCGCTGCGCAGCGCGGTGGAGACGGTGAGCCGGGTCAACGATCCGGACTGCCGCGAGCGGCTGATGGCGGTCATTGCCGACGACGTGCAGCGCCTGGACCGGCTGATCAGCGACATCTCCAACGCCTCGCGCCTGGACGCCGAGCTGTCCCGCGCCGAGCCCGAGCCGGTGGACATCGGCGCCATGCTGACGATGCTGGCCGACATCCACGCCGCCACCGCGACCGCGCGCGAGGACGGGCAGCAGCCGCCCCGCCTCACGGTCGAGATCCCGGTCGGCGTCGACCTGACGGTGCCGGGGCTGGAGGGGCGGCTGACCCAGGTGTTCCAGAACCTGATCGCCAACGCGCTGTCGTTCTCGCCGCCCGGCGGCACGGTCCACATCGCAGCATTGCGCGAAGGCCGCACCGTGGCGGTCACCGTCACCGACCAGGGTCCCGGCATCCCGGAGGGCAAGGAAGAGGCGATCTTCGAGCGCTTCTACACCGAGCGTCCGGCGGGCGAGAAGTTCGGCACCCACTCCGGCCTGGGCCTCAGCATCTCCAAGCAGATCGTCGAGGCGCACGGCGGCGGCATAACCGCGGCCAATCGCCGCGACTCGGCGGGAGACGTTGCCGGCGCCGTGTTCTCGGTGCGATTGCCGGTTGCGGGGTGATCTGCGTCATGGTTGCAGGGCCGGCCGATCAGGTAGAAAACGGATCGAGCCGGTCCTTCCGAAACCGAACAGCGTTGGCCGACGGATCGTGACGCATGGCTCCGGAAGCACGGAGAACCGACATGACCGCTGGCAGCACCAAGCTCGTGGACTTCAACCGGTACCGTCTGGCGCGTCTCATCCGCGATGCCGGCCACCAGCAGGGCGAGCTCGCCCGGATGATGCGCGCCGCCACCGCCGAGCGCGCCCAGCTCGCGGAGGCGCTGAACGGCGCCCAGCGTCACCTCGCCCGCATCGCCGATTCGTACAAGGTGCTGCTCGGCCGCCTGGCGCTGGAGAAGGACTTCCGCGAGGCCTGCCAAGCCGCCACCGAATTGAACGATCTGGACGAGATGATCCGCCGCCGCGACGAGTTGGCGAAGCAGCTGGAAAACATCCGCCGCGACTCCCGCCATCCCCCGGACATGGGATAACCCCTCCCCACACTCCGTGGGAGAAGGGTGGGAGCAAGGCCTGCCCGGGAATCCACACCCCAGATCGCTGCCCCCAAACACTTCGTGATTAATCGTCACCCTACAAAGCCAAGGATTCTCGGATAGACCTCCCCCAACCCCTCCCATTGACAGAAACCCCGGCACGGCTCACCTTGGCCGGATGGTGACGATTCACGGCACCTGTGTTCTGGTCGGGGGAATTGGCGTGCTGCTGCGCGGGCCTTCCGGCGGCGGCAAGTCCGATGTCGCCGTGCGCCTGATCGACGACGGGGCGCTGCTCGTCGCCGACGACCGGGTGCAGGTGCACACGGACCAGGGCAGGCTGATGGCGACCGCGCCGGCACCGCTCGCCGGCCTCATCGAGGTACGCGGCGTCGGTATCCTTCCCGTGCCCACCGCTCCCAGCGCCGAGATCCGCCTCGTTGTCGATCTCGTGCCTGCCGAGCAGGTCGAGCGTATGCCCGAGCCGGAAACCGTCACGTTGATGGAGCGCGCGGTGCCGCGCCTCGCACTCTCCCCCTTCGACGCCTCGACGCCGGCCAAGCTGCGGCTCGCCGCCGCCGCCGTGGCGGCCGGCCGCCTGGGCGAGGTTCCTCCGCTGCCATGACCGACTTTCATCGAGACGATTCCCGCGCGTTGGGCCGTCGCCGCATCCTGCTCGCCACCGGCATGTCGGGCGCCGGCTTGTCGGTGGGGCTCAAGGCGTTGGAGGATCTGGGCTACGAATCGGTGGACAACCTGCGCCTCTCGCTGGTGCCGGCCTTGATCGGGCAGGCCGATCCCGGCCAGCGGCCGCTTGCCATCGTCATCGACAGCCGTACCCGCGACTTCAGCGTCGCCGCCTTCCTCGACCAGATCGAATCGCTCAAGGCACGGCCGGACCTGGACGTGCGCCTGCTGTTCCTGGACTGCGGCGACGAAGTGCTGCAGCGCCGCTTCACCGAAACGCGGCGGCGCCATCCGCTGGCCGACGACCGCCCGGTGCCGGACGGCATCCAGCGCGAGCGTTCGCTGCTGTTCCCCTTGAAGCAGCGCGCCGACGTCATCGTCGACACCACGCAGCTCTCCATCCACGACCTGCGGCGGCTTCTGGCCGGACACTTCTCGCTGGATTCCCACCCGGCGTTGCAGGTCTTCGTCACCTCGTTCTCGTTCCGCCTGGGCATCCCGCGCGAAGCGGACCTGGTGTTCGACGTGCGCTTCCTAACGAACCCACATTGGGACCCGGAACTGCGGCCGCTCACCGGGCGCGACGCGGCCGTCGCAGCAAAGGTCGAGGGCGACCCCGACTTCCAGACATTCTTCGAGAACCTGACGGGCTTGTTGCGGCCGCTGTTGCCGCGCTACAACCAGGAAGGAAAAAGCTATCTGACCATCGCGGTCGGCTGCACCGGCGGACGGCACCGCTCGGTCTTCGTGGCCGAACGGCTGGCGCAGTGGCTGAAGGGATTGGGCGTGAAGGTGGGTCTCAGCCACCGGGACCTGGAACGGCAAAGCCCGCGCCAGGGCTGACGGAGGTGGGAGATACTCCAGCGTGAAGGACATGCGATGATCGGTATGGTTCTGGTGACCCACGGACGGCTGGCGGAGGAGTTCATCGCCGCGCTGGAACACGTCGTGGGCGAGCAGCAGCAGGTCCGCGCCGTCTGCATCGGTCCGGACGATGACATGGAACAGCGCCGGCAGGACATCCTCAATTCGGTCGCCGCGGTGGACGATGGGTCCGGCGTGGTGGTGCTGACCGACATGTTCGGCGGTACCCCGTCCAACCTCGCCATCTCGATCATGGACAAGGCAAAGGTCGAGGTGATCGCCGGCGTCAACCTGCCGATGCTGATCAAGTTGGCCAGCGTGCGCGCCAACGAGACGCTCGCCCACGCCGTCATCGCCGCCCGCGAGGCAGGGCAGAAGTACATCAACGTCGCCTCGTCCCTTCTGTCCGACGGTTGACCATGTCCGAAGACACCGGCACGCATCAGTCCCCCGAGGTTTGTCAGACTCTCACCATCACCAACCAGCGCGGCCTGCACGCCCGCGCCGCCGCCAAGTTCGTCAAGCTGGCCGCCAAGTTCGATTGCGAGGTCGAGGTCCGCCGCGGCGAGACGGTGGTCTCGGGCGAATCGATCATGGGCCTGATGATGCTGGCCGCCGGCCCCGGAACCACGGTGGAGTTGTGCGGCTACGGCTCCGAGGCCGAGGCCGCCATCGACGCGTTGGCCGACCTGATCCTCCGCAAGTTCGATGAAGACTGACGCCCCTATCGCCCCCCGAACACTGCGCGGTCTGGCCGTGTCGCCGGGCATCGCCATCGGCCCGGCGCACATCGTCGAGAGCGGCGCCGTCCACGTGCCCGAATACCCGCTCCAGCCAAACCAGGTCGCGGCGGAGGTCGAGCGCTTCGCCGACGCCTGCGCCAAGGCCCGCCGGCAGATCCGCAAACTGAAGACCAAGGCGCTGATACTGCCCGAATCGGCGTCGGAGGAGATCGGCATCCTGATGGACGCCCACCTCGCCATGCTGACCAACTCGCGCCTGACGCGCGGGGTGGAGCGCCGCATCCGGGAGGAGCAGACCAACGCCGAAGCCGCCGTGCAGGCGGAGATCGCTGCCATCGCCGAGAGCTTCGCCGCCATGGACGACGCCTACCTCGCAGCGCGCGTCGGCGACGTGCGCGAGGTGGGCCGGCGCGTCATCCGCGTCCTGCTGCGGCAGGGGTATCAGGCCTTTGCGATGCTGCCGCCCGGCACCGTGATCCTGGCCGAGGAGCTGACCCCGGCCGACACCGCGCTGCTCGACCCGCGCCGGGTGGCCGGCTTCGCCGCCGTGCTGGGCGGTGCCGAGGGGCATACGGCAATCATGGCGCGCTCGCTGGGCATCCCGGCGGTACTCGGCGTGGCCGGGCTGCTGTCCGGGGTGCGTCACGGCACACCGGTGATCATTGACGGGATCAATGGCCGCGTCATCATCGACCCGACGCCGGAGGTGCTGAGGGAGTACCAGGATCTCCGCGCCGAGCGCGAGAGGGAGCGCGAGCAGCTCAAGACGCTGAAGCGCCTGCCGGCGGTGACGCGCGACGGCAGCTCGATCACGCTCCACGCCAACCTGGAGCTGCCGCGCGATCTGGACAACGCGGTGGAGGCCGGGGCACAGGGCATCGGCCTCCTGCGCACCGAGTTCCTGTTCATGAACCGCGACGACCTGCCCGACGAGGACGAGCAGTACGAGGTGCTGCGCGCCATCGTCGAGGGAATGGGCGGCCGCCCGGTCACCGCGCGCACCATGGACGTGGGCGGCGAAAAGCTGGCCGGCTGGATGCATGGCCGCTACACCGAGCCGGCCAACCCGGCGCTCGGCCTGCGCGCCGTCCGCCTCGGCCTGCGCGAGCCGAAGCTGCTGGAGACGCAGCTCGCCGCCATGCTGCGCGCCGGCGCGCACGGCCCGCTGCGCATCCTCCTGCCGATGATCTGCTCGGTCGGCGAAGTGCAGAAGGTGCGCGAGATGATCGGGTCCGTCGCCCGCCGCCTGCGCCGCCGCAACGTCCCCATCGCCGATCCCCTGCCGCCGGTGGGCGTGATGGTCGAGGTGCCCGGGGCCGCGTTGTCGGCCGACGCGCTGAGCTACGCCGCCGACTTCTTCGCCATCGGCACCAACGACCTGACCCAGTACACGCTGGCCATCGACCGCGGCGACGAGCAGGTGGCGAGCCTGTACGATCCGCTGCACCCAGCGGTGCTGCGCCTCATCCAGTTCACCATCGAGGCGGCGCTGCGCGCCCGCATCCCGGTGAGCGTGTGCGGCGAGATCGCCGGCGACCCGCGCCATTCGGCGCTGCTGCTCGGCCTCGGCGTGCGCGAGTTGTCGATGGCGCCGATGAGCATCCCGGTGGTGAAGCGCCGCATCCGCACCATGGACCTGATGGAAGCCACCCGCCGCGCCCGCGTCATCATGGACCAGTCCGACAGCGGGCGGATCGCCGCGCTCCTGGATGACTTCAACGCGACGGCGTGAGAGGGTAGCGATGGCGCCCCCGGCGCGCTCGACGCCCCCACGGCACTGATGTAAGAACTGTTCACATGAGCTGGTCCAAGCGTGGCGGCGGTTCCCGCGGCTATCATCATGGCAATCTGAAGGAAGCCCTGGTCCGAGCGGCGCTCGAGCTGATCGCGGAAAAGGGCCCCGGCGGCTTCACCTTTGCCGAGGCGGCGCGTTGCGCGGGCGTCAGCCCCGCCGCGCCCTACCGGCACTTTCGCGATCGCGACGAATTGCTGGTCGATGTCGCGCGCCGCGGCTTCGACCTGTTCGAGGCGACGCTGAGCGCCGCGTGGGACGACGGACGCCCGAACGCCTTTGCGGCGTTGGAGCGGACCGGGAAGGCATATCTGCATTTCGCCAGGACCGAGCCGGCCTACTATTCCGCCATGTTCGAGGCGGGCATCCCCCTCGACACGAATCCGGATCTGGCGCAGGCCGGTGAACGGGCCTTCGCCATCATCCGCACGGCCGCCGAACGGCTCGTTGCCGATCAGCCGCCGCAGAGCCGCCCCCCGGCCTTGATGGTGGCACTCCACATCTGGGCTCTGGCGCACGGCATCGCCTCGCTGTTCGGGCACGGCGATGCGGCGCGTCGCAAGCTCCCGATGTCGGCGGAGGAACTCCTGGAGGCCGGCGTCCTCGTCTATCTGCGCGGGCTCGGCATCCCCGCCGGCACGACGGCAGGCTGATCGATCCGAAAACATCCGGGAGGGGTCTTGAACGCCGTTGGTGCGTCTCCATGTGAATGTTGTTAACATTCACACGCGAGGCCACACATGTCGCACGCAGCGAAGCTTGATGATGTCCAGCCTGCGGGATGGTGCGGACGTTCCCACCGCTTCCTGCACCCTGGCTGGGTCGCCCTGATGATCCTCGGATTCGTCGCTTGGTGGCCCATCGGGCTTGCGATCCTCGCCTATTATCTGTGGAGCAGGAACATGGGATGTTGGAGACACGGAGGCGTTGAGCGCTGGCAACGGAAGATGGAGCGCTTGCAGGCGAAAATGGAGCAGTTCGGCGAGCGTCGGGACCGTCCGTCGAGCGGCAACCGCGCCTTCGACGAATATCGGGCAGAGACGTTGCGTCGGCTGGAAGAGGAGCAGCGGGAATTTCGCGAATTCCTCGACCGGTTGCGCTTCGCCAGGGACAAGACGGAGTTCGATCAATTCATGAACGAGCGCCGCAATCGGCCCCCATCGTCGGAGTCTCCGCCACCGGAGTCTCCGCAGCCGCAGGGCTGACGAAAAAACGGCCGGAGGGGAAACCCTCCGGCCGCAAGTTTGTCAGAGCGTCAGCCTCTGAGTACAGCCAGGATCAATGGAACTGGTCGGCCTCGGTCGAGTCCTTGTACGCGGTGGTCGAGGACTGACCGCCGGACACCGCCGTGGCGACCGCGTCGAAGTAGCCGGTGCCGACCTCGCGCTGGTGCTTGGTGGCCGTGTAGCCGAGCTTCTCGGCGTCGAACTCCGCCTGCTGGAGCTCCGAGTAGGCGGCCATGCCGCGCTCCGAGTAGCCCTTGGCCAGCATGAAGGCCGAGTAGTTCAGCGAGTGGAAGCCGGCCAGCGTCACGAACTGGAACTTGTAGCCCATGGCGCCCAGCTCGCGCTGGAACTTGGCGATGGTCGCCTCGTCCAGGTTGGCCTTCCAGTTGAAGGACGGCGAGCAGTTGTAGGCGAGGATCTTGCCCGGGAACTGCTTCTGGATCGCCTCGGCGAAGCGCTTGGCCTCCTCGAGGTTCGGCTTCGAGGTCTCCCACCACAACAGGTCGGAGTATGGCGCGTAAGACAGACCGCGGGCGATGCAGTGGTCGACGCCGGTGCCCGGCTTCAGGCGATAGAAGCCTTCCGAGGTGCGGCCCTGGGCGAAGTCGATGAACGGATGGTCGCGCTCGTCCACGTCCGAGGTGATGAGCTGCGCCGACTCGGCGTCGGTGCGGCACAGCAGGATGGTCGAGGTGCCCATGGTGTCGGCGGCGAGGCGCGCGGCGTTGAGCGTGCGGATGTGCTGCTGCGTCGGGATCAGCACCTTGCCGCCCAGGTGGCCGCACTTCTTCTCGGAGGCGAGCTGGTCCTCGAAGTGCACGCCGGAGGCACCGGCCTTGATCATCGCCTTCATCA
>Ga0196970_1001127_pt1 | contig 20655 bp, 15 predicted proteins | sample S1v_513CmetaG_FD_148672 | JGI IMG/M metagenome (GOLD analysis project Ga0196970, IMG submission 148672) | Soil microbial communities from Anza Borrego desert, Southern California, United States - S1+v_5-13C | ecosystem: Environmental > Terrestrial > Soil > Desert | place: USA: California...
GTCCTGCGCGCACTGTATACCCAAGGCTATCGACAGGATCTGCAGATCGTCGCCATCAACGATCTGGGCGACAGTTCGATCAATGCCCATCTGCTCAAATACGACACCGTTCACGGCACCTTCGACGCCGAAGTGGCTCACGATAACGAGAGCCTGACGGTCAACGGCGACCGCATTGCGGTCAGCGCCATTCGCAACCCGGCCGAACTGCCATGGGCGGCGGAAAAGATCGACGTGGTGTTCGAATGCACCGGTCTGTTTACCGACCGCGCCAAAGCTGCCGCGCATATTAGCGCCGGCGCACGCAAAGTGATTATCTCGGCCCCGGCCAAAGGCGCCGACGCCACCGTGGTCTACGGCGTCAATCACGACATTCTGCGCCAGTCGCACCAGATCATTTCCAACGCATCATGCACCACCAACTGCCTGGCGCCGGTTGCGCAGGTGCTGCACCGCGAACTGGGCATCGAAAGCGGTCTGATGACCACTATCCACGCCTACACCAATGACCAGAACCTCACCGACGTCTACCACACCGACCCGTACCGCGCGCGTTCGGCCACGCAGAACATGATCCCAAGCAAGACCGGCGCCGCCGAAGCGGTAGGCCTGGTGCTGCCGGAACTGGCCGGCAAACTGACCGGCATGGCCGTGCGTGTGCCGGTGATCAACGTGTCGCTGGTGGACCTGACCGTGCAACTGAAGAAAGAAGCCAGCGCCGACGAAGTCAACGCCCTGCTCAAAGCGGCGAGCCAGCATTCGAAGATCCTCGGTTACAACACGTTGCCGCTGGTTTCCAGCGACTTCAACCACAACCCGCTGTCGTCGATCTTCGACGCCAACCACACCAAATCCAGCGGCAAACTGCTGAAAGTGCTGGCCTGGTACGACAACGAATGGGGCTTCTCCAACCGCATGCTGGATAACTGCCTGGCGTTGTGTAACGCAGAGTAAGCGGCCGCTCTTCTGTAGGAGTGAGCCTGCTCGCGATAGCTATCTGTCAGCCAACTAAAATGGTGAATGTGATACCGCAATCGCGAGCAGGCTCACTCCTACAAGGGTTTTGCGAGGTATTCAAAATCAGCGCTTGACCATAGAGCCAGATGATAAGCATTATCATTCGCTTGAAATGGATCAGGTCCTCCCGTGAGTCAATCGCGCTTCAATCATGTCTTCCTTGCCCAGCGCACGTCCCTGCTGCGCACGCTGGAGCGCATGGTCAACAATCACAGCACCGCTGAAGACCTGCTGCAGGAAACCTACCTGCGCGTCACGCGCGCCTTGAGCGAGCGGGCCATCGATCACCTCGAACCGTTTGTGTTTCAGACCGCGCGCAATCTGGCGCTGGATCATCTGCGCGCGCGCAAGATCCACGCGCGAACCATGATTGATGACGTGCCGCCGGACATTGTGCACAGCGTCGCCGCCCCCGCCAGCAGCGCCGAAGACGCTGCCCACGCCGAACAGATGCTGGAGCGCCTGAACGTGAGCCTCGGTCAACTCAGCCCGCGCCAGCAGCAGATTTTCATCCTCAGCCGTTTGCACGGGAACAGCTATCAGGAGATCGCTGACGAACTGAACGTCTCCCTCAGCACCGTACAAAAAGAACTGAAGCTGATCATGTCGATCTGCATCGGCGTTGCTGAACGCCTCGACGGCAGCGGCAAGCTATAAGCTTCAAGCGGCAAGTAAAAACGAACAGCAACAACGCATCCAGCTTTGGCTTTGGCTTTGGCTTTGGCTTTGGCTTTGGCTTGCAGCTTGTCGCTTGAAGCTAGAAACTGCTTCGTCAGAAGCCCTGCTTCACCAGAAGCCTGAGGAAACACCGTGACGGACACCCACCGCTCGCCTTCGCCGGATTCGGCGCAGGACGCTGCCAACGCAATGGACCAGGCACTGGACTGGCTCATCGTGCTCGGCAGCCCGGACGAGGAACAGACCCGGCAGTTCCACGCCTGGCTGGCGGCCGATCCGTTGAACGCCGAAGCGTTCGCCAAGGCCCAGGCGATCTGGGACGGTCCGCAAGTGGCGTTGTGCGCGCAGGCCCTGGCGGCAAAACCGGCGAAAGTCACCTTACTTCAGCGCTTGCGCCCGCACTGGAAACCACTGACCACGGCGGCAGTGCTGGTCCTCGGGCTGTTCAGTTTCAGCAACCTGCCGATGCGCCTGCAAGCCGATCATCTGACCGTGGTCGGCGAGCGCCAGCGCCTGCAACTGGACGACGGCTCGAAAGTCCTGCTCAACACCAATTCGGCGTTTTCCAGCACGATCAACGATCAGCAGCGCGTGGCCCGGCTGTTTCAGGGCGAGGCGTTTTTCGAGGTCGCCAGTGGCCGCGGTCAGGCGCTGGAAATCGATGCCGGCCCGGTCCGCGCCAGCGTGCGCGACACCGCGTTTGCCGTGCGTTATCTCGACGGGGTTGCGCAGGTCAATGTGCAGCGCGGCGATGTCGATCTTCGCGCTACCCACAACGATGCGCGGGTGCGCCTGAGCGCCGGCGAAAGCATCCGCATCGGCCCCAACGGTTTCGATCAGCCGGCCAAGCTCGACGCCAATGCCGATCTGGCCTGGGTGCAGGGTCGCCTGGTCTTCGAGAACTGCCCGCTGAATCAGGTGCTGGCCGAACTGCGCCGCTACTATCCGGGCTGGATCATCAATACCAACGAGCAGTTGGCCGACGTCGCCGTGACCGGTAATTACCGCCTCGATCAGCCGCTCGACGTGGTCCGCTCGCTTGCGCACATCACTTCGGCGCGGCTGCAAGAATTCCCCGCCGTGGTCATCCTGAACTGAATGAGAATTATTTTTACTCGATAGCCCGCGTCAGTACGTCTCGTTATAGCCAATGCAATTGATTCGCATCAAGCGATGCCAATCAGCACCTATAAAGATTCGTGCGACACGGAGCGCTATCGATGTCCTCACGCCTTACCCGCCAGACCGCTTCCCCTTCCCGCGTACTGTCGCTGCTGACCGCGGCCATCCTCATGGCCGGCAGCGCGCCGCTGCTGGCTGCCCCTGAGCAACCGGCGCGCAACATGGGCGATTACGCGTTTGCCATCGGCCAGCAGCCTCTGGTTTCGGCGTTGAACGCTTTTACTGCCGTGACCGGTTGGCAGGTCGGCCTCCCGGCGGAACTGGGCCAGGGCGTTGCATCGCCGGGTGTGCGCGGTTCGCTGCCGCCGGAGAAAGCCCTCGAGCGGCTGTTGGTGGGGACCAACCTGAGCTTCCGCAAACTGAGTAACAACAACGTCGTACTGGAAAAGCGCAACAGCAGCGGCACACTGAACCTGGATCAGGTAACCATCAGCGCCACCCGCCAGGAACAGTCGGTCAACAGCGTGCCGGCCACCGTCACTGTGCAGACCCGCGAAGACCTCGATCGTAATAACGTCAACACCATCAAGGAACTGGTGCGCTACGAGCCGGGCGTTTCCGTCGGCGGCGCCGGCCAGCGTGGCGGCATCAGTGGCTACAACATCCGTGGTATCGACGGCGACCGCATCCTCACGCAGGTCGATGGCGTGGAAATCCCCAACGGGTTCTTCAACGGCCCGTACGCCAAGAGCCAGCGCAATTATGTTGACCCGGAAATCGTCAAACGCGTCGAGATCCTGCGCGGCCCGGCCTCGGTGCTGTATGGCAGCAACGCCATCGGCGGCGCGGTCAGCTATTACACGCTGGATGCCGACGACATCATCAAGCCCGGCAAAGACCTCGGCGCCCGCCTGAAAACCGGTTACAGCTCGGCTGACGACAGCTGGCTGAAATCCGCCACCGTTGCCGGGCGCTCCGGTGAATTCGACGGCTTGCTGCACTACAGCCAGCGCGACGGTCACGAAACCGAATCCTACGGCGGCAACAACGGCACCGGCCTTGCGCGCACCGCCGCCAATCCGGAAGACGTGCGCGCGACCAACGTTTTAGCCAAGCTCGGCTGGAACTACAACGACGATTCGCGTCTGGGCCTGACCTACGAAAAGTACAAGGACGACCGCGATACCGATCAGAAAAGCGCCTACGGCGGCCCGTACTTCAATGGTGCGCCGACCATCCCCGCCAGCGTACTGCCCGGCGGCATGTACCAGTGGCGCACCGGCAACGACACCATCAGCCGTGAGCGCTTTGGCCTCGAGCACACGTTCGCCCTCGACAGCCTGCTGGTCGACAACGTGAAGTGGAGCCTCAATTACCAGATCGCCAAGACCGACCAGAGCACCGCAGAGTATTACTACCCGATCACCCGCAAAGTGCTGCGCACCCGCGACACGATCTACGAAGAAAAACAGTGGGTCTTCGATGCGCAACTGGACAAGGCCTTCACCCTCGGTGCCACCGATCATGTGCTGACCTACGGCACCACGATCAAGCAGCAGAAAGTCACCGGCTCGCGCAGCGGCGACGGCACCTGTCTGGCCGTCGGCCGTGGTTGCACGGCGATTGGCGCGACCAGTGCGGCGGACGCGCTGGCCAAGGCCAGCGATTTCCCCGATCCGACCATCAACACCTACAGCCTGTTCGCGCAGGACCAGATCAGCTGGAACGACTGGACCTTCCTGCCGGGCCTGCGCTACGACTACACCCAGCTCAAGCCACACATCACTCAGGAATTTCTCAACACCGTGGCCGCCGACGGCCAAGGCACCGTCAGCGACAAGAACAAGACCTGGCACAAAGTCTCGCCGAAATTCGGCCTGACCTATGCCCTGACGGAGAATTACACCTGGTACGGCCAGTACGCCGAAGGTTTCCGCACCCCGACGGCAAAATCGCTGTACGGACGCTTCGAGAACAGCACCACCGGTTACACCGTCGCGCCGAACTCCGATCTTGAACCGGAGAAAAGCAAAAGCTTCGAGACCGGTCTGCGCGGCCATTTCGAGCACGGCTCGTTCGACGTGGCGGTGTTCTACAACAAGTACCGCGATTTCATCAACGAAGACGCGGTCAAGCCGGGCGACGATCAACTGACCTTCCAGAGCAACAACATCAAGCGCGCCACGATCAAGGGTGCGGAAGTCAAAGGCCGCTTGAATCTCGATGCGTTCGGCGCGCCGCAAGGCCTGTACACCCAGGGCTCGATCGCCTACGCCTACGGTCGCAACAACGACAGCGGCGAGCCGATCAACAGCGTCAACCCACTGACCGGCGTGTTCGGCCTCGGTTACGACCAGGACCATTACGGCGGCTTGCTGAGCTGGACCGTGGTGAAGAAAAAGGACCGCGTCGACGACAGCAATTTCAAGTCGCCGGACGGCGTCAGCAGCCAGTTCAAGACGCCGGGCTTCGGCATTCTCGATCTGGCCGGGTATTACAAGGTCAGCGACGACGTCACCGTCAGCGGCGGCATCTACAACCTCACCGACAAGCAGTACTGGCTGTGGGATGACGTGCGCGGTTACGACAGTGTCGGCGAAGCCTCGGTCACTCAACCGGCCAACCTTGATCGCCTGACCCAGCCGGGCCGCAACTTCGCGATCAACCTGATCTGGAATATCTGATCCGGCCGACCTCACTGCGTGTGCGATACGCCGCGCAGTGAGGTTTTTTTACTCTCCGGCATCCGCCCGTACGTCTTGTTATCAAGCGCCTCATTTATCAAGGACACCCCATGACTGCCTCGGACAAAGCCCTGCGTTCGCAACGCCTGAACCAGATCACCCATGAGCCGCACAGCAAGCTCGACGCGTTGGTGAAAGCCCACGCACCGTTCGAGACTCGCGCCAGCTTCGCCCGTTTTGTCGTTGCGCAGTACCTGTTCCAGTCGGAACTGGTCGCGCTGTACAACGATGCCGAACTCACCGCGATCATCCCTGACCTGCCGGCTCGTTGCCGCGCCGAAGCTGCCAGGGCTGACCTCGCCGACCTCGACACCGAAGTGCCGGCGCCGGTGGCCGGTGCCGTGAACAAACCGAGCAAGGCGCGCGCACTGGGCTGGCTCTTCGTCTCCGAAGGCTCCAAGCTCGGCGCGGCGTTTTTGATCAAACGTGCGGTGGCGCTGGAGCTGAACGAAAGCTTTGGCGCGCGTCATCTCGGCGAGCCAGAAGGCGGCCGTGCCGAAGGCTGGAAGAGCTTCGTGCGCACCCTCGATGCACTGCAATTTACGGCTGAAGAAGAAGCCGAAGCCGAGCAAGGCGCGCTCGATGCGTTCAATCGCTTTACCGTGCTGCTGGAGCAGGCTTACGCCACAGAGGCCGAACCTGCCTGATACACCGCAATTCCCTTGTAGGAGTGAGCCTGCTCGCGATGGCGTCCTTTCATTCAACATCGATGTCGACTGATGCACCGCTATCGCGAGCAGGCTCACTCCTACAGGGTGCTGCGTAAGTCTGTAAGATCTCCGTTCCGCTTCAGAAGCCACCGCTGAGCCCATGCCCGCACCCGCCCCCTCAAAACTCGCCCGCCTGCTGTTCGGCCTGCTCGCCTATGTCAGCCTCGGCATCGGGCTGGTCGCGATTGTCGTGCCCGGTCTGCCGACCACCGAGTTCATCCTGCTCGCCGCGTGGGCGGCGACGCGCAGTTCGCCGCGTCTGAGTGCCTGGCTGGAAAACCATCGCCTGTTCGGGCCGACCCTGAGCAACTGGCGCAACGGCAAGATCATCGCGCGCAAGGCCAAGGTCAGTGCCACCGTCAGCATGCTGCTGTGCGCAACGCTGATGCTGGTGCTGCTCGAGCATGGCTGGCCGGTCTATCTGGCGATCGCCGGTATGGCGCTGGGCAACCTGTGGATCTGGTCGCGCCCGGAAAACCTCCCTGCTGCACACTGAAACATCCCTGTAATTATTCTTGTTTTCGGCACAATCCCCTGCGCAAACGTTTAGCGCTGACCGTTCGTCGGCAGCGGCCTCATGCCGTCTCGTTGCGCGCCGATGAGCAGACATGGCGCTGAATGGATTTGGCGAACCGGGTAGTTCATTTGCCCGACAGTCACTTTTCCTTATCCATTTACGAGACGCCCGATGTTCGACTCATTCTCCATTCGCCTGAAAATCGTCCTGCTCAGCGGCCTGTGCCTGCTCGGTGTGGTCGCGCTGATCGTCGGCATGAACATGTACCAGACCAATCAGAACGACGAACTGGTCAGCACTTCCAGCAACCAGTTGCTCACCGCCAGCGTGCAGAATCTGCTGCAGGCCAAAGCCGCCGAACAAGCGGTGCGTGTGCAGAAAACCTTCGGCGAAAGCCTGCTGGTGATCACTGCGCTGGCCGACCAGATCAAGGACCTGCGCGTCATGGCTGCCAAGCGTTCACTCGACGCTGGTGCCCTGCGCGAAGAGTTGAACCAGAGCCTGAAAACCGCGTTCGAGCGCAACGACAAGGTGCTGGGCATCTGGCTGGCCTTCGAACCCAACGGTCTGGATGGCAAGGACAGCGAATTCGTCGATGACGCCGCGCGCCAGTCCAACGAAGCCGGGCGCTTCGCCACTTACTGGAGCCGCGCCGGCGGTGCGGCGCTGAACACGATCATGGTCGAAGAAGACCTGACCAAAACCACCCTCAGCGTCAGCGGCACGCCCTACAACAGCTGGTACACCTGCCCTCGCGACAACAAGCGCACCTGCCTGCTCGATCCGTATGCCGACACCGTCGGGACCAAGGAAATGCTCATGACGACCATTTCCGTACCCTTGATGGTCGACGGCAAAGCCCTCGGCGTGGTCGGTATCGACATTGCCCTCGATGCCCTGCAAGCCGCCGCCGTCGAGTCGCAGCGCAACCTGTTCAACAACGCCGGGCACATGCTCATCGTCTCCGGCAGCGGCGTGCTCGCGGCGGACAGCGCCGATGCGAGCAAGGTCGGCAAGAAGATCGGCGACACACCGGGCGTCGACAGCAAGGACGTGCTGCCACTGCTCACCGCCGGTACGCCGAAGATTCTCGAACAGGGCGATTTGATCCGCGCGGTGTATCCGGTCGACCCGATCGGCAATTCGCGCGCCTGGGGCGTGGTTATCGACTTGCCGAAACACGTGCTGCTGGCCGATTCGGTGAAGCTGCAAGCGGTGCTCGACGACGCCCAGGAAACCGGTGTGATCACTGCGCTGCTGGTCGCTGTGGTGGCGGGTGTGGTCGGCCTGTTGCTGATCTGGCTCACCGCTTCGGGCGTTACTCGCCCGATCAACAGCGTCGCCGACATGCTGAAGAACATCGCCAGCGGCGAAGGCGACCTGACCCAGCGGCTGAACTACAGCAAAAAAGATGAGCTTGGCGAACTGGTGAACTGGTTCAACCGCTTCCTCGACAAGCTGCAACCGACCATCGCCCAGATCAAGCAAAGCATCACCGAAGCCCGCGGCACCGCCGACCAGTCTTCGGAGATCGCCCGGCAGACCAGCGAAGGCATGCAGGTGCAGTTCCGCGAGATTGACCAGGTCGCCACAGCGTCGAACGAAATGAGCGCCACTGCCCACGACGTCGCCAACAGCGCCTCGAACGCCGCCAATGCTGCGAAAGGCGCCGATCAGTCGGCCAAGGACGGCATGGCGATCATCGAGCGCAGCACTCGCGACATCAATCAACTGGCCGACGAAGTCAGCAAAGCGGTGACTGAAGTCGAAGCGCTGGCGGTCAACAGCGAGCAGATCGGTTCGGTGCTGGAAGTGATCCGCAGCATCGCCGAGCAGACCAACCTGCTCGCCCTCAACGCCGCCATCGAAGCCGCCCGCGCCGGTGAGAGCGGGCGCGGATTTGCGGTGGTCGCTGACGAGGTGCGCAACCTCGCCAAGCGCACTCAGGATTCGGTGGAGGAAATTCGCCTGGTGATCGAGCGCATCCAGACCGGCACCCGTGGCGTGGTCGCGACCATGCATTCGAGCCAGACCCAAGCGCACAACAACGCCGGGCAGATTCGTCACGCCGTCGATGCGCTGGGCAAGATCAGCGACGCGGTGACAGTGATCAGCGACATGAACCTGCAGATCGCCAGCGCCGCCGAACAACAGAGCGCCGTGGCCGAAGAGGTCAACCGCAACGTCTCGGCGATCCGCACCGTCACCGAAACCCTCACCGGGCAAGCCACTGAATCGGCCGCGATCAGCAGCCAGCTCAACAGCCTGGCGAGCCAGCAGATGAAATTGATGGATCAGTTCCGCGTCTGACACAAGAACTGACAACATCACATAACCCTGTGGGAGCTGGCTTGCCAGCGATGGCGGCAGATCAGTTGACCATTCTGTGGCTGACACACCGCTATCGCTGGCAAGCCAGCTCCCACAGGGGTGAGTGTTGATCCTGCGGTTTCATCTAAACCGCGATTCTTTTGCACTATCATCGCCCTCTCGCTCCGGAGGGTTTTCGATGACTGACTTGCTCACCTCCCTGCAAGCCGCACTGGGCTTGCCATCAATGCCGATCACGTTCAACGGGCTTGGCGCCCTGCCCTCGGCGTTCGCCGTCACCGATCTGGCCTGCGCCAGCCTCGCTGCGGCCGGTCAGTCGGTCAGCGAATTGATCCGCCAACAAAGCGGTGAATTACCGACCGTCGCCGTCGATCGACGTCTGGCGTCGTTCTGGTTCAGTTCGTCGATCCGCCCGATCGGCTGGAAAGTCCCGCCGCTGTGGGACCCGGTCGCCGGTGACTACGCCACCGCAGACGGTTGGATTCGCCTGCACACCAACGCCCCACATCACCGCGCCGCCGCTGAACGGGTGCTTGGTGCCTGCGCCGACCGTGCGGCGATGGCGGCCAAAGTCGCAAAATGGACGGGCACGGCGCTGGAGCAAGCGGTGGTCGAAGCCAACGGTTGCGCCGCCGAAATGCGCAGCTGGGCGCAGTGGCAGCAGCACCCACAAGGGCTGGCGGTGAATGCCGAGCCGCTGGTGCATTTCACTGAACAAGCGCATGAGAAAGCCCTGCCATGGCAAGGCTCGGGCGCGCGCCCGCTGGCCGGGATCAAGGTGCTGGACCTGACCCGCGTGCTGGCCGGCCCCACGGCCAGCCGCTTTCTCGCCGGACTCGGCGCGAATGTGCTGCGCATCGATTCGCCAACGTGGAACGAGCCCGGCGTCGTCCCGGAAATGACTTTGGGCAAACGCTGCGCACGGCTGGATCTGCATGATCCGGCAGATCGCGCCGTGTTCGAAGCTCTGTTGAAAGACGCCGACCTTCTGCTGCACGGCTATCGCGCTGATGCTCTGGAACGTCTCGGCTTCGGCTTTGAACGTCGGCAGCAACTGGCGCCGGGGTTGATCGACGTCAGCCTGAATGCCTATGGCTGGAGCGGCCCGTGGCGCAACCGGCGCGGCTTCGACAGCCTGGTGCAAATGAGCGGCGGCATCGCCGAAGCCGGGATGCGCTGGCAGCAGGCGGATAAACCGACGCCGTTGCCGGTGCAGGCGCTGGATCATGCGACCGGGTATTTGATGGCGGCGAGTGCGCTCCGGTTGCTGACTGAACGCCTGGCCAACGGACGCGGGGGTTCGGCGCGGTTGTCGCTGGCGCGTACGGCGAAGCTGTTGGTCGAGCACGGACCGGGGACAGATGAGCCGTTGCGGGTTCAGGATGAGCGGGATCAGGATCCGGCGATTGAACAGACGGCGTGGGGGGCGGCACGGCGGTTGCGCGTGCCGGTAGAGATTGGCGGGACGCCGGTCTGGTGGGATTTGCCGGCCACAGATCTGGGTTCACACCGCCCACGGTGGTGAATTTGAAACCGCTATCGCGAGCAGGCTCACTCCTACAGGGGAACGCGTTCCAAATGTAGGAGTGAGCCTGCTCGCGATGAGGCCTGACCTGCCAAAGCAAACCACCCTACAAACTCAACACTCCGCTATACAACCCATACGCCGCCAACCCCGCGCCAATCACCACACAGGCAAAAATCCCCTTCTCCACCGTGGTAAACAACGGCTCGCCCGCCTCACGCTTGGCCTTGGCAAACAGAATCACCCCCGGCGCATACAACAGCGCCGACAGCAGCAGGTATTTGACCCCGCCGGCGTACAGCAACCAAACCGCATACACCAAGGCGATGCCGCCGATCAGCAGGTCCTTGGTGCGTTCGGCCGAGGTCTGTTCGTAGGTTTCGCCACGGCCGCTGAGCAGCACTGCGTACGCCGCCGACCACAGGTACGGCACCAGAATCATCGACGAGGCCAGGTAGATCAGACTGGTGTAAGTGCCCGCCGAAAACAGTGTGATCAACAGGAAAATCTGAATCATCGCGTTGGTCAGCCACAGCGCGTTGACCGGCACATGGTTTTTGTTTTCCCTGGTCAGGAACGCCGGCATGGTCTTGTCTTTGGCGGTGGCAAACAGGATCTCGGCGCAGAGCAAGGCCCACGACAGCAACGCACCGAGCAGCGAAATCGCCAGGCCGATGCTGATCAGCAGCGCGCCCCACGGCCCGACGATGTGTTCGAGTACGGCGGCCAGCGATGGGTTCTGCAGATTGGCCAGTTCCGGTTGGGTCATGATGCCCAGCGACAGCACATTGACCAGCACCAGCAGCGCCAGCACGCCGATAAAACCGATCACCGTGGCGCGACCGACGTCACTGCGTTTCTCAGCCCGTGCCGAATACACGCTGGCGCCTTCGATGCCGATGAACACAAACACGGTGACCAGCATCATGTTGCGCACCTGATCCATCACCCCGCCGAAATTCGGATTGCCGGTGCCCCAGATGTCGCGGGTGAAAATATCCGCCTTGAACGCCACCGCCGCGATGACGATGAACATGATCAGCGGCACAACCTTGGCGACGGTGGTCAACTGGTTGATCAGCGCCGCCTCCTTGATCCCGCGCATCACCAGAAAATGCACGGCCCACAGCAGCACCGAGGCGCAGCCGATGGCGATCGGCGTGTTGCCCTGACCGAACACCGGGAAGAAATAGCCAAGGGTGCTGAACAGCAACACGAAGTAACCGACATTGCCCAGCCAGGCGCTGATCCAGTAACCCCACGCCGAGGAAAAGCCCATGTAATCGCCGAACCCGGCCTTGGCGTAGGCGTACACGCCGGAGTCCAGTTCCGGTTTGCGATTGGCCAAGGTCTGGAAGACGAAAGCCAGCGTCAGCATGCCGACGGCAGTGATGCCCCAACCGATCAGAATCGCTCCGGCATCGGCGCGCGCGGCCATGTTTTGCGGCAGCGAGAAAATTCCCCCGCCGATCATCGACCCCACCACCAGCGCAATCAGCGCGCCCAGTCGCAGCTTCTGTGTCGGTTGCGACATGCAAGTCTCCTTGAAAAACAGTGGCGAAGTTTATTTGTAACAAGGACCGGCTAAAAATCTTGAAGGTAGATGATGCTTATCAGATAAAGGTTCAGATTTACGCTTCATATATAGCCGAGAACGATAACGCATAGCACGTCGAGACAATTCTGTGCGCTGATCCTGATTAATCAATTCTGTACTGAAAACAGCAGCGGAAAATTTGCCAAACGCCAGAAAAGAACTAGCGTGATAATTCGAAAGTAATAATAGCCATTCCCAACCACATAGCCACAAAGCCTCTAGAACGGGCCTCGCAGACGAAAGCCATATGCCACTAGTGGTTGCCTAAGTCATTCATTAACAATGGAATGTGACCATGAACTGATCTACGTCAGCTGTTTGAACAGACAACAGATTTACGCTGTGATCTCTTCTCTCCTGCAATGGAGTCATGCAAATGTCTGAAGCGCCCGGAAAACTAAGACTCGGTGCACTGGTTGCACTGGTAGTCGGTTCAATGATCGGTGGCGGGATATTTTCGTTGCCACAAAACATGGCCGCCAGTGCTGACGTCGGTGCGGTGCTGATCGGCTGGGCCATCACCGCAGTCGGCATGCTCACCCTCGCTTTTGTCTTTCAGACTCTCGCCAATCGCAAGCCGGACCTGGACGGCGGTGTCTACGCCTACGCCAAGGCCGGATTCGGCGATTACATGGGTTTCTCGTCCGCCTGGGGCTACTGGATCAGCGCCTGGCTGGGCAACGTCGGTTACTTCGTGCTGCTGTTCAGCACCCTCGGTTATTTCTTTCCGATATTCGGTGAAGGCAACACCCCGGCGGCGGTGATCGGTGCCTCGGTATTGCTGTGGGGCGTGCATTTTCTGGTGCTGCGCGGGATCAAGGAAGCAGCGTTCATCAACCTGGTGACCACGGTGGCCAAGGTCGTGCCGCTGCTGCTGTTCGTGTTGATCGCGATCTTCGCCTTCAAACTGGACATCTTCACCGCCGACATCTGGGGCGTGAAAAACCCTGACCTGGGCAGTGTGATGAACCAGGTGCGCAACATGATGCTGGTCACCGTGTGGGTGTTCATCGGCATCGAGGGCGCGAGCATCTTCTCGGCGCGGGCGGAAAAACGTTCCGACGTCGGTAAAGCCACGGTGATCGGTTTCATCACCGTGCTGCTGTTCCTGGTGCTGGTCAACGTGCTGTCGCTGGGCATCATGACCCAGCCGGAACTGGCGAAACTGCAGAACCCGTCGATGGCTGCGGTACTTGAACACGTGGTCGGGCATTGGGGGGCGGTGCTGATCAGCGTCGGCCTGATCATCTCGCTGTTGGGGGCGCTGCTGTCGTGGGTGCTGCTGTGTGCGGAGATCATGTTCGCCGCCGCCAAAGACCACACCATGCCGGAGTTTCTGCGCAAGGAAAACGCCAATCACGTACCGGTCAACGCCCTGTGGCTGACCAACGCGATGGTGCAGATCTTCCTGATCATCACCCTGTTTTCGGCGAGCACTTACCTGTCGCTGATCTACCTCGCCACGTCGATGATTCTGGTGCCGTATCTGTGGTCGGCGGCTTACGCCCTGCTGCTGGCGGTGCGTGGCGAGAGTTACGAAGGCTTCGCCGCCGAGCGGCGCAAGGATCTGATTATCGGCGGCATCGCCCTGATTTATGCGGTGTGGCTGCTGTATGCCGGCGGGGTCAAGTATCTGCTGCTCTCGGCCCTGCTCTACGCACCCGGCGCGATTTTGTTCGCCAAGGCCAAGCTGGAACTCAAGCAAGCGATTTTCACCAACGTCGAGAAGCTGATTTTCGCCGCAGTGGTCATAGGCGCCGTGGTGGCGGCCTACGGTCTCTACGATGGCTTCCTGACGCTGTAACCCCTGATTGAATTGTCATCTGGAGGAACATTGAAATGACCACGGAAAAAGTGAAGTACGGCGTCCACTCCGAAGCCGGGAAACTGCGTAAAGTCATGGTCTGCTCCCCAGGTCTGGCCCATCAGCGGCTGACCCCGAACAACTGCGATGAACTGCTGTTCGACGACGTGCTGTGGGTGGCGCAGGCCAAGCGCGATCACTTCGACTTCGTCACCAAGATGCGTGAGCGCGGCATCGACGTGCTGGAAATGCACAACCTGCTCACCGACATCGTCGCCATGCCTGAGGCGCTGGACTGGATTCTGGAGCGCAAGGTCACCGCCGATTCGGTGGGCCTGGGCCTGATCAACGAAGTCAAATCCTGGCTGAAAAGCCTCGAACCACGGCACATTGCCGAGTTTCTGATTGGCGGGGTTTCCGCCGACGATCTGCCGGACAGCTTCGGTGGCAAGACCATCCAGATGTTCCGCGACTTCCTCGGCCACTCCAGCTTCATTCTGCCGCCGCTGCCGAACACCCAGTTCACCCGCGACACCACCTGCTGGATCTACGGCGGCGTGACGCTCAACCCGATGTACTGGCCAGCGCGCCGTCAGGAAACCCTGCTGACTACCGCCATCTACAAATTCCATCCCCAGTTCACCAACGCCGACTTCGAGATCTGGTACGGCGACCCGGACAAGGATCACGGCAGCTCCACCCTTGAGGGCGGCGACGTCATGCCGATCGGCAATGGCGTGGTGTTGATCGGCATGGGCGAACGTTCGTCGCGTCAGGCCATCGGCCAACTGGGGCTGAACCTGTTCAAGAACAAAGCCGTGGAAAAAGTCATCGTCGCCGGCCTGCCGAAATCCCGCGCAGCGATGCACCTGGACACCGTGTTCAGCTTCTGCGACCGCGACCTGGTGACGATCTTCCCCGAAGTGGTCAACCAGATCGTCGCCTTCACCCTGCGCCCTGACGACAGCAAACAGGGCGGCATCGACATTCGCCGCGAAGAAGGCAGTTTCCTCGACACCGTCGCCGCGGCGCTCAACCTGCCCAAGCTGCGCGTGGTGGAAACCGGCGGCAACAGCTTCGCCGCCGAACGCGAGCAATGGGACGACGGCAACAACGTGGTGGCGGTGGAACCGGGCGTGGTCATCGGCTACGACCGCAACACCTACACCAACACCCTGCTGCGCAAGGCCGGCGTGGAAGTCATCACCATCAGCGCCGGCGAACTGGGCCGCGGCCGCGGCGGCGGCCACTGCATGACCTGCCCGATCATCCGCGACCCGATCGATTACTAACCTCTGAGCCCTGGCCGGCACTTACCGAGTGCAGCCAGGGGGATAACCGACACCGAAGGAGATCCATCATGGCTTTTAACATCCACAACCGTAACCTGCTCAGCCTGGAACACCACACCCCACGTGAGCTGCGTTACCTGCTCGACCTGTCCCGCGATCTGAAACGCGCCAAGTACACCGGCACCGAGCAACAACACCTGAAGGGCAACAACATCGCCCTGATCTTCGAAAAAACCTCGACCCGCACCCGTTGCGCGTTCGAAGTCGCCGCCTACGACCAAGGCGCCAACGTTACCTACATCGACCCGAATTCCTCGCAGATCGGCCACAAGGAAAGCATGAAGGACACCGCCCGCGTGCTCGGGCGCATGTACGACGCAATCGAATACCGTGGCTTCAAACAGGAGATCGTCGAGGAGCTGGCCAAGTTCGCCGGGGTGCCGGTGTTCAACGGCCTGACCGATGAGTATCACCCGACCCAGATGATCGCCGACGTGCTGACCATGCGTGAACACGCCGACAAGCCAATCCACGAAATCAGCTACGCCTACCTCGGCGATGCGCGCAACAACATGGGCAACTCGCTGCTGCTGATCGGCGCCAAACTGGGCATGGACGTGCGCATCTGCGCGCCGAAGGCCCTGTGGCCGCTGGACGATCTGGTTGAGCGTTGCCATAAATATGCGGAAGAAAGTGGCGCACGCATCACCCTGACCGAAGATCCGAAAGCCGCCGTTAAAGGCGTCGACTTCATCCACACCGACGTTTGGGTGTCGATGGGCGAACCGGTGGAAGCCTGGGCCGAGCGCATCCAGCAATTGCTGCCGTATCAGGTCAACGCCGAACTGATGAAAGCCAGCGGCAACCCGCGCACCAAGTTCATGCACTGCCTGCCCGCCTTTCACAACAGCGATACCAAAGTCGGCAAGCAGATTGCCGAGCAGTATCCGCACCTGAAAAACGGCATCGAAGTGACCGACGACGTGTTCGAGTCGCCCGCCTGCATCGCCTTCGAGCAAGCGGAAAACCGCATGCACACGATCAAGGCGATTCTGGTCTCGACCCTGGCTGATCTCTAAGTCCTACAACGCTTCATGTAGGAGTGAGCCTGCTCGCGATAGCGGTCCGACATTCAACATTGATGTCGACTGATACTCCGTCATCGCGAGCAGGCTCACTCCTACAGTTAACCGAGTCGTTTGCCTTTCCTCTGTTCAGAAGGACATGCACCATGCGTATCGTCGTAGCTCTGGGCGGTAACGCCCTGCTCCGCCGTGGCGAGCCGATGACCGCTGACAACCAGCGCGCCAACATCCGCATCGCCACCGAGCAAATCGCCAAGATCCATCCCGGCAACCAACTGGTCATTGCCCACGGCAATGGCCCGCAAGTCGGCCTGCTGTCGCTGCAAGCGGCGGCCTACACCTCGGTCAGCCCGTACCCGCTGGACGTCCTCGGCGCCGAAACGGAGGGCATGATCGGCTACATCATCGAACAGGAAGTGGGCAACCTGCTCGACTTCGAAGTGCCGTTCGCCACCCTGCTCACTCAGGTCGAAGTCGACGCCAACGACCCGGCTTTCAAGAACCCGACCAAACCGATCGGCCCGGTCTACGACAAGGCCGAAGCGGAAAAACTCGCCGCCGAGAAAGGCTGGGCGATTGCCCCGGACGGCGACAAATACCGTCGTGTGGTGGCCAGCCCACGGCCGAAACGCATCTTCGAAATCCGCCCGATCAAGTGGCTGCTCGACAAAGGCAGCATCGTGATCTGCGCCGGCGGCGGCGGGATTCCGACAATGTACGACGAGCAGCGCAACCTCAAGGGCATCGAGGCGGTGATCGACAAGGACCTGTGTTCGGCGCTGCTCGCTGAACAGCTGGAGGCCGATCTGCTGGTGATCGCTACCGACGTCAATGCGGCGTTCATCGACTACGGCAAACCGACGCAGAAAGCCATCGCCGAAGCGCACCCGGACGAACTCGAACGGCTGGGTTTCGCCGCCGGCTCCATGGGACCGAAGGTGCAGGCAGCCTGCGAATTCGCGCGCCATACTGGCAAGGTTGCAGTGATCGGTTCGCTGGCAGATATCGAAGCGATCGTGCAAGGCACCGCCGGTACCCGTGTGACCACGGCCAAGCCCGGCATCAGCTACCGAGAACAATAACTCCGGGGGCAGGCCCTGGGCCTGCCCTTCTCCCATGCCTTGAAAGGAGTAACTCAATGGCCCAATTCGAACCTGGTCATTTGCACATCGAGCGACACGCGCTGACCGACGATGACGTCAATTATAACGTGTGCCTGGACTACGAAGTGTTCACCGATCCGCAGAAAGGCAAAGGCATTCAGTTCACCCTGCATGGCAGCATGCAAGGCAAGGACGTGAAAGAGGTGTTTTTTCTGCCCAAGGAAGAGGCTTACAACTTCGCCCGCGATGTGACGCGGATTGCCGAGAAGTACGGGATTCCCAAGTCCCACAGCCAGATCGGCTCGGTGCACAAGCATTACGATCTGATGTTCGAGGACATTCGGCAGAAACTGAATATGCACTCCGGGGATCCGGTGAATCCTGAGCATTTCGAATAAAGATCAAAAGCCCCTCACCCTAGCCCTCTCCCGGAGGGAGAGGGGACTGAACGGTGGATGCTTCGGAATTACGCCGTCCTGATACTGCGTCACTGAATCCATAATCGACTCGATCTTTCAGGCCGAAGTATCACCCAAGACACCGCGGTCGGCTCCCTCTCCCCCTGGGAGAGGGCTGGGGTGAGGGTGCTTTTGCTTTCACCTGCCTCCAAGCCCAAGGCATACTTGCGCCCTCCCCGCCCTGCAGATCACTGAACCGCCCCATGCGTATCCACGTCAGCTTCATCGACCGCGTCGGCATTACCCAGGAAGTCCTGGCTATCCTCGGTGGGCGCAATCTCAATCTGGATGCGGTGGAGATGATCCCGCCGAACGTCTACATCGACGCGCCGACCCTGAGCGCGCAAGTGCTCGAAGAGCTCAAGGATGCGCTGTTTCGGGTCCGTGGCGTCGAGGCGGTGACGGTGGTCGACATCCTTCCCGGCCAGCGTCGACACCTGCAACTCGATGCCCTGCTGGCGGCGATGACCGACCCGGTGCTGGCCCTCGACAGCGCCGGCAAGGTGCTGCTGGCCAACCCGGCGTTGATCGCGCTGTACGGTCGCGAACCGGCCGGGGAAAGTGTCGCGGATCTGTTCAACGACCCGGCGCTGCTCGACACCCTGCTCGAACATGGCTTTCGCCTGCCGCTGCGCGAGATCACCGTCAACGGCCAGACCTTGCTGCTCGACGCCACGCCGATCACCGACGCCGGCGCCCTGCTCACCCTGTATCAACCGAACCGCATCGGCGAACAGCTCTCGGCACTGCACCACGATCACGCCGAAGGCTTCGATGCGCTGCTCGGCGAATCCCCGGCAATCCGCACCCTCAAGGCCCGCGCGCAGCGGGTTGCCGCGCTGGATGCGCCGCTGCTGATCCAGGGCGAAACCGGTACCGGTAAAGAACTGGTCGCCCGCGCCTGCCATGCGATCAGCGCGCGCCACAGTGCGCCGTTTCTCGCCCTCAACTGCGCAGCGTTGCCAGAGAACCTCGCCGAAAGCGAACTGTTCGGCTACGCCCCCGGCGCTTTCACAGGAGCAGCGCGCGGCGGCAAACCCGGGCTGATGGAATTGGCCAACCAAGGCACGGTGTTTCTCGATGAGATCGGCGAAATGTCACCGTACCTGCAAGCCAAACTGCTGCGTTTTCTCAACGACGGCAGTTTCCGCCGGGTGGGCGGTGATCGCGAAGTAAAGGTCGATGTGCGCATCCTCAGCGCCACCCATCGCGATCTGGAAAAAATGGTCAGCGAAGGCCTGTTCCGCGAAGACCTGTTCTATCGCCTCAACGTGCTCAACGTCGAAGTGCCGCCGCTGCGCGAACGCGGCCAGGACATTCTGCTGCTAGCACGCTATTTCATGCAGCAAGCCTGTGCACAGATTCAACGCCCGGTCTGCCGCCTCGCGCCGGGGACTTACCCGGCGCTGCTCGGCAACCGCTGGCCGGGCAATGTGCGGCAGCTGCAGAACGTGATCTTCCGCGCGGCGGCGATCTGTGAAAGCAGCCTGGTGGATATCGGCGACCTCGACATCGCCGGCACCTCGGTCGCGCGGCAGACCGACACCGACGTCGACAGCCTTGAACAGGCAGTCGAAGGGTTCGAGCGCGAACTGCTGGAAAAGCTCTATGTGAGCTACCCGTCAACCCGACAACTGGCGAGCCGTTTGCAGACCTCGCACACCGCGATCGCCCACCGGCTGCGCAAGTACGGCATACCCAATAAAGCCTGAACACACCACCGCCCCCTGTAGGAGTGAGCCTGCTCGCGATAGCGGTGTATCAGTCAACACACTTCTAGCTGACGTACCGCTATCGCGAGCAGGCTCACTCCTACAGGGGACCGCGGCGATCTTGAAAACGACCTCCATCTGTACTGAAACCGCTACAGCGGAACGATATCGATACACCCTCCCCTGATCAGCGCTGTGCAAGGCTTTGATCCCGTTCAGCTTTTTTCCTCGCCTTCGCCTGTAGCGATTTCGCTACACTTATCACTTGAGCCCGGCGCCCAATAATCCCTAACTCATTGATTAAAAACACAAAAATCTTATTGGCCGCATTCTTGCTACTCATTTCCTCATCAATAAGGGCACCACCGCCCACCGCTTTCCACCGCGTCCACCAGACGAGTCTGGCCCCTGAGGAGTTTCCATGAGCGAGTTGCGTTTTACTGAAGATCACGAATGGCTGCGCACCGAAGCTGACGGCAGCGTTACTGTCGGCATTACCGCTTTCGCGCAGAACGCCCTGGGCGACGTGGTGTTCGTGCAACTGCCTGAGCTGCAGACCTACGAAAAAGGCGCCGAAGCCGCCACCGTCGAATCGGTAAAGGCTGCCAGCGGCGTGTACATGCCGCTCGATGGCGACGTACTGGAAGTCAACCCGGCGCTGGAAGATGCCCCGGAACTGGTCAACGAAGATCCGCTGGGCAAGGGCTGGTTCTTCCGCTTCCAGCCAAGCGACGCCGCGGCCGTCGCCAAACTGCTCGATCAGGACGCTTACGACCGTCTGATCAAAGCCCAAGCCGAAGCCTGAGGAATAACGTCATGACCCAAGTAAACCTCGGCACCGCCAACGAATTCATCGCCCGTCACATCGGCCCGCGCGCCGGCGACGAGCAAGCCATGCTCAACAGCCTCGGCTTCGATTCCCTCGAAGCCCTGAGCGCCAGCGTCATCCCGGAAAGCATC
>Ga0196970_1001128_pt1 | contig 20631 bp, 18 predicted proteins | sample S1v_513CmetaG_FD_148672 | JGI IMG/M metagenome (GOLD analysis project Ga0196970, IMG submission 148672) | Soil microbial communities from Anza Borrego desert, Southern California, United States - S1+v_5-13C | ecosystem: Environmental > Terrestrial > Soil > Desert | place: USA: California...
GCCGGCGCCCGCGGCCCGCGCGGCCTCTTCGCCCAGCGCCGCCGCCTGCTCGACGCGCGCTACCTGCGCATGCTGGCCGACGTACCGCGCTTCCACCGCGACGCGCGCCACGTGCTCGAGGGCACCGCCGGGGCCGCCGACGACGACCTCACCTGGGGGCAGTTCCTGCAGCGCGGCGGCTACTCGCAGTACTTCGTCGAGCACTTCGCAGTGCCGCTGGTGGCCTGCGTGTGGTCCGCCGGTGACGACGACGCCCAGGCGTACCCAGCGCGGCACCTCTTCCAGTTCCTCGCCAACCACGGGATGCTGACGATCGGCGGCTCCCCCGCCTGGCGCACGGTCAGGGGCGGCTCCCGCACGTACGTCGATCGGGTCGCCGCCGCCCTCGGAGACGTGCGAGCAGGGAGCCCGGTGACGGCCGTGGAGCGGCACGACGACGGCGTGGACGTCCGCACGGCCGACGGCCGCACCCACCGCTTCGACAAGGTCGTCATCGCCACGCACGCGGACGACGCCCTCGCGATCCTTGCCGACGCGACCCCCGAGGAGAAGGCCGCGCTCGCGGCGATCGGGTACTCGACGAACCACACGTGGCTGCACCGCGACGGCAGCGTCCTCCCGGCCGACCGGGACGCCCGCGCCTCGTGGAACTACCGGAAGGAGACGTGCGACGTGCACGCCTCACGGGTGCTCGTGAGCTACTGGATGAACCGGCTCCACGGCTTCGACACGCCGGACGACCTCGTCGTCACGCTGAACGCCACCGACCGGGTGGACGACGCCGCCGTCGTCGCCCGGATGACGTACCGGCACCCGGTCTTCACACCCGAGGCCGTCCGGGCGGCCGCGGAGCTGCGCACGGCGGGCGGCGACCGGCTGGCCTTCGCCGGCGCCCACCTCGGCTGGGGCTTCCACGAGGACGGCGCCCGCTCCGGGCTCGAGGCGGCGCGGCGCCTGGGGGCGACGTGGTGACCGCGACGCTCGCCGACCCCGCCGGCACCCCTACCGCCACCGCCACCGGGACCGGCCCGCGCGCGGCACGCTGCACCGCAGCGGCTCCGCTGGGCACGGCGCGTCGGGACGCAGTCGCGCCGCCTCCGGTGCCCGCACTCGTCGTCGGCACGGTGACCCACACCCGCCGTACTCCCCTGGAGCACACCTTCACCTACCGGCACTACCAGTGGCTCGTGGACGTGGCCGACCTCCCGCAGCTGCGTGGACCGCGGCGCTGGCTGGCCGGGTTCGACGCCCGCGACCACCTCGACGGCGGGCGCCTCGGCGGTGGCATCCGCGGGGACGTCGTGCGGTTCTGCGCGTCACGCGGCGTCCACGTCCGCCGGACCGACCGCGTGCTGATGCTCGCCCATGCTCGCGTCCTCGGGCACACCTTCGACCCGATGACGGCCTTCTGGGTGCTCCGCGACGACGGCACCCTGCGCACCGTGGTCGTCGAGGTGCACAACACCTACGGAGGCCGGCACGCCTACCTCGTGGACCCGGACGAGCGCGGGCGCGCGACGGTGGCCAAGGCGTTCTACGTCTCGCCGTTCACGCCGCTGGCCGGCACCTACGCCATGCGCCTGCTCCTGCGGCCCGACCGCGTCGCCGTGGCGATCGGCCTCGACGTCGACGGTGCGCGGGTCCTCGACGCCGCGGTCGACGGGAGGCCCGTCCCGGCCACGCCAGGCGCCGTCGTGCGCATCGCGCTGCGCCACCTGCCCATGACCTGGCGCGTGACCGCGCTGATCCGCGTGCACGGCATCGTCCTGTGGCTGCGTCGCCTCCCCGTGCAACCTGGCGCCCGCCGGACGAAGGATGTCTCATGACCGTCGACCCACCCACCTGCCTGAGCCGTCCACGCCCGTGCGTGCGCGCCCGCATCGCCCGCCGGGTGGCGCGGCGCATCGTCGGCCGTGTCCCCGTCCGGGTCGAGCTGCCCGGCGGCGGGCTGCTCGCGCCCGCGCCGGACGACGCCCCCGCCATCCGCGTGCAGCGACCCCGGGCGTTCTTCACCCGGCTCGGGCACGCCCCGAAGATCGGCTTCGGTGAGTCCTACATGGCCGGGGACTGGCGCGCCGCGCCCGGGACGGACCTCGGGGAGGCGTTGCGCCCGTTCGCGGCGAGCATCTCCACGGCCGTCCCGGCGTGGATGCAGCGGGTCCGCGGCCTGGTCGAGGAGCGCGTGCCCCACCTGCAGCGGAACACCCTGCACGGCTCGCGCCGCAACATCGCCGCCCACTACGACCTCAGCAACGACCTGTTCGCGGCCTTCCTCGACCCGTCGCTCACGTACAGCTCGGCCCTGTTCGACGAGGCGCGGCCCTGGTCCGACCAGACGCTCGAGGAGGCGCAGCTGCGCAAGGTCGACGCGGCGCTCGACGGCGTGGGGGTCGGCCCGGGGACCCGCCTGCTGGAGATCGGCACCGGCTGGGGGACGCTCGCCATCCGCGCCGCGCAACGCGGGGCGCACGTGACCACCCTGACTCTCTCCGCGGAGCAGGCCGCCCTCGCCGGCAAGCGGGTGGCCGAGCTGGGACTCACGGAGCGTGTCGACATCCGCCTGCAGGACTACCGCGAGGTCGAGGGGACCTACGACGCCGTCGTGAGCGTCGAGATGATCGAGGCCGTCGGCGACGAGTACTGGCCCACGTACTTCCAGGCGATCGACCGGCTGCTCGCGCCGGGCGGCGTCGCGGTCGTCCAGGCGATCCTCATGGCTCACGACCGTTACCTGGCCACCCGTCGGTCGTTCAGCTGGATCCAGAAGTACATCTTCCCCGGCGGGATCATCCCGTCCATGCGCGCGATCGAGGAGACCACGCGCGAGCACACGACGCTGCGGGTCACGGCGGCGCACCACTTCGGCGCCCACTACGCCGAGACGCTGCGCCGCTGGCGGTCCACCTTCGGTGCGCGCTGGCCGGAGATCACCGCGCTCGGCTTCGACGAGACCTTCCGGCGCATGTGGGAGTTCTACCTGGCGTACAGCGAGTCGGGCTTCGCCACGGGCTACCTCGACGTGGCCCAGGTCCGGCTCGGGCGGGTGACCGCATGACGGGCCGGACGCCCCGACGCGCCACGCGTCCGCTCCGGGGCCAGCGTGTGTGGTTGGTGGGGGCGTCCAGCGGTATCGGCGCCGCGCTGGCGACAGAACTCGTGCGGCGCGGAGCGCGCGTGGCGGTCACCGCGCGGCGCCGGGACCGGCTCGAGGAGGTCTCCGGCGGACTGATGTCCGTCGTCCCCGCCGACGCGACGGACGCCGGAGCCCTCAGCGCCGCGGCCGCCGCGGCGGCGGAGGAGCTCGGGGGCCTGGACGTCGTCGTGTGGTGCGCGGGCTACTGGAAGCGGACCGACGCCGCCCGCTGGGACACCGCGGACTTCGCGCGGCACGTCGACGTCAACCTCCTGGGCCTCAACACCGTGCTGGGCGCTGTGCTGCCGGACATGGTGAAGCGCCGCGCCGGCCACGTCGTCGGCGTCGCGTCCGTGGCCGGGTACCGAGGGCTCCCCGGGTCCGAGGCGTACGGCGCGACGAAGGCCGCCCAGATCGCGCTGCTCGAGTCGCTGCGGGCGTCCCTGCTGCGGCGCGGCGTCCGGGTGACGACCGTGAGCCCCGGCTTCGTCCGCACCGAGATGACCGAGCAGAACAGCTTCCCGATGCCGTTCATCGTGGACGCCGACGTCGCCGCGCGGGCGATCGCCGACGGCCTCGAACGCGGCCGGGCCGAGGTCGTGTTCCCGTGGCAGATGGCGGTCCTCATGAAGGCCGCCCGGCTGGTTCCGGTGCGCCTGTGGGCGCGCCTCGTGGCGCCACGGCGCCGGGGCGGGTGAGAGGCTGGCCGCATGAGCGATCAGCGCCCCGTCGCCGTCCAGTTCAAGGTGGACGTGCCGTCCGACGTCGAGGCGGGCGTGCCCGCGGACTTCGCGAACGTCTGGCACACCCGCACCTCCTTCGTGATCGACTTCGCGGTGCCCAAGGGGCCGCCCACCCTCGTGGACGGCCCCGACGACGGGAACCGGCACGCGGTCGTCTCGGCGCGTGTCGTCGCCCGGGTCCGGATCCCACCGGAGCAGGCCTTCGAGATCGCCCGCGCCCTCACCCAGCAGCTCGACCAGTGGGAGAAGGAGACGGGTCGCCGTCAGGTCCCGCCGTCCGCACCGCCCACCGGCCCCACGAACATCCCGGGCGCCTGACCCGGTCTGCTCACTGAAGCGCCGCTCGAGGTCGAGGGAACTGGTCGAGTTCGAGGCGGCGGAGCCTCGAACTCGAGCAGAAGCCGCGAACTCCACAGCCGTGGCGCGCGCAGAAGGCCGACCGTCGGGGGTGGGTGCCCGGACTGCCGGCAGGTCGATCGGGTCGTCAGGCCGCCTGGTCGTAGCTCTCGACGACCGACACGTCGAGCGCCCACTCGACCGGGCAGTCCCCGAACAGCAGCCGCCCGGCCTCCGTGGCGGCGTCGCGAACGGCGACGGCCACCTCGTCGGCGACCTCGACAGGCGCGTGCACCACCACCTCGTCGTGCAGGAAGAACACCAGGTGGGGCCGACCGGGCAGCGCGCGGAGCCGACGCCGGAGCGCCGCCATCCAGCACAGCGCCCACTCGGCGGCGGTCCCCTGCACGATGAAGTTCCGCGTGAACCGGCCCCAGTCGCGGCGCCGCGCACGGGCCGCACGCACGTCCTCGGGGCTGGCGTCGACCGACGCCGCCGCGTCGGCGCTCGCCTGCCAGCGCTCCCCGGGCACCGGCGATGACCTGCCCAACCAGGTCGTGACCACCTCGAACCGCTCGCCCGCCCGCGCGGCGGCCTCGACCATGCCGATCGCCCGCGGGAACGCGCTCTCGAGCCGGGGCATCAGCACGGCGCTCGCGCCGGTCGTCGCGCCGTACATCGCCCCCAGCATCGCGGTCTTGGCGTGCTTGCGGGTCTCGACGACCCCCGCCTCCACGAAGCCCTGGTAGAGGTCGGCCCGCCGTGCGGCCGCCGCCATGGCGCCGTCGCCGGACATCGCCGCGAGGACCCGGGGCTCCAGCTGGGCGGCGTCGGCGACCACGAGGCGCCAGCCCGGATCGGCGCGGGCCGCGCCCCGGATGGCGGCCGGGAGCTGGAGCGCACCACCGCCGCTCGTCGCCCACCGGCCGGTGACGACACCGCCCGGGACGTAGTCCGGTCTGAACCGCCCGTCGGCGACCCAGGTGTCGAGCCACGCCCAGCCGTTGGCGCTCAGCAGCCGCGCCAGCTTCTTGTACTCCAGCAGCGGCGCAACGACGGGGTGGTCGAGTTCGCGGATCTCGTGGACGCGCGTGCTCGACACGTCGAGGCCCGCGAGGTGCAGCGCGTGCAGCAGGTCCGGCTGCGAGTCGAGGTTCACGCCCGGCTGGCCCAGCAGCTCACGCACCTGCCGGGCGAGGGCCTCGACCTTCGCGGGCCGCCCACCGCCACGTGGCCGTTCGCCCAGGAGGTCCGTGAGGATCCGGTCGTGCGCATCGGCGTCCCACGGGAGGCCGTCGGCGTGCATCTCGGCGGCGATCAGGGCGCCCGTCGACTCGGCGGCCAGGAGCAGCCGGAGTCGCCCGGGCGCGGTGGACCCCGCGACGGCGGCGAGCTGCCTCGCCAGCTCCGCCGCGGCGTCCGGCGGACCGGCGGGGCCGGCCGCGTCGTCGTCGTCGTCGAAGAGGCTGGCGACCGCCTCGGCCGGCGCGGGCCGCGCCTCGTCCCACGGACCCGGAGGAGCGGTCGCGAGCCCCGACCCGGCGCAGTACGTGCTCCCCCGCAGGATCGTGTGGCAGAGCCGCAGGTCGTGGCAGCGCTCGACGCGGACGCCGGCGTCCAGGAGCGGGGGGTACCGGCGCGCCGTGTCGTCCCACACCCACCGAGGGTGTTCGCCCTCCCGCTCCCGCACGACGCCGGGCAGATCCGCCGCGGCGACGGTCACGCCGCGCACCGGACGCCCGGCGTCGTCGACGTCCTCCACCACGACGGGGCCGGGCGCGTCGCCGTCTCGGAGCAGGACGAAGGGCACGTCTGCATTCTCGCGCCCCGCCCCGACACCCGCCGGAATCGGCCCCAGGGACGCGTCCGCCGCGGCAGGATGGCGCCGGCGCCCCTCGCGCCCCCCGCTGCCCGGGGCCGCGGGCATGGAGGCACCGTGTCCGTCCCGCCCTTCCCGCCCCCCGCCGAACCGCGGCCCGCGCCGGTGCCGGGCACCCCGCCTCCAGGCATCACCCTCGGCTGGTTCCCGGAGGAGCAGGACTACCTGGAGGCGTTCCGTGCGGTCGGTCGCAAGCAGCGGACGAGGCAGGCCGTCGCCAACGTCGCCGTCGGCGTCGCCGTCGCGGTGCTGGGCGCCGTCGTCGACCAGACCTTCCTGGTCCTCACCGGCGTCGTCCTGACGATCCTCGGCCTCTACGTGGCGGGCCCGGGACTCACGCAGACCATCCGGCGGGCGTGGCGTGGGTCGCCGGCGCTCCAGGGGCCACGGCAGATGCTCGTGTCGCCGGAGCAGGGCGTGACCGAGTGGTTCCCGGGGTACGTGGGCACGAGCGCCTGGTCGCGCTACGCAGCGGTGGTCGAGACCGAGCGCGTCTTCGTCCTCACGGTCCGCGACCTCGCCGGCAACCACATCGAGGTGATCGCCAAGCGCGGCCTGCCACCGGGGATGGATCCCGCGTGGTTCGGCGACGCCCTCCGCGCCTGGGTCGCCGGGGGCGGCGCCCCCGCCGGGAGCCGCTGAACCGTCGGCGCCGGTGGGCGCGGTCCGCGTCGTCGGCCGACGATCAGCGCCGGAGGAAGCCGCCGAGGTCCGGCGGGACGGGGAGCTGGCCGGCGTCGTCGGGCCCGCCGCCGAGGCCGAAGGCCGACCCCGGCGCGGCGGCCGGCTTCTCCGACGCGCGGGTCGCGGCCTCGCGCTCCTGCTGCGCGCGCTTCGCGGGGTTGCCCGACTTCGCCTTGGCCTTGCCGCCCTTGGGGGCCGGCGCCATGCGCCCGCGCGACTTCTTGCCGGTGCCGAACCCGGGCATCCCCGGCATGCCCGGGACGCCGCCGCGGGCGACCTGCTTCATCATCACCTGCGCCTGGGCGAACCGCTCCAGCAGCTGGTTGACGTCCGTCGTCGTCGTGCCCGAGCCGCGCGCGATGCGTGAGCGCCGCGAGCCGTTGATGAGCTTGGGGTTGGCGCGCTCGGCCGGGGTCATGGACCGCACGATGGCCTCGATGCGGTTGATCTCGCGCTCGTCGAAGCTGTCCAGCTGCTCACGCATCTGGCCCATGCCGGGGAGCATCCCGAGCATCTTCTTCATCGAGCCCATCTGGCGCAGGCCCTGCACCTGGACCAGGAAGTCCTCGAGCGTGAAGTCCTCGCCGCCGACCAGCTTGTCGGCCATCTTCTGGGCCTGCTCGGCGTCGAACGCGCGCTCGGCCTGCTCGATGAGCGACATGACGTCGCCCATGTCCAGGATGCGTGAGGCCATCCGGTCGGGATGGAAGATCTCGAAGTCGGTGAGCTTCTCGCCGGTGGAGGCGTACATCACCGGGCGGCCGGTGACGCTCGCGATCGACAGGGCCGCACCACCGCGGGCGTCGCCGTCGAGCTTGGCGAGGACGACGCCGGTGAAGCCCACCCCGTCCTCGAACGCCCGGGCGGTCGCGACGGCGTCCTGACCGATCATGGCGTCGACGACGAACAGGATCTCGTCGGGCTGCACGGCATCGCGGATGTCCGCCGCCTGCTGCATCATCTCGGCGTCGACGCCGAGGCGGCCGGCGGTGTCGACGATCACCACGTCGTGCTGCCGCTCGCGGGCCAGGGCGACCGCCTCCCGCGCGACGGCGACGGGGTCACCCGGCGGGGCCGTCAGCGCTCCGGCGACACCCTCCTGAACGCCGGGGTGCGGGGCGAACACCGGCACGCCCGCCCGTTCGCCGACCACCTGCAGCTGGGTGACCGCGTTGGGGCGCTGGAGGTCGGCGGCGACCAGGACGGGGGTGTGCCCGCGCTCGCGCAGGTGCAGGCCGAGCTTCCCGGCGAGGGTCGTCTTGCCCGCGCCCTGCAGGCCCGCGAGCAGGATGACGGTCGGCGGGTGCTTGGCGAAGCGCAGCGGCCGCTGCTCCCCGCCGAGGATCGTCACGAGCTCCTCGTTGACGATCTTCACCACCTGCTGCGCCGGGTTCAGGGCACCGGACACCTCCGCGGACAGCGCCCGCTCCCGCACGGTCGCCGTGAACTCGCGCACCACCGGGACCGCGACATCGGCGTCGAGGAGCGCACGCCGGATCTCCCGGATCGTGGCGTCGATGTCCGCCTCGGACAGCCGACCCCTGGTGCGCAGGTTCTTGAACGTCGACGTCAGGCGGTCGGAGAGCGTGGCGAACACGGGACCTCACGGGTGTGGGTACGGGGCTGACTCGGCTGCGGATCAGGGTGCCGCAGGCTTCAGGGTACCGTCCGGCGCCGTCCCGGCCGGTGGTGGGGCGCCCCAGGGGTCGGGCGGCCGGCGGCCCGTGAGGTGCAGGTGCGCCGCCGTGGTCAGGTCGTGGACCAGCCGCGCCCGCCACGGCGTCCACACGGTCGGGCCGGCCGCGGAGGCGTCGGCCTCGGTGAGGGCGCGGAGGGTGAGCAGCAGGTCCGCGCGGCCGTCCACGGCGTCGCACAGCTCGGCGACGGTCGCCGGGTCCTCCACGTCCCGCCCGACGGCCAGGATCGCCAGGGTCAGGTGGTGCCGCACGAGGCGCACGACGTCGTCGGCGGTCGACGCCGCCACGCCCATGCGCTGCAGGATCGTGGGCGCGAGCTCGGCGCCCGTCACGCTGTGGTCCGTCACCCCGGGCCGCTTGCCGATGTCGTGCAGGAGGGCCGCGAGCAGCAGTGTGGGGGCGCGCTCGCCGCGGGCCTGCCGGGCGGCGTGGGCGGCCGTCTCGACGAGGTGGCGGTCGACGGTGTGCCGGTGGATCGGCGAGCGCTGGGGGCGGTTGCGGACGCCCTCCCACTCCGGGATCCAGCCACTCACGACGCCAGCGAGGTCGAGCGTCTCCCACACGGGCACCTGGGCGGCGCCGCTCGCCAGCAGGGTCATGAGGTGCTCGCGAGCGGCCGGGGGCCACGGATCGGGCAACGGCGGCGTCCGGGACAGGCTCGCCACCACCACCGGTGACAGCGGCAGCCCGGTCCGTGCCGCCGTGGCGGCCGCCCGGAGGCTCAGCAGGGCGTCGTCCTCCGGGCGGGTGCCCGCCGCGAGGACCAGCTCCCCGTCGTGCTCGACGAGCCCCTCGCCCACGGACCGCAACCGCGGCGCGAGCGGCCGGCCGCGTCGGATGACGGGGCCACGCAACGACGGCCTGGCGAGTGCCTGGCGGGCATGGCGCACCGTCGTGTCGAGGCCGAGCGCCACCGTGCGGCCCGCCTCCGCCAGCCCTGCGAGGAGGTCGTCGGCGTCCCCCGCCCCGACGAGCGCGGCCACCTCGTCCTGGTCCGCCCGCAGCAGGCGGTTGGCGCCTCGTCGCGTGACCAGGTGCACGGCGTCGCGGACGTCGAGCAGGTGGCGGTACGCGGCGTCGAGCTCCCCGTGCGGCCGGTCGGTCAGCCACGTGGCGGCGAGCGCGAAGACCACCACTGCGTCGCGGATGCCGCCGCGCGCCTCCTTCAGGTCGGGCTCGATCAGGTACGCGAGCTCCCCGCTGCGCTCGGCGCGCGCGCGGGTGGTCGTGAGCAGCAGCGGCAGACGTCGCCGGGCGGCGGACCGCCAGTCCGTGAGCAGCGCCGTCCGGGCGCGTGCCACCACGGACCGGTCCCCCGCCACGTACCGCAGGTCCAGAAGGCCGACGGCCGCGGGGAGGTCCGCGGAGGCGACCTGCCGGCACTGCGCCAGGGAACGGACCGCGTGGTCCAGCTGGAGCCCGGCGTCCCAGACCGGGTACCAGAGACGCTCCGCCACACCGGCCAGGGTCGCCGCGTCGTGGGTCCGGCCGTCGTGCAGCAGCAGCAGGTCGAGGTCGGAGCCGGGACCGGCGTCCGCGCGGCCCAGACTGCCCACCGCGCCCAGGGCGAGGCCGTCGGCGGTCGGGAGGGGGGCGACGGCGTCGTCCCAGAGGTCTGCGAGACGGGCGGTCACGAGCTGCGCGACCGCCGCGCGGCGCACGGTGCCGTCGGCGCCGGGACCGCTCATCCGGGCCGCGACGTCGAGCCTGTCGACGGCGAGGTCCCGCACCCCACGCCGGGGGTGCGGGACCTCCTCCGCCCTGCCCGACGCGCCGGCCTCCGGTCCAGTGGGCCGGCGCATCGCGCTACAGGGCGTCCGGGCCGTGCTCGCCGGTGCGGACGCGTGCGACGTCCTCCACCGGCACGGTCCAGACCTTGCCGTCGCCGATCTTGCCCGTCTGCGCCGTCTTCACGATCACGTCCGTGACGCCCGGGGCGTCCATGTCCGTGACCAGCACCTCGATGCGCACCTTGGGGATCAGGTCCACGTTGTACTCGGCGCCGCGGTAGACCTCGGTGTGGCCGCGCTGCCGGCCGTAGCCGCTCGCCTCGCTCACCGTCATCCCCCGGACCCCCGCCGCCTCCAGGGCGGCCTTGACCTCGTCCAGCCGGTGCGGCTGGATCACCGCGGTGACCAGCTTCATGCCTTCACCTCCGTCGTCGCGCGGCTCGCGCCGCTGGTCACAGGGCCGGCGTCGCCGGTCCGGACGAACGAACCGCCCAGGGCCTCGTACGCCCCCTCACCATGCACCGCCAGGTCGATGCCGGACACCTCGACGTCGTCGGACACCCGCAGGCCCATGACCGCCTTGATGGCCAGGGCGATGATGGCGGTGAGGACGCCGCTGAACACGAGCGCGGCCGCAGCGACGACGACCTGGGTGACCAGCTGGTCGAGGCCGCCGCCGTAGAGCAGGCCGTTCTGCGAGCCTTCGAGGTACCACGTGCCGTTCACGCCCTCACCGACGTTCGCGAAGAGGCCGATGAGCACGGTGCCCGTGAGGCCGCCGACCAGGTGCACGCCGACGACGTCGAGCGAGTCGTCGTAGCCGAACCGGTACTTCAGGCCGACCGCCAGGGCGCAGAGGATGCCCGCGACACCGCCGATGGCGAGGGCGCCGAAGGTGTCCACCGAGGCCGCGGCCGGGGTGATCGCCACGAGGCCCGCCACCACGCCGGACGCCGCGCCGAGGGATGTCGCGTGTCCGTAGCGGACCTTCTCCGTGCCGAGCCAGGTGAGCATCGCGAACGCCGTCGCGGCGAGCGTGTTGACCCACGCGCGCCCGGCGGTGCCGTCGGCGGCGAACTCGGAGCCGGCGTTGAAGCCGAACCAGCCGAACCACAGGAGCGCCGCGCCGAGCATCACGAACGGCAGGTTGTGCGGCCGCATGGGCTCCTTGCCGAAGCCGCGGCGCTTGCCGATGATCAGGGCGAGCACCAGGCCGGCGATACCGGCGTTGATGTGGACGACGGTCCCGCCGGCGAAGTCGATGGGGACCGAGATCGCCTCGGTGATGCCCGTGGGGCCGAGCAGGCCACCACCCCAGACCATGTGCGCGATCGGGACGTAGACCAGGCTCACCCAGACCCCCGCGAAGACCAGCCACGCGCTGAACTTCATGCGGTCCGCGACCGCACCGGAGATCAGGGCGACCGTGATGATCGCGAACGTCGCCTGGAAGGCGACGGCGACGAGGGCGGGGACCCCCGCCGCAGCCATCAGGGACTGCTCGTCGGTGATCGTGCTGACCCCGAAGAACTCGAAGGGGTCACCGATGACGCCGCCGATGTCGGAGCCGAACGCGCCCGAGTAGCCCCACAGCACCCAGATCACGCTCACCAGCCCCAACGCGGCGAAGCTCATCATCATCATGTTCAGGACCGACTTGCCCCGCACCATGCCGCCGTAGAAGAACGCCAGCCCCGGCGTCATCAGCAGCACGAGCGCGGAGGACGTCAGGATCCACGCGGTGTTTCCGCTGTCCAGCGCGAATTCCATGTGTTCGCCTCTCCCTCGCCAGCCGGGCGGCTGGTCCGAGATCAGCGTCGTGCAGCCCCGTTTCCGCCTGTGGGTGCCGGTGTTACGGCTGGGTGACAAGCGGGCGCTGGCGGTAAACGTTGCGTTTCCGCGCGGCTCCGGACCGGGCGCCGATCCATCGGGATTGACGATGGAAACGCGTGGCGGGAACGTGTCGCCATGACCAGCGAGACCCGACCGGACGCCCTCGACGCCGCCTCGACGACGGCGGCCGACGACGACTTCGCGGTGGCCTTCGAGCACGCGTTCCAGCGCGTCTACCTGCAGTTCCACCGGCGGGACGGCAAGCGCGCCGCGATGTCGGCGGCGTCGCGTGCCGTGCTCGTGCACCTGGCGCATGCCGGTCCGCTGACCGTCGGCGAGATGGCCGCACACCTCGACCGCGCCCAGTCGGTCGTCAGCGACATCGTCAGCGGCCTGGAGGCGAAAGGGCTGCTCGCCAGGGAGGCCGACCCCGCCGACCGGCGTCGGACCCTGGTCTGGCTCACCCCCGCCGGCCTCGCCGCGCTCGACGCCGACCGGCAGGTGCTCTCGCTCGAGCTCCTGCGCCGGGCGGCCGCCGGCGTCCCGGCCGAGAGCCGCGTCGCACTTCTCGGCGGGCTACGAGCACTGCTCGACGCGCCCGTCGACCCGTCCACCACCCATCACCGGAACGGAGCACGACCATGACCACACCCACCGTCAGCTGCGAGAGCTGCGGCATGCCGATCGAGACCGGGCACTACTGCGAGTACTGCACGGACGCGGACGGCGCCCTGCAGTCCTTCGACGAGCGCTTCGCGCGCATGGTCGACTGGCAGGCGCGGCGCACCCCCGGGGCGTCCCGCGCCGAGCTCGAGCGGAGCACGCTCGACTACATGGCGGGCATGCCCGCCTGGCGCGACAACCCGCGGCTGGCGGAGCTGCGGGGTTGAGGGGCTGCCGGCCCGGGTCAGTCCTGGAGCAGCCCGTCGACGAACGCCTCGGGCTCGAAGGGTGCGAGGTCGTCCGGGCCCTCGCCCAGGCCGACGAGCTTGACCGGGACGCCCAGCTCACGCTGCACCGCGACGACGATGCCACCCTTGGCGGTGCCGTCCAGCTTGGTGAGCACGATGCCGGTGACGCCGGCGACCTCGGCGAACACCTGCGCCTGACGCAGGCCGTTCTGACCGGTCGTCGCGTCGAGGACCAGGAGCACCTCGGAGATCGGGCCGCCGCGGGACAGGACGCGGGCGATCTTCCCCAGCTCGTCCATGAGGCCGGCCTTGTTCTGCAGGCGGCCGGCGGTGTCCACGAGGACCACGTCGGCGCCGTCGGTCTGCGCGTGCTGGAGGGCGTCGAAGGCGACCGCGGCCGGGTCCGCGCCGTCACGGTCCGAGCGGACGGTCGGCACGCCGACCCGGGCGCCCCACGTCTGAAGCTGGTCGGCGGCGGCCGCGCGGAACGTGTCCGCCGCTCCGAGCACCACCGTGCGTCCCTCGGCGACGAGGACGCGCGCCAGCTTGCCCACGGTCGTCGTCTTGCCGGTGCCGTTCACACCCACGACGAGCACGACGGCCGGGCGCTGGCTCCCGTCCTCGGCGGTCGCCGACACGGCCAGCGAGCGGTCCATGTCGCCGACGAGCGCGAGCAGCTGCTCGCGGAGCAGCCCACGCACCGTCGTGGTGTCCCGCACCCCCAGCACGCGGACGCGCTCGCGGAGGTGCTCGATGAGCTCGGCGGCCGGTCCGGCGCCGACGTCCGCGAGGAGCAGGGTCTCCTCGATCTCGTCCCAGTCGTCCTCGGTGAGGTGGTCCCGCGACAGGACCGTGAGCAGGCGCGTGCCCAGGGGCGACCCCGAGCGCGCCAGTCGCTCACGGAGCCGGACGAGTCGGCCCGCGACCGGCTCCGGCACCTCCGGGACCGGTTCCAGGACCTCGGGCTCGAGGGTGGCGCCCGGGGTTGTCGCGCTCGGCGCGGTTGTCCGCTCAGCGGTCGGCTCCAGCGTCGCCGTCGGCGTCCTGCCCGGCGGGGCCTTCGGTGCCGGCGGCTGCTTGCGACCGCGTCGTAGCAGGACGGTGGCCCCGACGCCCAGCACGGCGAGGGCAGGCAGCGCGAAGGGCAGGACGTCGAGGAGCTCGTTCACGCGAGGAGTCTCTCAGGCGGCGGCGGTCAGGACCGAACGCGGGTCCGCAAGGAGCGCGTCACGCGCTCGATCGGCGCGGTGAGCGGGGTCGGGTCGACGTAGGCCGTCTCGGGCACGGCACCGACGTGGAAGATGTCGGCGACACCGAGCTCGTCCTCGTCGTCGTCGGCGCTCGCGAGCTCCTGCCGGGCGCTCGCGATCAGGCTGATCCCACCGGCGTCCGGCTCCCTCCGGAGGCCGGCCCGCAGGTCCGTGAAGAACTGCCCCACCCCCCGTCGGCCGCTCCCGGAGGCGGTCGCGGCGAGCACCATCACGACGAGGGCGGTCAGGAACGCGACGATGATCCAGGTGGTGGGAGCCATGCGGTCAGTGTCGCCCTGACACGAAGTCCTCGCGTCCCAAGCCCCGGTCAAGGTCCGCGAATGGGCACACAATCTCCACATGCACGCGACGCCCGGGCGTGTCGGGCAGAGCGCCTGACGGGCGCTCGCGCCGTGTCAGCCGGCGACCTCGGTGAGCCGCTGGCTGATGACGGTGGTGACACCGTCGTCCCGCATCGTCACGCCGTACAGGGCGTCGCCGATCTCCATGGTGCGCTTCTGGTGGGTGACGACGATCAGCTGGCTGTCCTGCCGGAGCTCCGCGAAGATCTCGAGCAGCCGGCCCAGGTTCACGTCGTCGAGCGCTGCCTCGACCTCGTCCATCACGTAGAACGGGCTCGGCCGGGCCTTGAAGATCGCGACGAGCAGTGCGACCGCCGTCAGCGACCTCTCGCCGCCCGACAGGAGCGACAGCCGCTTCACCTTCTTGCCGGCCGGCCGCGCCTCGACCTCGACGCCCGTCGTCAGCATGTTCTCCGGGTCCGTCAGGACCAGCCGACCCTCGCCACCGGGGAAGAGCCGCGCGAACACGCCCTCGAACTGCTCAGCGGTGTCGCGGTAGGCCTGCGCGAAGACCTCCTCGACGCGCTCGTCGATCTCGCGGACGATCTGCATCAGGTCGGCGCGGGACTTCTTCAGGTCCGCCAGCTGCTCGGCCAGGAACGCATGACGCTCCTCCAGGGCCGCGAACTCCTCGAGCGCCAGGGGGTTCACGCGGCCGAGGACGGAGAGGTTCCGCTCCGCGGTGCGGAGCCGCTTCTCCTGCTCCGCGCGGACGTACGGCACCGTCCGCGGCCCGGCGTCCTCGGCCTCTGCGTCCGGGCCGGAACCTGCGTGGGCACCGTGGTCGGTCCGGTCGTCGGCGACCACTAGCACGGGGACCGGCCGGTCCGGGCCGAACTCGTCGAGGAGCACCTGCGGGTCCAGGCCCAGCTCCTCCACCGCCCGGGCCTGCAACTGCTCGATGCGGAGCTCCTGCTGGGCGCGCGCCATCTCGTCGCGGTGCACCACGTCCGTGAGCTTGGCGAGCTCCGTCGACCAGGAGTCGACCTCGCCGCGGAGCCGCGCGAGGCCGGCGTCACGCTCGGCACGTCCCGCCTCGGCCTCCTCACGGGCCGCGTACGCCAGCCGCAGGGAGTCCTCCACGACCGCGAGAGCCTGCTGGGCGCCGAGGCCGACGGCGCGGGCCCGCGCGGCCTGCTCCGCCCGGCGGTGCGCACGCTCCGCCGCCCGTGCCCGCGCAGTGCGCTCGGCGGCCGCCGCCGCCTCGAGGGACTGGGCGCGGCCGGCGAGCGCCCTCGCCCGTTCCTCCCCCGTGCGCAGCGCGAGCCTGGCCTCCGTCTCCGCCATGCGAGCCTCCGACGCCGCCACCGCGGCCGCGTCCCGCTCGCCCGTGGCGCTCTCGATGTCGGTCTCGGCGTCGGCCGGGTCGGCCTGGGCCAGCGTCAGGCGCTCGGTGAGCTCGGCGAGGACCGCCAGGTCGCCGTCGAGCCGCTCGCGCGCCGCCTCCAGCGCGGCCCGGGCGCGGTCGCCCTCCTCGCGTGCCGCGCGCGCCGCCGACCCCAGGTGCCCCAGCTGCTCAGCCACGGCCGCGAGGGCGGCGTCGGACTCGTGCAGCCGCTCCAGCGTGACCTCGAACCGCTCCCGCGCCTCCGCCTCGGCGCGCTCGGCGGCGACGATCTCGAACCGGGTGCGCTCCGCGACCGCGGTCGCCTCCGCGACCCGCGCGCCGGCGTCGTCGTACTCCCGCTGCAGCTCGAGCGTGCTCGGCGCGCCCGCGGAACCGCCGGCGGCGCGCGCCGCACCGAGCAGGTCGCCGCCACGGGTCACGGCCGTGAGCTCCGGCCGCGCCACCACGAGCGCCCGGGCGTGTGCGAGGTCCTCGACGACGACGACCCCGTCGAGCAGCCGTGCGACGGCCGCAGCGACCTGGGCCGGTGCCTGCACCAGCTCGGCCGCGGCCACCGCGCCGTCGGGCAGGCGGGCGGGCGGCGGCGGCACAGCGCCGTCGGACGCGACGAGCAGGTTCGCCCGGCCGGCGTCGTCGGCCCGCAGCCGCCTGATCGCGTCCACGGCGACGTCCACCGACTCCACGGCGACGGCGTCGGCGACCGCACCGAGGGCGGCGGCGATCGCGTCCTCGTAGCCCTGCCGCACGTCCAGGAGCGCTGCGACCGAGCCCAGCACGGGGTCGTCGCCCGCGAGCAGCGCGCCCGCACCGTCCTTGCGCTCGAGGCTGAGCCGGAGCGCGTCCACACGGGCCTGCCAGGTCGCCCGGTCCCGCTCGGCCGCACGCTCCCGCTCCCGCAGCTCGGCCAGCACGGCCGTCGCGCGCTCCACGTCGGCCGTCGCGGCCTCGTGCTCCGCGTCGAGGCCCTCCTCGCCCTCCTCGACGCCGGCAACCTGGGACTCGAGCGCCGCGAAGGAGACGGTGGCCTCGTGCGCCCGGCGCTCGGCCTCCGTCACGGTCTGCTGGAGACGGCCGATCTCCGCCTCGGTCGCCTCGACGCGGCTGCGGCGGGCGGCGACCTGTCCGGCCAGGCGGGCGACGCCTTCGCGGCGGTCGGCGACCGCACGGTGCAGGTCGGCCAGGTGCCGTTCCGCCTCGCGCAGGGCGGTCTCGGTCTCCTCGCGGCGCGCGGTGGCCGCGGTGACCGCCTCGCGGGCCAGGCCGACCTCGGTGCGCAGCTCGGCCTCGGCGGCCCGGGCACGTTCGGCCTGCGCGTCGAGGTCGTCGGGGTCCGGCCCGCCGGCCACCTCGGCCTCCGTCGAGCCCAGCAGGCGGACGCGCTCCGCGGCCAGGGTCGCCGTGCTCCGGAGCCGCTCCCGCGCGGACGAGAGCCGGTACCAGACCTCCCCCGCCTGGGCGACCTGCGGCGCGGCCTCCGCCGCAGCCGCCTCGAGCCGCGCCATGGCCGTCCGGGCGGTGGCAAGCGCCTCCTCGACCTCGGCCCGCCGCCGCAGCAGCTCGGTCTCGTCCGCCTTCTCCTGGGCCAGGGCGGCGGTCAGCTGCGCCAGGTCGTCGGCGATCAGCCGGGCCTTCGCGTCGCGCAGGTCCGCCTGGATGGTCTGCGCCTTGCGGGCGACCTCCGCCTGGCGGCCGAGCGGGCCGAGCTGGCGGCGGATCTCCGCGGTCAGGTCCGTGAGCCGCGTGAGGTTCGTCTGCATCGCGTCGAGCTTGCGGAGCGCCTTCTCCTTGCGGCGGCGGTGCTTGAGGATGCCCGCGGCCTCCTCGATGAAGCCGCGCCGGTCCTCCGGGGTGGCGCGCAGGACGGCGTCGAGCTGGCCCTGGCCCACGATGACGTGCATCTCGCGGCCCATGCCGGTGTCGGAGAGCAGCTCCTGGATGTCGAGCAGCCGGCACGGCGACCCGTTGATCGCGTACTCGGAGCCGCCGCTGCGGAACAGCGTGCGGGAGATCGTCACCTCGGAGTAGTCGATCGGCAGCAGGCCGTCGGTGTTGTCGATGGTGAGCGCGACCTCCGCCCGCCCGAGCGGCGGACGGCCGGCCGTGCCGGCGAAGATCACGTCCTCCATCGAGCCGCCGCGCAGCGACTTGGCGCCCTGCTCGCCCATCACCCATGCGAGCGCGTCGACGACGTTCGACTTGCCCGAGCCGTTGGGGCCGACGACGCACGTGATGCCCGGCTCGAAGGTCAACGTCGTCGCCGAGGCGAACGACTTGAACCCGCGCAGGGTCAGCGTCCTCAGGTGCACGGACCGAGCCTAGGAGGTGCGGGGGCGCCGACGGTGCAGGCGCTCGCTCGCCGGGTTCACAGAGCCGGGAACCAGAGGGCGATCTCGCGCTGCGCGGACGACGGCGAGTCCGACCCGTGCACGATGTTCTGCGTCACGGACGTGCCCCAGTCGCGCCCGAGGTCGCCGCGGATCGTGCCCGGCGCGGCCGTCGTGGGGTCCGTCGCCCCGGCCATCGTCCGGAACGCCTCGATGACGCGCTCCCCCTCGACCACGACCGCCGCCACCGGGCCGGAGCCCATGAACTCGACCAGGGGGCCGAAGAACGGCTTCTCGGCGTGCTCGGCGTAGTGGGCGCTCAGCAGCTCGGCGTCGGGAACGCGCAGGTCGAGGGCGGCCAGCGTGTACCCCTTCGCCTCGATACGGCGGAGGACCTCCCCGACCAGGCCGCGGCGGACGCCGTCGGGCTTGACGAGGACCAGGGTGCGTTCGGGGGCGGACATGGCCGAAACCTTAGCGGCCCGCGAGCGGGCGCCCGGCTGCTACGGGGCGACGACGTCCGGCGTCGGGCCGTCCGTCGTCGGTCCAGCGCCTTCGGCGCGTTCGGCGCGTTCGCGGTCGATCCGTCCACCCAGGCGGAGCGCCGTGATCCACAGGACGACGAAGATGCCGCCGACCACCCACATGGTGGCGACGAGGAGCCCGCTGACCAGCACGGGCGCCTGGAGGATCGAACCGATCACGTAGCCCCCGGGCCTGCGCAGCCCGCCCGCCGCGAGCAGGAGCGACAGGACGAGCGCCCCGCCGAGGCCCCACACCGCGGCCGGACGTGCGACCTCGAGGCCGTAGGCGACGAGCGTCGCGAAGCCGACGACGAACGCCTCGAGGGTGAGGGTGGTGGCGGCGAACTGCCGACGCGCGGAGCGTGGGCGGACGGCGGGCGCGGTCGGGTCGGTCATGCGCCGGCCCGGAGCAGGGTGCGCGCCTCCGCGACCAGCGTGATCGACCCCGTGACCAGGACGCCGCCGCCCGTCATCGCGCCGACGAGCGTCGCCTCGGCGAGGTCGACGGCCGTCGCGAGCGCCTGGTCGAGCCGCTCGACGGCGTGGACGCGGTCCGCCCCGAAGACGTCCGCCGCGATCTCCGCCAGCTCGGCGACGTCGTACGCACGCGCGGACGCCGACCGCGTGACGACGACCTCGTCCAGCAACGGCTCCAGCACGGAGAGGATGTGCTCGGCGTCCTTGTCCTCCAGGATGCCGACGACGCCGACGAGGCGCTCGAACGCGAACGCCTCGCGCACCGCCTCGACGAGCGCCTCCGCGCCCGCCGGGTTGTGCGCGGCGTCGACCAGGACCGTCGGCGAGTGTCGGACCACCTCCAGGCGGCCGGGCGAGTCCGCGGCGCCGAACGCCGCCTCCACGATGCCCGGCGCCAGGGTGCCGCCGCCCCGGAGCAGGATCTCCGCCGCGCTCAGGGCCAGGAGGGCGTTGTGCGCCTGATGTGCCCCGTGGAGCGGCAGGAAGATGTCCGCGTAGAGGCCGCCGACCGTGCGCAGCGAGACCACCTGGCCGCCGACGGCCACCTCACGTGCCGCGACGACGACGTCCACGCCCTCGCGGACCACACGCACGCCCAGCTCCGCAGCGGCGGCCAGTATCACGCCGTCGGCGTCCGGGTGCTGCTCCGCGAGCACGAGCGTCGCATCGGGCTTGACGATGCCCGCCTTCTCCTCCGCGATGTCCACGATGCTGTGGCCGAGCCACCGCTCGTGGTCCATGGCGACGGGGGCGATGACCGCGACGTCCGGCCGCACGACGTTCGTCGCGTCCCAGGTGCCGCCCATGCCCACCTCGACGACGGCCACGTCGACGGGGGCGTCGGCGAACGCGGCGAAGGCCATCACCGTGAGGACCTCGAAGAAGCTCATCCGCGGCCCCCCGGCCTCGACGGACCGCGCGTCGACCATCTCGACGTAGGGCGCGACGTCGCGCCACACCTCCACGAACCGCTCCGGGCTGATCGGCTCGCCGTCGATCGCGATGCGCTCCGTGACGCTCGCCAGGTGCGGGCTGGTGAACCGGCCGGTGCGCAGGCCGTGCTCGCGGACGAGCCGCTCGATCATGCGCGTCGTCGACGTCTTGCCGTTGGTGCCGGTGACGTGCACCACGCGGTAGGCGAGCTGGGGGTCGCCGAGCAGCTCGCAGACCTGCTGCACACGGTCCAGGGTCGGCGCGAAGTCGTGCTCCGGCGCGCGCCCGAGGATCGCGGCGTACACGTCGCCGAGTGCGTCGTCGGTCACCGGACGGCCGTCCGCGGCCGGGAGTGGCGCTCAGTCATGCGGCCATTGTGGGGTACGACGCCGACCCGCTCGTGCCTGCCACCCAGCCGTGGTCGGCCCTTGTCGCCCTCCTCCGGCGTAGGCCAGGGTTGTCGCAGA
>Ga0196970_1001129_pt1 | contig 20628 bp, 21 predicted proteins | sample S1v_513CmetaG_FD_148672 | JGI IMG/M metagenome (GOLD analysis project Ga0196970, IMG submission 148672) | Soil microbial communities from Anza Borrego desert, Southern California, United States - S1+v_5-13C | ecosystem: Environmental > Terrestrial > Soil > Desert | place: USA: California...
CCACAGGATGGTGGCGGGTGAGAAGGAGGCGGCTTCAGCGGCGGCGGGGGCAGTTTCGGCGGCGGTGGTTCGTCCGGCGGCTGGTGAGCACAGAACAATAACGAGCAGGCATTTTTCGACATGGCATTACTGACTGAACACGAACAACGCAAAGTCGCCGAGGCGATCGCCCGGGTCGAACGCGACACCGACGCTGAACTGGTCACGGTGCTGGCTGCGCGCGCAGACGACTATGCCTACATCCCGCTGCTTTGGGCCAGTCTGCTGGCGCTGGTGCTGCCGGGCGTTGTGCATTACCTGACCGGCTGGCTGACCCTGCGCAGCCTGCTGATGGTGCAGTGGGGCTTGTTCATCGTGCTGTGCCTGCTGTTCCGCCTGCCGAAAATCACCACCCATCTGGTCCCGCGCCGCGTGCGGCACTGGCGCGCCTCGAACCTGGCGCGGCGGCAGTTTCTTGAGCAGAACCTGCACCACACCGTTGGCAGCACCGGCATGCTGATTTTTGTCTGCGAGGCTGAGCGGTATGTGGAGATTCTGGTGGACGAGGGCATTTCGCGGCGTCTGGACAATAAGAACTGGGATGTGATTGTTGCGGCGTTTACCGAGCAGGTGCGGCAAGGGCGCACGCTGGAGGGGTTTGTTACCTGTATCGAGGCGTGTGGCGAGTTGTTGAAGGTGCATGTGCCGGTGACGCAGGTGAGGAATGAGTTGCCGAATCGGTTGGTGGTGTTGGGCTGAAGCAGTTCTTCCTGCTTGGGATCGCAGCCCCTCACCCCAGCCCTCTCCCGGAGGGAGAGGGAGCCGACCGAGGTGTCTTGCGCTCGATATCGACCTGAGAAACCGAGTCGATTAGCGAGTGTTGCAATGATGCTTTAGACCTGAGTTCAACTCGGTATTTCAGATCGGTGCAACTCGCTGGAACAACGCGATCGGCCCCCTCTCCCTCCGGGAGAGGGCTGGGGTGAGGGTAGCTTTTTAACTGTTGAAACCAACCGTTCAGCAAATAAGCGCGTGTCCCCAACCCCCATCCCCCCTAAAATACCCGCCACTTCCGTTTCCGCCCGTCCGAGGCCGCTTGTCCATGTCCGTTTCCGCTTCTTCCGCGCCGTCCACCAAGCCGGCCGCCGACCACCACGCCCAATTCATCGAGCTGCTGCAAACCAGCCTCGAACAGAACGGTTTCATCAAACTGGTGCTGGCCAAGTACGTCGGTGACGAGGCGGATCTGCAGCGGGTGATCATCAAACCGGTGACGGTCAAGGCCCAGCCGCACCTGTCCTTCGTCTACCGCTACAAGACCCGCGACATCACCAAGAACCTGCCCCTGGCTGAAGGCGTAGCGGCGATTGCCGGGCTGCTGCCGACCTCGTTCAAGAATGCGCATTTGCTGGCGCTGAGTGACGAAGCCCAGCTGGAATACAGCAAAAAGGGCAAGTCGTCGCTGTTCAAGAGCAAACCTCAGCAATTGCGCGAGGCGCCGTCTGCCGAGCATAACCGTGAGAAAAACCGCTTTCTCGAGTTGAGCCGGCCGTTCCTCAAAGACCTTGGCGTGACCAATGCCCAGCACGAGCTGATCCCGGCGATGTCGCGCAAGTGGAAGCAGATCAACAAGTTCATCGAAGTGTTCAGCCACGCCCTGACCTCGTCACCGCTGGCGCTGGACAAGCCGGTGCGGGTGGCGGATTTCGGCTCGGGCAAGGGCTATCTGACGTTCGCGATCCACGATTACCTGCGCAACACTCTCAAGGCCGAAGGCGAAGTCACCGGCGTTGAACTGCGCGAGGAGATGGTCAATCTGTGCAACACCGCGGCGGCCAAACTCGAGCATCCGGGGCTGGTGTTCAAGTGTGGCGACGTGCGCAGCGTCGCGCCGAGCGAGCTGGATGTGATGATCGCCCTGCATGCCTGCGACATTGCCACCGATTACGCGATCCACACCGGCATCCGCTCGGGCGCGTCGATCATCATGTGCTCGCCGTGCTGCCACAAGCAGATCCGCCTGCAGATCCAGAGCCCGGCGCTGCTCAAACCGATGCTGCAATACGGCTTGCACCTGGGCCAGCAGGCGGAAATGGTCACCGACAGCCTGCGTGCGCTGTTCCTCGAAGCCTGCGGTTATGAGACCAAAGTGTTCGAGTTCATCTCGCTGGAACACACCAACAAGAACAAAATGATCCTGGCGGTGAAACGCGCCGAGCCGGTCGACCCAGCGCAGCTGTTGGCGAAAATTGAGGAACTTAAAGCGTTCTACCACATCAGCGAGCACTGCCTGGAAACCCTGCTGCGCGCCGACGGCTACCTGGCCTGAATCTGACCCAAGGAGCGAGCCTGCTCGCGAAAGCTGACTGACAGGCGACAATGAAGTCGCTTGCTAAGACCCCTTCGCGAGCAGATTCGCTCCCACATTGGCTTTCACTGCGGTCTTGCGCCCGAGCATGACCGTGGCAATCACGCCGCAGGCAAATACCCAAGTGATCGGCTCGACGTGTTCGCCGAAGAACATCGCAGAAAAGGCGATAGTGAAGAAAATCTGCAGCAACTGGATCTGACTGACCCGGGCGATGCCGCCCATGGCCAGCCCGGCGTACCAGGCGAAAAATCCGAGAAACTGCGAGAACAGCGCAACATACCCAAACGCCCACCAGGCCCTGGCCGACACTGCGCCCTGATGTTGCAACGCCAGGTACACAACCGGCCCGATCAGCAGCGGCGTCGACAGCACCAGCGCCCAGCAGATCACCTGCCAGCCGCCCATCTCTCTGGCCAGGCGGCCGCCCTCGGCGTAACCCAGCCCGCCGACAGCAATCGCGCCGAGCATCAACAAATCCCCGGCCTGAATGCTGCCCGCCCCGGTGTACAAGGCATAACCGAGCACCAGCGCACTGCCCAACGCGGCGCAGGCCCAGAAGGCTTTCGACGGGCGCTCATGGGATAGCCACGCCGCGTACAGCGCCACGCACAGCGGTTGCAAACCATTGACCAGCGCACCGTGGGACGCCGGCAACGTTTGCATGGCCCACGCCGACAACACCGGAAAACCCAGGATCACCCCGGCGATCACCAGGCTCAGGCCTTTGACTTGCTGCCAGCTCGGCCACTTCTCGCGACGCCACAACAGCAGCAGCGCCGCCGGGATTGCCGCGAACAGTGCCCGCCCCAAGCCGTTGAGCAGCGGATGCAGTTCCTGCACCACGATGCGGGTGAAGGGCAGGGTCAGGCTGAAAATCACTACACCGAGCAGGCCGAGGGCCATGCCGGTGTTTTCGCGCGAGGACATGAGAGGCACCGGATTTGAGGTGGCGGGGAGTCCTCCATCTAGCCATAAACCGCACGCTTCAGGCTGTTACAGACAGACACAAATTGAGGCGTACAGTTTGCCGACGCCATCGCGAGCAGGCTCACTCCTACAAGGGGAATGCATTCCAAATTGTAGGAGTGAGCCTGCTCGCGATGAACGATGGCTCGGTCTAAAACCCCCACCACCAAACATCCAGATTCGGTCTACCTTGAATACTTCCAGACCTTTCCCGCAGGAGTGCTCCCCATGCCCGCAAAAAAAATCCTGATGCTGGTCGGCGATTACGTCGAAGACTACGAAGTGATGGTGCCGTTCCAGGCCCTGCAAATGGTGGGTCACAGCGTGCATGCCGTGTGCCCGGACAAAGCCGCCGGACAAACCGTGCGCACCGCGATTCATGATTTCGAAGGCGATCAGACCTACAGCGAAAAACCCGGGCATCTGTTTGCCCTGAATTTCGACTTCGCCAAGGTCAGCGAAGCCGATTACGACGCGCTGCTGATCCCCGGCGGGCGCGCGCCGGAGTATCTGCGGCTGAACGAGAAAGTCCTTGAACTGGTGCGCGCCTTCGACAACGCCGGCAAACCGATCGCCGCGGTCTGCCACGGTGCGCAACTGCTGGCCGCGGCGGGCGTGCTCGAAGGACGCGAATGCAGCGCCTACCCGGCCTGTGCGCCGGAAGTGCGGCTGGCCGGCGGTATCTACATCGACATCGCAGTCACCGACGGCCACGTCCAGGGCAATCTGGCCACGGCACCGGCATGGCCCGCGCACCCGAAATGGCTGGCCGGGTTCCTCGGGTTGCTCGGCACGCAAATCATCTTGTAATGAGTGGTCATGCCCGTTCGCGAGCAGGCTTGCTCCCACGAGAATGCATTCCAGTGTGGGAGCCAGCCTGCTGGCGATGGGGCCGCAACAGGCGACAGATAGCTCGCGCTGGTCTTTACTTTGAAGCGCACTCTGCCTAAATCGCCCAGGAGCAACGCGCATGTCCGGATGGTACGAAGTCAGCAAAAGCAGCAACGGCCAATTCAGGTTCGTGCTCAAAGCAGCGAATGCCGAAACGATTCTGACCAGCGAGCTGTACACCACACGCGCCGGTGCCGACGGTGGCATCGCCGCCGTGCAGAGCAACAGCGCGGTGGACGAGCGCTACGAAAAAAAGTCGACCAAGGACGGCCATCCCTATTTCAATCTGAAAGCGGCCAACCATCAGGTCATCGGCAGCAGCGAGGCGTACTCCTCGGACCCCGCTTGCGATAAAGGCATCGCCAGCGTCAAAAGCAACGGCGCGACCAAGGTGATCAAGGACAAGACCTTGCCGGTCCTCTGAACACACCACCTTCCCTGGAGCGAGCCTGCTCGCGATGAGGCCATCGGCTTCGATAGAGATGCCGAACAATAGACCGCTATCGCGAGCAGGCTCACTCCTGCAGTTGAAATGCGATCCCCTGTAGGAGTGAGCCTGCTCGCGATAGCGTCGGTAGCCTCGCCGCTAAACCTCGACCGGCACCGACAACTTCGGATCGCCCAGCGCATGGCTCTTGGCATCGAAGAACCGCAACTCGACCCCGGTGCCGTCGAACACCCTGGTGTAATGGCGCTTCTGATGCTGGACGAACGCCGCACTGCGCGGGTAAATCGAGATCGCCACGCTTGTCGGTTTGGCCAGGCGCAGCGCGCGGATGATGTGCGCATCCTGTTCGCCCAAGGCATGGCCGAAGATGCACAGGCTGCCGTCGTGTCCCAATAACTGCTGATAACAGAACGACAGGTAATCCGAGCTGCGGATGGTCTTGAGCTTGTCCGCGCTTGGCCCTTCGCTGACGAACAGCGGCACGTCATCGAGGGTTTTCAGGGTGTTGTTGATGGCGAAACTGCCGAGCAGCGTGCCCTCGGTCGAGGTCAGTTTGCGCGCCGTGCCGTCCTGGTTACGCACCAGATGCAGACCGCCGTGCAAGTACAGCAAGCGCGGTTTGTCAGTGGTGCTTTCGCTCAGGTCGAAACTGGCGTTCGGGCCGTTGAACAGATCGTCGATCACTGTGCTGTCGTGTTGCAGCGCCCAGTAGTTGAGCAGGTCGTAATTGGTGGTGAACACCGTGCGATAGCGCGCCAGTTCTTCACTCAGCGTCGCCAGCGTTGACGGCTGCACCAGCCGCCACGGGATGTGCATGGCGTGCACGGTGTTGATCAGCGCTTCCTTGATCGCGTAGTAGCGATTGCGCGGCGCCACCGAGCTGACGGCTAGCGCCTTGTTGACCCGGCTGGTGGTTTTCAGTGCGCCGAGTACCTGCTCGAAGCTGCGCGTTTGCAGCGCATCGAACACCGCCAGCTCCGAGGCGCTCAAAGGTTTTTCTTCCACGGTGCGGGCATTTTCGAACAGCGAGTCGTAGCCGAAGTCGTCCCATACCGCGCGGCTGGCGCCATTGCCCACCAGCAAACCGTTGAAATCGGTCGCGGCGCGCAGAGCGTTCCAGTCTTCGAGGGTGGCGTCGACATTCAGAAAATCAGTCATTGCGCAGGCGTCTCAAAACAAAGGGGCAGATGGGCGGCGACTTTATCACGAGCGGGCATTGAGCCAGATCAACATCCGTCGTGAGCGAACGGTCGATCCTGTGTGCATCTGCCGGAGCGCAGCGCTCGAGCCGGCCCTAGTCAGGAGACACACGATGAGCAGCACCTTCTTCATTCCGGCGGTCAACATCATGGGCAGCGGCTGCCTCGACGAAGCCATGGACGCGATCCGCAACTATGGCTTCGGCAAGGCGTTGATCGTCACCGACAGCGGTTTGGCCAAGGCTGGCGTCGCCACTCTGGTGGCCGAGAAACTGGCGATGCAAGATATCGACTCGGTGATTTTCGACGGCGCCAAACCCAACCCGAGCATCGCCAATGTCGAGGCCGGGCTGGTGCTTTTGCAGGACAGCGGCTGCGATTTCATCGTCTCGCTGGGCGGCGGTTCGCCCCACGACTGCGCCAAAGGCATCGCTCTCTGCGCAACCAATGGCGGGCACATTCGCGACTACGAAGGCGTCGATCGATCGCAAAAGCCGCAACTGCCGCTGGTCGCGATCAACACCACCGCCGGCACCGCCAGCGAGATGACCCGGTTCTGCATCATCACCGACGAATCGCGCCACGTGAAAATGGCCATCGTTGATCGCAATGTCACGCCGCTGCTATCAGTTAACGACCCGCAATTGATGGTCGCCATGCCCAAAGGCCTGACGGCGGCAACCGGCATGGACGCGCTGACCCACGCCATCGAAGCTTATGTCTCGACGGCCGCCAACCCGATCACCGATGCCTGCGCGCTCAAGGCCATGAGCCTGATCAGCAACAACCTGCGCCTGGCCGTGCGCGACGGCAGCGACCTGGCCGCACGGGAGAACATGGCCTATGCGCAATTTCTCGCCGGCATGGCCTTCAACAACGCCTCGCTGGGGTTCGTCCATGCGATGGCGCACCAGTTGGGCGGCTTCTATGATTTGCCCCACGGTGTGTGCAACGCGGTGTTGCTGCCTCATGTGCAGGCGTTCAATGCGCAGGTGTGTGCTGAGCGACTGAGAGACGTCGCCCATGCGATGGGCGCAGACATTCGCGGCTTCAGCGCTGAGCAGGGCGCGCAAGCCGCGATCAACGCGATCCGTAGCCTGGCAAGAGACGTTGAGATTCCCGGCGGCCTGCGTGAGCTGGGCGCCAAACTCAGCGACATTCCACTGCTCGCCGCCAACGCCTTGAAGGACGCTTGCGGATTGACCAATCCACGGGCGGCGGATCAGCGCCAGATCGAGGAGATCTTTCGCAACGCTTTCTGAGAACGGTACAGCAGCGACTGTCTACGTAATGGCAATTTGGTCTGCTTTTGTTGAATCGTCCGGTTCAGAAGGGGATAGTGCGCGACTGGAAATGTCATCAGGGAGCGGGAAGTGACAATGAAGTCCATGTGGATCAGCGCAGCAGTGTTCTGCGGGTGGTTGATGGCTGGCCAGGCTTGGTCTGATTGCACGCCTCCTGCCGTCAGCGGGGATGCGGATTTTTCTGTATGCAAGGACTGGCCGGCTCATCCGGGGCAGTCCATCAGCGCCAAAGCCACGTTTGAGCGCGCAGCCGGCTCTGATGTGGGGACGAGCGGCTTTTATGATCTCGACCTGTCTATTGCGCAGGACGTGCAAGCCGGGCCGATCGCGACCTTTCACCAGGACAGCGCCTTCGAATCAAACGGCGTCGCTTTGCACGAGCTGACGCTGGATACCGCTCGCTATTCGGTCGCTCCCGATATCCGCGCCTTTGGTGTTCGCAGCCGTTTTACCAATAGCTCTCGACTCAATCCATTGGATGAGACACAGCTCACCCTCTACGTCAGAGAAGGTGAAACGCTGCGCCCTGTGCTGCAGCAGTTATTGGTCTATCAGTATGGCGGCGAATGGGACGGAAATTGCGAGGGCGAGCGCAGTGAAATTACCCGAACCGTTGAGATCGCCAAAACCAGCTCCCATGGCTACGCGGACCTTATCGTGAGAACGAGGGAAACAGGTACTTCAAGTGTGGGCAAGGGCGACGCTTGCAAGGATAAGATCACCGAGTCCAAACCCGTTTCGACAACCTTGCGTTATGACGGCAAATCTTACGTTCCGCCACAAGGTTTCAAAGGTCTGTAATCGACCTGCATTCACACGACTGTCATCAAGGAAGAACCATGCTCCCACCCACCAGATTGCTGATTGCCATTGGTTTTCTCGCCTGTGCCTTCCAGGCCCAGGCCGCGTGCGACATCAAGGCCTTCGACGGCAAGTCCCTGTCACGCTGCAAGGTCTGGCCTGCGGTGCAGAACCAGGCGATCGCGGTGACCTCGACGTATCTGGCCGACCCCGGTGACGATGAGGCCGGTGTGTTCGATCTGGATCTGGCGATCGTCGACGCGAGCAGCGCCAAACCCATCGCCACCTACCGCAAACCGGGGGCGTACAACTCCGATGCCGTGCGCTTCGAGGACCTGCGGATCGACACGGCCCGTTATCGACTGGCGCCCGAGACTCGGGCTTTTGGCTTGCGCTCGAGGTTTTCGCACAGCTCCCAGGCCAACCCCTACGAAAAAACCGATCTGGCCCTGTATGTGCGCGAAGGCAATGCGCTGCGCCCGGTGCTGGAGGGGCTGGTGATTGCCAAGAGCAACGGTGAGTTCGTAGATTGCGAAGGCTACGAGAAGAAGATTCGCCGTAGCGTCGAAGTGGGGCCCACCAGCCACCATGGTCTGGCCGACCTCATCGTCACCACCCGTGGCAGCAAGACGAAAAACACCCGGTCAGGTCAGCAATGTGTATCCAGCGTGACCCAACTGAAACAGACCCGTATCACACTGACTTACGACGGTGAGCAATATGTCGTTCCTGAGGACTTCAGGGGGTTTTGATTCATGATTTCTCACCGGTCGGCGACCTCGCCTCGCGGCTGATATAGACTGGCCGCCACGTGTTCTGGCGCTTGCAGGTTCCCCATGACTCCATCGTTGCTTATGGCCGTGCTGGCCTCGGGTTTCATCTACGGCATTACTCCAGGACCGGGCGTGCTGGCGGTGTTCGGCATCGGTGCGGCGCATGGGCGGCGGGCCGGGGCGGGGTTTCTCTGTGGGCATTTGCTCGGTGATGTGGTCTGGTGCAGCACGGCGTTGATCGCGATTGTCGGCGCCCGTGAAATCGGCAGCACGGCGTTCGATGTGCTCGGTGTGCTCAGCGCGCTGTATCTGTTCTGGCTCGGCTGGCGTGCGGTGCGTGCCCAACGGCGCAATGGCGACGAAGCGCAAGGCGCCGCGCGTCAGCCGTTCTGGCACGGCATTGTCTTCGGTCTGACCAATCCCAAGGCCTACCCGGTGGCCGTGGCGACGTTCACTGCGCTGCTGTCGAGCCGCGCCGAACTGCTCAACTGGTCGATGCTGCCGGCGCTGATTGCCCTGAGTTTCGTTGGCGGCGCGCTGGCTTACGCGATTCTGGTGGGCGTGGTCGGCGCCCATCGCGTGCGCAAGGTTTATCAGCGTCACGAACTGTTGATCACACGCCTGTGCGGGGTGATGTTCATCGGTTTCGCCATCAACGCGCTGATGCATGCGCTGCCGGGTTTGATGCCGACCAAGAGTTGATGCGGGATCTGCCGGACGCACCGTTCGTCGTGCCTGGGCCAGTTTTTCTAAACCTTTGACCGTTAAAACATTCCTAACTGAGGCGGACGTTTGTCCGCCACGTGTATTTAAGCAGCGGGCGAATCACTGCCCGCTTGAGTATTTTCAACGAAGGAGGGCGCGACCATGAGCCGGATGGCCACCCGTATACGTACCGTCAGTTTTGCAACGCTGCTGGGCCTGTGCGCCAGCAGTGCGTTCGCCCAGTCGCCTGCCGAATTCATCAATGATGCTTCCGCCAAAGGCATGGCCGACATCGAAGCCAGCCGTCAGGCCCACGGCAAGACCGAATCCAAAGAGGTCAAGGATTACACCATCGTCGTCATCAACGACCGCACCACGGCCAACCAGCACCTGGCGAAAATCGCCAGGAAGCTCGACTTGCCGGTCGCGCCCCGCGAAGAGCTCGCCGACAAGGCCAAGGAATTGATGCCGGAAGTGAAGGATGGCGCGACCTTCGATCAGGCCTACGCGGCCAGTCAGGTCAAAGCCACCGAAGAAGCCATCACCCAGATCGAGCAACAGGCACAGACCACCGACGTGCCGGAAATCAAAGCGTTTGCCGATGAGACTTTGCCAAAACTGCAAAGCCATCTGGAGAAGGCCCGGGCTCTACAGGCCAGTCGCTAAATTCTCGAGCTGATCCCTGCATCCCCAAACCTTCGCAGGGCCTGCTTGATGCAGGCACTGTCGAAGGTTTTTTTACGCCTGCGACGCGTCCCGTGTGGGAGGGGTTATATGCAGATTGCTCAGCACTCATTCAAATCCTGCTTTGGCTTGCTCTTGTCACCGAGCCCCTCAAGCTCGAACACTTGGTTCTCCCCCAGCGAGCGATAGTGCTTGCGCAATTCCTCCAGTTGCTTGAGGTCCAGCGCTTCCAGCCCGAGCATTGCGTTCTGCGCTTCCTTGTTGACCCGCAGCAGTTCATCGAGCTTGAGATGAAGGATGTCGGTGTCACGGTTTTGCGTGTTCTGGATCAGGAAAACCATCAGGAATGTGATGATCGTGGTCGAGGTGTTGATGATCAGTTGCCAGGTATCGTTGTAACCAAAAATCGGTCCGCTCAAACCCCATAACCCGATCAGGATCAACGCGCCCATAAAGGTCTTCGGGCTACCGGCCCAGAGTGCGAGTTTTTGGGCGATTTTTGCAAATTTCATGATGGAAGTCCTTTTGTTGGGAGCTTGAAATTCAGACACCGGCGTTGCGCTGAAAATTCTGTTTACAACTTCTCCCACGCACTTGATGCCTCGTCAGGACTCGCCAATTCAGTTCGTTTATTAGCTGGCCTTTCATTGTGGAGGTTTGGGTCTAGTATCAAATGGCAGTCAAACTGCCATCAGCTTGTTCCACGGATCGAAACCCGCAAGAGGCCACTCATGGAATTCTTCGAAAAGTTAGCCAGCCTAGCCGCCAAAGTCCGCTTGCAGAGCGCAGCTATCCAGACGGAAGAGGCGACGAAAAATGCGTTCGTCATGCCTTTTATCAGTACCGTTCTGGGTTACGACGTTTTTGATCCGACCGAAGTGACGCCCGAATTCGTCTGCGATATCGGCACCAAGAAGGGCGAAAAGATCGACTACGCGATCATGAAAGAGGGTGAGGTGCAGATTCTGATTGAGTGCAAAAAAATCGGTGAGTCGTTGCATATCAATCATGCCTCACAGTTGTTCCGCTATTTCCATGTCACCAGTGCTCGAATCTCCATCCTCACCAACGGCCAGGTCTATAAATTCTTCACCGATCTGGATGCGCCGAACAAAATGGATGAGAAACCGTTCCTTGAATTGGATCTGTTGGACATTGATGAATATTCAGTCCCCGAGTTGGTGAAACTGACCAAGTCGGCCTTTGACGTTGATTCCATCATCAATGCGGCGGGTGAGTTGAAATATGTCAGCCAAATCAAAAAGGTTCTCGCCGCGCAGGTCAGCAAGCCAGATGATGACTTTGTAAAGGTATTCGCTTCCCGGGTTTATGACGGCGTGATCACGCAGAAAGTGCGAGATCAGTTTCACGAATTGACCAGAAAAGCTGTCGTGCAATTCTTGAATGACCAGATCAATGATCGGCTCAAATCGGCCATGAGCGGCGCTATTCAGCCCGCGCTGGCGTCCTTGCCTTCGGTTCCTGTCGGAACTGATCCGGTAGATCCGCGCGATGAGTCGGATGACAAAGTTCTGACAACCTTGGAAGAATTGGAGGGTTACCACATCGTTCGAGCGCTGGTCCGATCAGTCGTTGATGCCAAGCGCATTGTTCAGCGCGATACGCAAAGCTATTTCGGTATTTTGCTGGATGACAACAATCGCAAACCGATCTGCCGTTTGCATTTCAATCGGTCCCAAAAGTATCTCGGCATATTCGATGAAGAAAAAAACGAAACGCGTCATGCGATCAATTCGGTGGATGACATCTATGAGTTCTCTGATCACCTGAAAAAAACTGTCGGCTATTACGATTGATGGAGAGTCGCTCTGCGGCTTGTCGTTTAGTCGGACATTCTTGCAACGTTCACACTGGCATTGCATTTCACGCTGCCTGTATCGTGAAAAGCAATTTGAACACCCCGACAGGAGAACGCAATGAGCTGGTCTGCCAAGCAATACGTCGCTTTCGAAGATGAACGCACCCGCCCGGCCCGTGATTTGCTGGCGGCGATTCCCACGGCTGATGCGCGAACCGTGGTCGATATCGGTTGCGGTCCCGGTAACTCCACGGAGTTGCTGGTGCAGCGGTTTCCCGCGGCAAGGGTCAGTGGACTCGATAGCTCGGCGGACATGATCGATGCGGCACGCCAGCGCTTGCCGCAGTTGCAGTTCGACGTGGCCGAGATTGATCAATGGGCGGATGCAGGTCCGTTCGATGTGATCTTCGCCAACGCCGTGCTGCAATGGGTGCCTGATCACGCGACGTTGCTGCCGGCACTGGCAAGCAAGCTGTCAGCGGGTGGCAGTCTGGCGATCCAGATGCCCGACAATCTCAATGAACCCTCTCACCGACTGATGCGCGAAGTCGCCGCCAATGGCCCATGGGCGAGCAAGCTCGCTGGCGCGGCAGGGCAGCGCACCGACATGGCCAGCGCCAGCGAATACTTTTCAATGCTGCGACCGCACTGTGCGCGAGTGGACGTGTGGCGTACGACTTATCACCATCAGTTGTCTGGCGGGGCGGCCGGCGTCGTGGAGTGGTTCAAGGGGAGCGGGTTGATTCCGTTTCTGAGCCCGTTGACCGAAGAGGAACGGACGCAGTATCTGCAGCAATATCTGGCGGCGGTTGAAGACGCTTATCCAGCATTGGCCGACGGCTCGGTGCTGTTGCCGTTTCCACGCTTGTTTATTGTTGCGACCCGCTGAAAAAAACGCTCGGCAGGCTCGCTTTTATGTCCTGCACGCAGGCTCAGTTTGCTAGTCAGTGGAATCTGTCGATTCAACGAAGGAGGGCGATGTTGCTATCGATCCTGCCCTGGATGACTTGCAAAGTCTCTGGGGTTATCTCGTTCGGAAGCAGTTCGGCAGCGATTGCCGAAAACCGGCTGGCAACGGCGCATATTCGATCTATCACGTCCTCCGCTTTATCGATTGATATTTCCGCTTCCTGCGAAAGCCTCAGCATCTCCTTGCGGCCAATTTCCAAAGCTTCACCCATGATGTCCATTTGGTGATAACCGCCGGGCCCTTCGCAAAAGGTCACGTCGAAGGCAGGCGACAACTTCCACTCGCCGGGAGACGACATGAGATAGGCGAAATTCTTCGGATGATCATCCCGGTTGTTGAACGCGACGTTGAAAACCGCTCGTTCGAAGGCCAGCGCTTTCTCGCGCACGTCGTTAGTGCAGTGATGGGTCGCACGGAGAAAGTTCACGTAATCCAATGCGCCGGGGGATCGAAAGTCGGCTCCCGTCAAGGCTGCCAGGCTCTGCATGGGGATGCGCAGACCGTCTTGTCGGTCGAAGCGTCTGCTGGCGAAAGCGGCCATTCCATCAGACAGGCGGAAGTGCTGGCTGTCGGGCGTCTCGATGCCGCACAAACGCAGGCATTCTGAATAGGCCATTTCGACTGCGCAGACTTCGGGATGCTCGCTCTGACCGGGGAATTTCACCAGCCAGGCTTCGAATCCAGAGACCGTCGCCGTGGTAAATGTCCCGGTTCTGGGATCGCGATAGATCAACGCCTTGGGTCTGGCACCTTGCGGCGAGCCACCCACCAACAATAACTTCTGTAGCAACTGTGCACCGTCGCCGTCGAGCACTTCGCGTACTTCAGCCGCCAGCAGCTCAATCGAGCCATGGGTGGCCGGTACCATTAACTCAGGAGCGACAGGCTCGAACGACATGGCGCCCATCGCGTTCGCGCCGACGTAGGCCAAACGCTCCAGGGGGCCGATGCGTGCGGCGTTGAGGCCGCGACGTTTGAACAAGCGATCCATCAGAAGCATGCCCCAACCATCCGGCAACGCATCATAGACCGGGCCGGGAAGACCCATTTGATGCGATGGGAAATCTCGCCTCAGCTTCCCGCCCGCTAACGGGAGGCGAAGGGAGGACAGTTCCAGGCCTTTTTTCTTCGCCTCATCGCTGTACTCAAACACTATCAATGGGCGCCCGGTCAACGCTGTTGTGGAAACAAGCGAGCCCCAAAGCCAGCGCTCACCCCAGCCCTCGTAATAAACGTCAACTCTTTCAAGCATTGTCAGGTTTCCTTTTGATGCGCTGACGCTTGGCGCTGTTTTCATAACGCAGGATATCGTCCAGGGTTTCGAGCCTGGGCTGGAACAAGTCGTCGAGTTCTTTTCCTCGGCCAAGCACCATCGCAACGCGCACCAGATTCTCGAACCCGACGTTGCGGCCAGACTCCAGGTTGGACACGGTGTTGATTCCGATACCGGCCCGTGCGGCGACATCAGCCTGGGTCATTTCCAGAGCGAGCCGTTCTGTACGAAGCCGATTGCATAGGCGTTTGACGATTTCGGCGGGCGTGCTGAGATTAAGCTCCAGCATGGCAAGGTCTCTTGAAGAAGTCTGATTTCTGAAGTGTAGCGTAAATCCATTTTAATGGATTTTATCCGCAAATTATCGATATAAAATTCCAAATAATGGATTTATGTGGGGGGAGGATGTTTTGGTCAATATCGAGGGGATACTCTTGAAATTGTCTTTTCACAAATCCCGGACACAAAAAAACCGGCCCTGTAGGTCGGTTTTTTCATTCCTGCGTCCCCCGTCCAAAAAGCATGACGTGAGACAAGATTCGGTTGGAGCGGGTAGAGGGAATCGAACCCTCATCTAAAGCTTGGGAAGCTTTCGTTCTACCACTAAACTATACCCGCTCAGAGCGGCTGACTTTGTACCAGACTCGGCCACGGATTTGAAGTTTTCTTTTCTTTTCAGCGGCTTTTTACGTAGAAACCGGTCAGTCGCGAGCAAGGGCTGCAAAGGTCAGACGAACGCCTCCCGCCTGCAGCCTTGCCCGCGCTGACATCCTTTCAAATAGCCAATGCATGTTGGCCCTGCACAAACGAGTAGCGCGTTCGATTGGTCTGCTGCGCCGGTTTCAGAAAGCCGAGCAAGGCATTCTGGCTGTCGCGGCACGCGGCTTTATGTTCCATGTCGAGAAAATGCCCGGTGGCTTGCAGGGTGGTGAACGTGCTTTGCGCCACATGGTCGCCGAACAGGCGTGCGTCTTCGGCGGCGGTGTATTCGTCCCATTCGCCGTTCAGAAACAGCACCGGGACGTTGATCTTCTTCGCCGAGTTCAAGTAGCACTGGCGGTCGCTGTGCAGCACATCGTTGATATGAAAATGCATCTGCCCGTATTCATGCTCGGCCAGGCTGCTGACGTGGCGATAATTGAAGCGCTTGAACAGCGACGGCAGGTGTTTGCCGATGGTGTTGTTGACCAGATGGCCGACGCGGTCGCGATCCAGATTACCGAGGTAATCGACGCCGCGCTCAAGATAATCGAGCATGTGTGCGTTGATCACCGGCGAGAATGAGCTGATCACCGCTCTTTCGATGCGTCGTGGCTGCTGGGCGAGGGCGACCAGCGTCGCGGCACCGCCCCAGGAAAACGACAGCACGTGTTCGGCGGCGAAGTGGTCGATCAGCTCCAGCAGGATCTGCCCTTCGACTTCCTTGGTCAGATGTTTCTCGTGGCGATTGTGGGCTTTCGAGCGACCGGCGTAGGGCTGGTCGTAACAGACCACGTTGAATTGCGGATGCAGGTTCTTCACCGTCTGGGCAAACGACGCAGTCGTGGCCATCGAGCCGTTGACCAGAATGATGGTCTTTTCTGCGGCGTCTGCGCGATAGAACTCCGTGTAAACCCGATACTGACCCTGTATATCCAGCACAGCGATTTCTGGCCTCATGTCGTAAGACTCCTGGCAAGCAAGCGGGTATGCGCGCAACGAAGATTGCACGAGCTTTGTGACAGGTAGGCATACGCCTGGAATGTGTTGGCCCATGTCGATCCGGTAAGGCAGGTCGACGGGTGTTGTTATTGGCGGGCAGTCTGCCGGTTGCAGTGCAGCCCCGAGGGCGTGCGGCCGACAAAAAGTTTCTTGGAAGTATGTGGTGACTCATCGGTCACATTTCGGCCGACGACCTGATTCAAGCAGGGGAGTCTGGATCGCGCAAGTGCCGTTGGGAAATTGTTCGACAACTTCGGCTGAGCGGTCGCAGGCTTAGAACAAATGAATCTCTTCGGTGCGCAAAGCGCGGTACTCGCCCGGTTTTAGCGCGCTATCGAGGGCCAGTTCGCCCATCGATTCGCGGTGCAGGCGCAGCACCTTGTTGTCGAAAAAACCAAACATGCGCTTCACTTGGTGATAGCGGCCCTCGACGATGCTCAGCCGCGCCGAATGCGGCCCTAGTATCTGCAGGTGTGCCGGTTGGGTGGTCAGGTTTTCAAAGGCGAAATAGATACCCTCGGCAAAGGTCGGCGCATAGCGTGCGTCAATCTCTTGCTCGGTCTCGACGTAATAGACCTTCGGCAGCTTGGTCTGCGGTTGAGTCAGGCGCCGCGACCAGGCGCCGTCGTTGGTGATCAGCAGCAGCCCGGTGGTGTTGAAGTCCAGGCGCCCGGCGATGTGCAGGTCGGCCTTGTCCGGTTCATCAAGCAGGTCGAGCACGGTCGGGTGTTGCGGATCGCGGGTAGCGCTGACGCAGCCCGGTGGCTTGTGCAGCATGAAGTAGCGCGCCGGTTTACCGCTTTGCAGGATTTCGTCATCGACTTCGATGCGGCTGAATTCCAGCACCTCGCTGTGCGGGTCGCTAACGACTTTTCCGTCAACACGCACGCGCTTTTCCACCAGCAACAGACGAACCTGCTGACGGTTATAGCGGGGCAGGTTACTGAGGAAACGGTCGACGCGCATGGTCAGTATTCAACGGATAAACGGCCGCGCATCTTACGGGATCGGGCGCCGGCCTGCTTGCAGTTGCGCCTCGACCTGCGCGCAACGTGGACACAGGCAGGACTGGTTGCGCAGCGCTGGCGGCAGTGCCTCGAGCACCGCCGGGTCGATCGTCACGCCGTAGCACCAGCATTCGCGGTCGGCCGTGCGCGGATCAGCCAGGCTGCAGTCGTTGCGAGCGCCGCAGGCCGGGCAAAGGTCGGGTTTTGCAATATCGTCAGGCATAAGTCGAGTGAGGCATTTCCACGCAAGTGCGGTTGCGGCCGGTGTGCTTGGCCCGGTACATCGCATGATCGGCCCGCGACAGCAGACTGTGCAAGGTGTCATCGCGTTGCACGGTGGTGGCGCCGATGCTCACGGTCAGATTCAGGCTGTGGCCGTTGTAGGCATATTCGTGTTGCTCGACGTGTTGGCGGATCTTCTCGGCAATTTTCTGACCGGTGTCGCCGTCGGTGTCCTTCAACAATACGATAAATTCCTCACCGCCCCAGCGACAGACAATGTCGGCGTGGCGCAGACAGCTTTGCAGATCGCGGGCGAAGCCGAGCAACACCTGATCGCCAGCCATGTGACCATGGGTGTCGTTCAACGCCTTGAAGTGATCGAGGTCGAGCAACAGCGCAGTCAGCGGTCGGGTCTCGCGCTGAGCTTCGTGCAACGCCTGCGCAGCGAGAATATCGAAGCCGCGGCGGTTGGGCAGGCCGGTAAGGCTGTCGAGCGTGGCCAACGCCTGGATTTTGTTCTGGTAGCGTTTGATCACCCGGTTGAGCAGCACCAGCACGATCACCGTCACCAGCAGGCAGATCAGCAGATTGAGGTACAGCGACTGGCGGATTTCGCTCAACGCGCCGTCTTCTCGTTTATCAACGAACAGGTACCAGTTCAGCTCTGGAATAAACCGCACGTTGAGAAAATGCCCCTGCCCGTGAGTGGAATATTCATAACTGCCGCTGTGCGGTTTCGGCAGTTGGCTGATCAGGCTCTTCATGCTGTCCAGCTCGCCGAGGCTCTGGCCGATGTGTGCACCTTGGGGCCCGCCCTCGGCGCCGGTGAGGACCAGGCGCCCGAAGGTGTCAACGAAGTACACGCTGCGTTGATAGCGCTGCTGATATTTGTCGATCAGCTTGATCACCGCGTCGACGGTCAGCCCGACACCCGCCGCGCCGATGAACCGATCGTGGTAGTCGTAAACCTTGTAGTTGATGAAAAATGTCAGGTTGTCCTTGTTGGCCAGATCCGGGTCGACGTTGATCTCGTACGGGTCTTTCATGTCGCGCACGCGGAAGTACCAGGCATCTCGCGGCTCGTCGACCTTGACCTGCTTGAGCACGCCCTTGGCGTGGTAATAAGTGTGCGTGCTGTCGGAGACGAAAAACGCCGTATAGGCGCCGTAATGGGTCATGACCTCGTCGAGGTAGCGGGTCATCTGCTCCGGGTTCTGCTCACCGTTGACCACCCAGTCGCGCATGAACGTGTCGCGGGACATCATCGAAGAAATCAGGATCGGCCGGACCAGATCCTTCTGGATTTCCGAATAGACCGTGTCGGAGGTCAGTGGCAGTTCGGTGTTGACGATGTTGTCGCGGATCGACGCCCGCGAGGCGTAATAGCTCAGCAACGACGTGGCGAGGAAACCGGCGCCGAGCAGCGCGACCAGGGTCAGCACCAGTGAGCGTTGCGAGTACAGCGGTGAACGAAGCGGCATGGCAGATCCGTTGGCAGTGGCCCGATGGCAAGCATTTTAGTGGGATGGCCAGGAAAAGACTGCGGGATTTGTGCCGGAAATGGCGGGGGATCTGACTCAGCGAAGTGACAGGAAAAATCGCAGCCCCTCACCCCAGCCCACTCCCGGAAGGAGAGGGAGCTCATTGTGGTGATTGCAACGTTTGTGATCGGCTCGGTATCAGCCAACGGCGACCTTTTAAAAATTAAACCTTTCATCGATCACTTGTTTCAACTTGTTGCGGGAACGCACCAGATGCCGAAATCGCTGTCTGATTTTTCGTCAGTCACCGATAAACGACTGATGCCTGCCAGCGTCGCTGGTGTGGCCCACCCGCGGTCCAGGAGGCCGCCATGTATAGACGAATTCTTCTGCTTGCTGCGTTGATGTTCTCCGTTGCCGGTTGCGTCCCGTACTCCTACGCGGACTCGTATTACTCCGAGGTGTACACATCACCCGCGCCGGCCTACTACAACACAGGTGGCACGTATTACCGGGGCGGCAGCACATACTATTCGGCGCCGCGTTCCTATCAGCCCGCACCACGTTATTACCAGCAACCGCGTTACTACCAGGCGCCGCGCTACTACCAACCGGCCCCGCGTTATTACGAAAGCCGCCGCTGGCACGGCAATGATCGCGGACGCTGGGAAGGCCACCGTCGCGGCGGTTGGGACAATGACCACCGCGGTCGCGGCAACTACGATCGCCACAGCGGTCGCCGTGATTACAACGGCCGTGGCAATCGCTGGTAATCACCCGCAAATGAAAAGCGGCGCATCGAGCGCCGCTTTTTTTTTGCCTGCGATTTTTCCAAAAGCTAGTACTGGGTCAAATCCGCCAACGGATGCCGCCCCTCCCAAGCCTTGTGAAAATGCGCGTCGACCACCGCTTCCGGCACATGATGAATATCCGGCCAGTGCCAGTGCGGTTTCTGATCCTTGTCGATCAACCGCGCTCGCACCCCTTCGCTGAATTCCGGGTGCCGGCAGCAATTGAGGCTCAGGGTGTATTCCATCTGGAAAACTTCGGCCAGTGACATATGCCGCGCGCGAATGATCTGCTGCCAGACCAGATGCGCAGTCAGCGGCGAGCCTTCGCTCATGGTCTTTGCTGCGCGGGCGATCAGTGGATCGCTGCTGTCGCGTTGCAGGCTGATGGCGGTCCAGGCACACGCGACATCGCTGACATCGAGCAATTCGTCGATTTGCTGCCGACGCGGCAGCCACTGCGCTTCGGGCATCTGCGCCAGTGCTTCCTGTTGCAGCGCCTTGAGCAGGCTGTTCAGTTGCATGTCGGTCTGTTCCTGCCAGTTGAGCTGCAACAAGCCTTTGATCAGTTGCGGTTGCTGTTCGTCGAGCAAAAACCGGTCGGCCAAGCCCAGATCGAGCGCATCACGGCCATTGATGTGCGCGCCGGTCAAACCGAGAAACAGCCCGAGCTTGCCCGGCAACCGGGCGAGAAACCAACTGGCGCCGACATCCGGATACAGGCCGATGGTGATTTCCGGCATCGCCAGACGGCTGCTCGGCGTGACGATCCGCGTGCTCGCACCTTGCAACAACCCCATGCCGCCGCCGAGCACGTAACCGTGGCCCCAGCAAATCAGCGGTTTCGGGTAGGTGTGCAGTTGGTAGTCGAGACGATATTCAGCACTGAAAAACTGTGCCGCCAGCGGCGGTACTTCGCCGGGATGTGCGCGGCAGGCTTCGACCAGGCTGCGCACTTCGCCGCCGGCACAGAACGCCTTGGCGCCATTGCCCCGCAGGAGCACGCAGACGATTTGCGGGTCATTGGCCCAAGCGCTGAGTTTGTCGCCGAGGGCGTTGATCATCGGCAGGGACAGTGCGTTCAGTGACTTTTCGGCATCCAGGCTGGCGATGCCGATACGGGCGCCGTCGGTGCCGGTGAGTTCTTCGAAGTGCAGATTCATCGTGACCTCGATCGGGAAATTGAACGATCAGTATGATCGCTGTGGGGGAAAGTGCCGGATCTGCGTCAGATCAATTGACAAGC
>Ga0196970_1001130_pt1 | contig 20624 bp, 16 predicted proteins | sample S1v_513CmetaG_FD_148672 | JGI IMG/M metagenome (GOLD analysis project Ga0196970, IMG submission 148672) | Soil microbial communities from Anza Borrego desert, Southern California, United States - S1+v_5-13C | ecosystem: Environmental > Terrestrial > Soil > Desert | place: USA: California...
GCCGCCGACGTCGAGGAAGTTGGCCGGCTCGCCGCCATACAGCTTGATGATGTCCATGGTGGCCATCGCCAGGCCGGCGCCGTTCACCATGCAGCCGATGTTGCCGTCGAGCTTGACGTAGTTGAGGCTGTGCTTGGCCGCCTCGATCTCCGCCGGATCCTCTTCGGCCTCGTCGCGCAGCTCTTCCACGTCCTTGTGGCGGAACAGCGCGTTGTCGTCGAAGTTCATCTTGGCGTCGAGCGCCAGGATGTCGCCCGACCCGGTGACGATCAGCGGGTTGATTTCGACGATGGCGCAGTCCAGGTCCACGAAGGCCTGATAGGCGGCCTGGATGAACTTGGCGGCGGCACCGACCTGCTTGCCTTCCAGGCCCAGTGCGAAGGCGACCTTGCGGGTGTGGTAGCCCTGGATGCCGGTGGCCGGGTCGACGGCGACCTTGACGATCTTCTCCGGCGTGTTGTGGGCGACCTCTTCGATCTCCATACCGCCTTCGGTCGAGGCCATGATCGTCACGCGACCGGTGGCGCGATCGATCAGCATGCCGAGATACAGCTCGCGCTTGATGTCGGCGCCTTCCTCGATATAGAGGCGCTTGACCTCACGGCCTTCCGCGCCGGTCTGCTTGGTCACGAGGACGTGGTTCAGCATCTCGGCGGCGTTCTTGCCGACGTCCTCGATCGACTTGACGACGCGGACGCCGCCCTTGCCCTCGGGGTTGTCCTTGAAGCGCCCGGCGCCGCGGCCGCCGGCATGGATCTGGGACTTCACCACCCAGACCGGACCGCCGAGCTCGCGGGCGACCGTCTCGGCCTCCTGCGGGGTGTAGGCAACGCCGCCGCGGGGGACCGCGACGCCGTACTTCTTCAGCAGGCTTTTCGCCTGGTACTCATGGATGTTCATCGGGCGTCCATCTGTTTTTTGGTTCGGCTGACGAGAACGGGTCGACTGAAGGACAAGACGGGCGCACCACCGGCGCCGTCCCGACCCGGAAAATGGGCCGGGAGGGCGCCGGAGAACGCGCAGTCCGTTCTTTAGGAAGCGGACTTCTCGGCGTCCAGCTTCTTCACGACGTCGACCAGCGTCTTCACCGCGTCGACGGAGTTCTGGAACATCGCCTTCTCTTCGTCGTTCAGCTCGATCTCGATGATCTTCTCGACGCCGCCGGCGCCGATGATCGTCGGGACGCCGACGTAGAGGTCGTCCTGGCCGTACTGGCCGCTCAGGTGGGCGGCGACCGGCAGGACGCGCTTCTGGTCCTTCAGGTAGGACTCGGCCATCTGGATGGCGGAAGCGGCCGGGGCGTAGAAGGCCGAACCGGTCTTCAGCAGCTTGACGATCTCGGCGCCGCCGTCACGGGTGCGCTGAACGATGGCGTCCAGCTTCTCCTGCGTGGTCCAGCCCATCTTGACCAGATCGGGCAGCGGGATGCCGGCGACGGTGGAGTAGCGCACCAGCGGGACCATGGTGTCGCCGTGGCCGCCCAGCACGAAGGCGGTGACGTCCTCGACCGAAACGTTGAACTCTTCGGCCAGGAAGTAGCGGAAGCGGGCCGAGTCGAGCACGCCGGCCATGCCGACCACGCGCTCCGGCGGCAGGCCGGAGGCCTGCTGCAGCACCCACACCATCACGTCGAGCGGGTTGGTGATGACGATGACGAAGGCGTTCGGAGCGTATTTGCCGATGGCCTCGCCGACGGTCTTGCAGACGCCGCTGTTGATGCCAATCAGGTCGTCGCGGCTCATGCCCGGCTTGCGCGGGATGCCGGCGGTGACGATCACGACGTCGGCACCCTCGATGATCGAGTAGTCGTTGCCGCCGGTCAGGCTGGCGTTGAAGCCCTCGACCGGGGAGGTTTCGGCGAGATCCAGCGCCTTGCCGGCCGGCATGCCTTCGGCGATGTCGAACAGGACGACGTCGCCCAGTTCCTTCTGAGCAGCGAGCAGAGCCAGCGTGCCGCCAATCTGGCCGGCACCGACGAGCGCAATCTTCTTGCGAGCCATGGAGCGTTCCCTAAAACGTTTGAGCGTCCCCCATTCAGCGGGAGACTAGAACCGTTGGTCATTCTAACGTCTTAGGGATCCAGCGCCCCGAGATTTCGGAAGCGTAGGTAGCGCGTTTTGTCGCGGAGGGCAAGCATCACCGCAAGCGGGGCATTGCAGCTTTGCGTCGCACCCCCGATGATCCTTTCCAACGGCCGGAGCGTTCGGCTTTATACGTATGGTTCGCGTCCGGTCCTTACCTTGTTCGAATATGGTCGAAGGAGAGCGCTTATGGCCAAGCTCGTGGCCCGTTTCATTCCCGGTCTGACCATGTCGCTGGCGCTCGCCGCCGGCCTCGCCACTGTCTCGGCCGCCGGCGGCGCCCAGGCGCAGACGGTCGGCGATTATGGTGCCGCCATCGCCGCCGCCCCGATCACCGACGCGGCGGCGGAAACCAGCGTCGCCTATTGCCAGCCGCTGACCAACTACGTCTACACCTCGATCCCCGCCGACCAGCGGTCCAACTGGGTGCTGCCGCTGGTGGCGCTCGACGGCTCGCAGTCGGCCGAGATGGCTGCCAAGCGCGAAGCCTGCCTGAAAGTCCGCCAGCAGGCGCTGATCGCCTTCGACGCCGGCACCGGCGAGCAGATCGTCACCCCGGCCGAGGCGATGGAAGGACCGACCGACCGCGGCCCCTATTACAAGGAGGTCTCGCCCGACACCCCGGTCCCGCAGACCGGCCGCGCCACGCCGCGCCAGCCGATGCCGCGCGGGGGCGTGCAGTAAGGGATTGGGGAGTGTTGAGGGTGCTCGGCGATGCCCCCTCCCTCCCGCTCTCGCGAGCGGGTCCCTCCCTCCCCCGCCTTCGGCGGTAGAGGGGGAGTTTGCAATGCTGCGGCAGTCCCCTCTCCCTCGAAGAGGGGGAGGGCTAGGGAGGGGGCATAACGCCCCTACGGCCCGATGCCGTAGCGTTCCAGGTGCCGGGCCATCTCGGCGGTGGACAGCGGGAAGCCGCTGCCCTGCCGAGCGTTCAGCATGGCGCGCGGGTGGATGCCGGCGGCGCGGGCCTGGATCTGCATGGCGCAGCGCATCGACAGGCCGGCACGCCAGACCAGCGCCGTCACCGCCTGCGGATCGTGGGAGTCCAGGATCAGCTCCACGACCTCCGGCGCCACGCGGGCGCGGAGAGTCAGTGCCGCCTGAACGAATCCTGCCTCGTTCCACGACATCGCGTCACCCAGAGCGGTTTCGTCCAGCTTGCCCAACCGGTGCAGGCGGACGGCGCGGCGTTCCGGCGGCTCGGAGGCTTCCGGGGCTTCGGCCCAGTCGATGCGGCGGCGGGTGGCGGCGGCGATCTCCGCCACCGTGGCGTCGTCGAAGTCGGGACGCCGCCGCAAATGCTCCACCACCGCCAAATCGACGAAATCCGCCAGCCGCAGCGCCAGCCGACGGGGCAGGGCGGGGCGGCGGGCCAGCTTCTCCCGCCAGTCGGGATGGTGCGCGGACTGCTCCACCAGCGATTCCAGCGTCGGTTCGGCGATCACCGCCCCGCTGTTGTCCAGCAGGATGCCGGTCGCCTCGGCATGGCCGCTGCCGGCGATGGCGTCGGACAGGGCGGTACCGATGCTGTGGCGCCGCGCAATGGCGGACAATGCCCAACCGGCAGGGGCGGCGGCGACGATGTCCAGCAGATCCTCGTCGCTGAGCGCGGCGCAGCAGCGCAGAACCGGCTCGGCCACCGATTGCTCGACGTCGCGTGCCAGCGTCGCCACCACCGACGGGGGCGCGCAGGCGATGTCCTTGATCGCTGTCGCCAGCGCCTCGCGCACGCGGACGATGTGGTCGCGGGCCAGCTGTTCCAGTGCACGCACGGCGACGGTGCTGACGGTGTCGGCCCCGCCCGGCGGCAGGTCGGGCAACAGGCGGCAGAGCTTGCGCGCCAGCGTGGAGCGAACGTCGGCATCGCCCATGCCCGCCAGCCGCGACTCGACCAGCACGTCGCCGACCTGACGGGCGACGCCGCGGCCGGGCTGTGCGGGAAGGGGGGCGGAAGGGGGCGTGCCGTCCTGCGACTCGGCGAACAGATAGTCCATCAGCTCGGGCGCGACTCCGCCATCCGTCTCCGGCGGGAGAGCGGGGGAGGAGCGGGATGGGGAGCGCCGGGCTGTCACCGGACCATGGACCTTCGGGTTGCGCCGCCGCTCAGGCGAGGCGAGGGCGGTGGTGGGAGCATCCACCCTATCGAAGCGCCGCCCTGGTTAACGGGTCCCTAATACGGCTACGGCCGAGCCCGTGACATCCTGCGCTATTATCCGCGCGGGGTGCTTTGGGTGTCGCGCAGTGCTTGCGGGGGTAGTCAGCAACCGCAGATCAGCATGTCGAGCGCAGCGGTGATTGCGGTGTCATGGGCAATCAGGGAGCAGACCGGCTGCCCGAGTTCGGATAAGGGAACGACGCCGGAGAACTGGGTTACCATCACAACGGTCTCGCCCCCGATGTCGAATGTCGGGTTCAGCCTGCGTGCAGGCTGTGGAGCAGCGGACTGGGGGAGCAGCGGCGCCACAAACCGCGTGTTCAGGCCGCTCAGGATGTCGGCTTGCAGTTCCAGCAGGTAGCCGGGACCGTCCTGCCGCCGGTGGACATCGAACTTTGCCATCGGTTCGGCGATCAGTAGGGGCGATGCTTGGCCAGCGGAAGTCCGTGGGCGTCCACATAGGCGTTCGACGACTGGATCGCTGCGCGGTTTTCTTCGAGCCACCGTTGCGCCTCGGTGTTCGAAATCTGCAATTCCAGACCGCGCTCGCAGGCTCTGGAGACATCGACACCCAGTGCTTCGGCCCGATCCAACAGATCAGCCCGCAGCGACAGGTTCGTTGGACGCCTGGTGGTGCCAGGCACCATGTGCGGACGTGCCGTTGGCATCGGAAGCTCCGTCGGAAGATGCGCAGCCAGTATGCGCCGATCCACGCATTCTTCAAGTAAGGGTGGCTCGAGGGAGGCTTGCTTCAAGAAGGCTGGCCGTCCGCAGCCGCCGTCCTCCCGGCGAAGAGCAAAAAAAGGGCCGCAGCCCATGCGGGCGCGGCCTTTAGTCTAGGGAGGAAACGCACTGCAAAATGCAGTAACGGGGCGGAGTGTACGGCCACGGCCGTGTTAGCGGTACCACGGTTTTCGAATTGGTGCGGTGCGACATCCGCATAGCGCGGTATGGAATAGGGCTTGGATTGCCCAGCGGATGGGCAAGAATGCAGCGTTCTGCCCATTTCATCGGCATATCGGGAGTCGCAGGTCAGACGAACGATCAAATTCGAAAACGATAACATTCGCAATAGTTCGTAAACGAAAAGGGGGGCGCCTTTCGACGCCCCACTTTCATCCGAATGGAAAGGACGGGATCAGGCCGCCAGCTTCTCGCGGATCAGCGCCTTGGTCTCGTCGATGCCGTAGAGCTGGATGAAGGAGCCCATGCGCGGACCGGTGGTCTGGCCCAGCAGCACCTCGTACAGCGCCTGGAACCACGCCCGCAGTTCGGTGAAGCCGTGGGTCTTGCCGACCTCGAACACCTCGTTCTGGATGGTGTCGGCGCGAGCGTCGGCCGGCAGGCTGTCCAGCTTGGCCAGCAGATCCTGCAGGGCGGCGCGTTCCGCATCGGTGGGCGCGCGGAACTGCTTGGTCGGCTTCACCTGATCCTGGTAGTAGCGCACGGCGTAGCCGACCATGCTGTCCAGGAAGGGGCTGTTCTCGGGCGTGGCGTCCGGCGCGTAGCGGCGGATGAAGCCCCACATGGTGTCCTTGGTCTCGGCATTCGCCGCACCCGCCAGATTGAGCAGCAGGTTGAAGGATACGTCGGAGCGCACCGCCGGCGGCTTGCCGTTGTGGATGTGCCAAGCCGGGTTCTCCAGCTTCTTCGCCGGCTCCTCGCCATGCACCTTGTCGACGAAGGTCAGGTACTCGTCGACGGCGCGCGGGATGACGTCGAAATACAGGCGCTTGGCCGATTTCGGCTTCTGGAACATGTAGAGGGCGAGGCTTTCCTGCGGCGCGTAGGCCAGCCATTCCTCCATCGTCAGGCCGTTGCCCTTCGACTTGGAGATCTTCTGGCCCTTGTCGTCGAGGAACAGCTCGTAATTGAAGCCTTCCGGCGGGGTGCCGCCGAGGATTTTGCAGATCTTGCCGGCGAGGTCGGCCGACGGGATCAGATCCTTGCCGTACATCTCATAATCGACGCCCAGGCCGAACCAGCGCATGCCCCAGTCGGGCTTCCACTGCAGCTTCACATGGCCGCCGGTGACCGGCAGCTCCACCTTCTTGCCGTCCTCGTCCTCGAAGACGATGGTGCCGGCATCGACGTTGCGCTCCAGCATCGGAACCTGCAGGACGCGGCCGGTGGAGGGCGAGACCGGCAGGAAAGGGCTGTAGGTCGCCTGACGCTCGGCGCCGAGGGTGGGCAGCATCACCGCCATCACCTCGTCGTAATGGCGCAGGATGCCGAGCAGCGCCTCGTCGAAGCGGCCGGACTTGTACCAGTCGGTGGAGGACTGGAACTCGTACTCGAAGCCGAAGCTGTCGAGGAACGCGCGCAGCCGGGCGTTGTTGTGGGCGCCGAAGCTGTCATGGGTGCCGAAGGGATCGGGCACCTGGGTCAGCGGCTTGCCCAGGTTGGCCGCCACCATCTCCTTGTTGGGGATGTTGTCGGGGACCTTGCGCAGGCCGTCCATGTCGTCCGAGAAGCAGAACAGCCTGGTCGGAATGTCGCTCATGGTCTGGAAGGCGTGGCGCACCATGCTGGTGCGCGCCACCTCGCCGAAGGTGCCGAGATGCGGCAGGCCCGACGGACCATAGCCGGTCTCGAACAGGACATAGCCTTTGGCGGGCGGCGCTTTCGCGAAGCGCGCGACCAGTTTGCGCGCCTCCTCGAACGGCCATGCCTTCGCCTGCAACGCCAGATCCCGTTCGCCGGTCATCGTCGGACCCTTTCGAAACCAGATAGATAAAGTCAAGGAATGAGGGCAAAGACCCTAGGGCCCGCCGGGCGTGGCGTCAACCTTGGGTGTCTGGCGTGGGGCTTGTTCGGCCGCTCTTGCGGCGCTCCTTCGCCCGGTCCATCCTGCGCGCCGCCCGCGGGATCGGCTTCGCGGGGCTGGGCGGGATTTGACGGCGATGAGTTGGTTGTATCTGGCGGTCGCGATCCTGTTCGAGATCGTCGGCACCTCCGCGATGAAGATGTCTGACGGGATGACGCGGCTCGGCCCGGCGGCCGTGGTGGTGCTGTGCTATGGCGTTGCCTTCGTGCTGCTGGCAAAGGCGCTGCGCACCATCGAGGTCGGCATCGCCTACGCCATCTGGTCGGCGGCGGGAACCGCGGCCATCGCCGCCATCGGTGTATTCGTGTTCGGGGAATCGCTGACGGTGATGAAGGTGGTGGGCATCGCCCTGATCGTCGCCGGGGTGATCAGCCTGCATGTGGCGAGTGGGGCAGCCTGATCACAATAGTTAGGCGTTGACCTAAGTATTTGTTGCCGGTAGGGTGCCGTCATGGATGTGGCACTCGACATGACTTTTCGCGCGCTGGCAGACCCCACGCGCAGGGCGGTGATTCAGGCGCTTGGGCGCGGGCCGGCGTCGGTCAGCGATCTTGCGAGACCTTTCGAGATGGCTCTGCCGAGCTTTCTTCAGCATCTGAAGATGCTGGAGGACAGCGGACTCGTCGAAACGCGGAAGGTCGGTCGGGTGCGCACCTGCACGCTGAAGCCGGAGGCGCTGGCGGCGGCGGAAAGCTGGCTTGAAACCCAGCGGAACCTCTGGACCAAGCGGCTCGACCAACTGGACAGCCTGGTGCTGGACCTGAACGAACGGGAGGAAGAGACCCCATGACCGCTTACACCGCAGCGTCTTTCAATCCGCAGCTCGACCTTGAACTGAAGCGTGAGGTCGCGGTTCCGCCGAAGCTCGTCTGGCGGGCCTGGACCGAGCCGGAGCTTCTGATGAAGTGGTTCACGCCGGCCCCCTGGCGGACCACCGCCTGTGAGATCGACCTGCGGCCCGGCGGCAAGTTCCGCACGGTGATGGAGGGGCCGAACGGCGAAAGGAACGACAGCACCGGTTGCTTCCTGGCGGTGGAGCCGGAGAGGCTTCTTGTCTTCACCGACGCGCTGGGGCCGGGGTTCCGTCCCACCGGCGGCGGATTCATGACCGCATCGGTCACCATAGAGCCGACGGCCGGCGGCACGCTCTATACCGCCATCGCCTTCCACAAGGACGAAGCGGCAAAGACGCAGCATGAGGAGATGGGCTTCCACCAGGGGTGGGGGACCGCGCTCGACCAGCTTGTCGCGCTGGTGAAGGGACAGTAAGGGAACTGCCGGTTCAGACCCCGACCTTGAACGGGTTCACCTGCCGGGCGGCGCGTTCCACCGCGTCGGCCGGGCCGGGGCGGCCGAGGAAATAGCCCTGGGCGACGTCGCAGTCCATCTGACGCAGGGCTTCCAGCGTTTCGGCATCCTCCACGCCCTCCGCCACGGCGGTCAGGTTCAGGCCGTGGGCCATCTGGATGACGGCGGCGGTGATCTTGGCGCTGTCGTGGCTGCGGGTGAGGTCGGCGACGAAACTGCGGTCGATCTTCAACTTGTCCACCGCCAGGCGGCCGATATAGGACAGGTTGGAATAGCCGGTGCCGAAATCGTCGATCGACACCTGCACACCCATCGCCTTGATCCGGCGCAGATTGTCCATCACCAGATCGGTGTTCTGGATCAGCATCGATTCGGTCAGCTCCAGTTCCAGCAGCAGCGGGTCCAGCCCGCTGTCTGCCAGCGCCCCGGTGACGGTGCGGACGAGATCGCTGCGCTGGAGCTGCAGGGCCGACAGGTTGACCGCGACCGACAGCGACAGGCCGCGGGCCTGCCATGCCGCCGCCTGACGGCAGGCCTCCGCCAGAACCCAGGCGCCGATGGGAACGATCAGGCCGCTGTCCTCGGCGATCGGGATGAAGGCGCCGGGCGGGATCATGCCCTTGTCGGGATGGTTCCAGCGCACGAGCGCCTCGGCGCCGACGACGGCACCGGTCTCCAGGCTGACCTGGGGCTGGTAGTGGACCAGGAACTCCCCCCGTTCCAGCGCGCGGCGCAGGCCGCTGCGGGTGGACAGGTGGGCGACCGCTTCGGCGTTCATCGCCTCGGCATAGAAGCGGTGGGTGTCGCGGCCGGCGGCCTTGGCGTGGTGCAGGGCGGTGTCGGCGTTCTTCAGCAGGGTGGCGAAGTGCTTGCCGTCGGCCGGCGCCAGCGCCACGCCGGAGGACAGGGTGACGGTCAGCTCGTGCCCGTCGATCTGGAAGGGAGCCGCCATCGCCTCGTGCAGGGAGGCGACCGTTTCGACCACCGCGTCGCCGTCGGGCAGGCCGGACAGCAGCAGGATGAACTCGTCGCCGCCGCTGCGGCTGACGGTGTCGGTATCGCGCACCGCGGCCTTCAGCCGTTCCGCCGTCGCGCGCAGCAGGGCGTCGCCCACGGCGTGGCCGAGGCTGTCGTTCACCGTCTTGAAGCGGTCGAGCCCGCAGGCGACCAGGGCCACCAGCCGGCCGCTGCGTTCCGCCCGCGCCAGGGCCTGTTCGGTGCGGTCCTGCAGCAGCAGCCGGTTGGGCAGCAGGGTCAGCACGTCGTGGCGCGCCAGATACTCCACCCGTTCCTGCGCCGCCTTGCGCTCGGTGATGTCGCGCACGACGACCAGCAGGCGGCGGTCGTTGCCGTCCACGGTGGCGCGCCGCATGCTGACCTCCACCCAGAACAGGGTGCCGTCCAGCCGGCGGGCATGCCATTCGAAAAGCTGCGGCTCGCCGCCGGACGTTTTGCGGATCCAGGCCCCCGCCTCGTCCCGCGTGTAGGGTGGCACGCCGGAGCTGAGCATCCCGACATGGATGTCCGTCAGCGGCGTGTCGCCAATGCGGTACATCTCCGCCATCCGGCGGTTGACCTCCAGGATGGCGCCGCTGTCGAGGTCGTGGATGAAGATGGCGTCGGTGACGCTGTCGAAGATGGTGCGGACGCGCTCCTCGCTGGCGGTCAGGGCGGCGACCGCGGTGCGCAGGCTCTCCGTCTTGTTTTCCACCTGCCGGCGCAGCAGCAGCACCCAGACCAGCGCGCCGATGCCCAGCACCGCGACCCCAGCCAGCAGCTTGAGCAGCAGGTCGATCAGTCCGGGGCTTACCCCGCCCAGGCTGCGGCCGATCCAACGCTGCTCGATCGCCTTGCGCTCCTCCGGTGTGATGCGGGCGAAGCCTTCGGAGATCAGGCGGTGGAGCGCCGCCTCGCCCTTGCGGACCGCCCAGTGCAGTTCGCCGGTGTAGAGCGGGTCGGTGTAGCGGAAGCGTCCCTGCACCCCGCGCTTGGTCAAGTAATAGGTGGCCGACGGGTCGTCCATGCAGAAGACCCGCGTCTCCTGCCGGGCGGCGGCGTCAACCATCTTCTCGAAGCCGGGGAAACGCTGGAACGCGGTGATGCCCTGGTCGGTCAGCCATTCGGCGCAGAAATCGCCGTCCTTGACCCCGACGGTGAAGGCGCGCAGCGAGTCCACCCCGATGATCCCGCTGAGGTCGCTGCTGAACCAGATCGGCACGTCGACGCGGGCGTAGGGGGTGGAGAAGTCGTAGCGCGCATCGCGCGCGCCGTTGCGGAAGATGGTCTCGATCACGTCGGCGGCACCGGTGTCGACCGCGTGGCGTGCCAGAATCCAGTCGCTCGGCATCATCCGCACTGCGACGCCGGTCCGCTGCGACCACAGCGCCCACAGGTCCTTCACGATCCCGACATGGGTGCCGTCGGCGTTGCGGAAGCTGTAAGGCGGATAATTGTCATCCAGCGCCACCCGGACCTCGGCCGGCCGCGGTCCCGCCTCGGGCGCCGGCCCGGCAGGCGGTGGCGAGTTGATCGCCACGGCCGGGCCGCCGACCAGCATCGGCAGCAGCAGGACGGCAAGCAGGCGCAGGGCGACCAGCCCGCCGGCAAGACACCGGCCCCCCAGGCGCCCCCCTGGGTGCCGGCTCCCGAAGGGCCGGCCCGCAGATCGTCCATGACGGGCGGTCCGCGGATCGAGGCTCATCCTCTGGTTCCGGTGCGGATGGCGGGCGGGACGCGGTGGACGGACATTGACATCGCTCTGGCCGGGGGCTTTTGCCGGGGGGCGCATGGCGATGGCGGGACCGGGCGCCGTCATCCGGTGGCCACCGCCCCGCTCTCGCCATCTCGCCGGAGAGGGTAGCCCGTTCGCCCGGCCTCGGCAACGGGGGGTTCTCCTTAACCCGTGACAAATACCCGTTTCGAGGGAAGGTGCCGTCAGGAGGAGCGGTCGGACGACGAAGCTGCGGTAGAGACACCTTTGGACTGGGCGCGCAGGGCGTCGCGGATTTCCTCCAGAAGTTGTTCCTGCCGCGGCGGCGTCTTCGGCACTTCCTTGTGCAGGATGTGCAGCCGGTTGACCTGCCGAACGATCATGAAGAGGGCGCCCGACACGATCAGGAAATTGATGCAGGCGTTGATGAAACGGCCGTAGTTGACGGTGGCGACGCCAGCCGCCTCGGCCGCCTGCAGGGAGTCGTAATGGCCGCCCGACAGGCTGAAGAAATAGTTCGAGAAATCGATCCCGCCCATGATCCAGCCGATCGGCGGCATCAGGATGTCCTTGACCAGGGAATTGACGATTCCCGTAAAGGCCGCACCGATGATGATGCCGACCGCCAGTTCCACGACATTGCCGCGGCTGATGAATTTCTTGAACTCTTCCAACATGGCGTCCCGTTTCCTCGTGGTCACGGAGGGGAAACGGGGTGGGGAGGGGTTGGTTTCAATGGGAGACTTTTGCCCCCTCCGTAACCCTCCCCCGCTAATGCGGGAGAGGGAACTGCCGCTGTACGCCAATCTTCCCTCTCCCGCAAAGCGGGGGAGGGAGGGACCCGCTCGCCAGAGCGGGAGGGAGGGGGCGCAGTAACCCCCACCGGTCGCCCCTTACGCCATGCGCCCGTGGCAGTGCTTGAACTTCTTGCCGGAGCCGCAGGGGCAGGCGGCGTTGCGCGGTGTGTTTTCCATCACGTCCGCCGGCAGGGGCTGGTCCTCCGGCGTGCCGGCGAGCGACGAGGCGCGGACCATGCCGTCGGGCAGGGCGTCGCCGTCACCCGCCCCTATGGCGGCCATCGCCAGCGCCGGATCGGTGCGGCCCTCGTGCATCTCCTGCATCTGGCGGGCGAACAGCTCCTCCTGCGAGGGGGCCATGCGGATTTCGACATGCATCAGGATGGTGGTGACCTGCTCGCGCAGCGCCATCAGCATGGTGTCGAACAGCTCGAAGGCCTCGCGTTTGTATTCGTTCAGCGGATCCTTCTGGGCATAGGCGCGCAGGTTGATGCCCTGGCGCAGGTGGTCGAGCTGAAGGAGATGGTCCTTCCATTCCTGGTCCAGGATCTGGAGCAGGATGCTCTTTTCCACATGCCGCATCGTCTCGGCGCCGTAGGTCTCCTCCTTCTCCGCATATTTGCGGTCGGCGGCCTCGCGCACGCGCTCCTCGATCTCCGGCTCGGCGATGCCCTCTTCCTTGGCCCACTCCTGGACCGGCAGATCCATGCCCAGCACGCGGTTGACCGCCTCGTGCAGGCCGTCGATGTCCCACTGCTCGGAGTAGCTGTTGGCCGGAATGGCGGTCGACACCATGTTGGCGATGATCTGGTGGCGCATCTCGCGGATTTCCTCCGCGATGTCCTCGCTCTCCATCACCTCGTGGCGCTGTTCATAGACGACCTTGCGCTGGTCGTTCATGACGTTGTCGAACTTCAGCAGGTTCTTGCGGACCTCGAAGTGATGCGCCTCGACCTTCTGCTGCGCCTTTTCCAGAGCCTTGTTGATCCAGGGATGGATGATCGCCTCGCCTTCCTTCAGGCCGAGACGCTGCAGCATGCTGTCCATCCGCTCCGACCCGAAGATCCGCATCAGGTCGTCTTCCAGCGACAGGAAGAACTTGGAGGTGCCGGGATCGCCCTGGCGGCCGGAACGGCCGCGCAACTGGTTGTCGATGCGGCGGCTTTCGTGACGCTCGGTGCCGACGACATAGAGGCCGCCGGCCTGCTTCACCGTCTCGCGCGCCTCGGCGATCTCGGCCTCGATCTGCTTGATGCGGGCCTCACGCTCCGGACCCTCGGGCACGTCGGCCAGTTCGACCTCGATCCGCATCTGGAGGTTGCCGCCCAGCTGGATGTCGGTGCCGCGGCCGGCCATGTTGGTGGCGACGGTCACCGCCCCGGCGCGGCCGGCCTGGGCCACGATGTAGGCTTCCTGCTCGTGGTGGCGGGCGTTCAGGACGTTGTGCGGGATGCCGCGCTTGGTCAGCAGCTCCGCCAGCAGCTCCGACTTCTCGATCGAGGTGGTGCCGACCAGCACCGGCTGGCCGCGCTTGCGCGCGTCCTCGATCAGGTCGATCATCGCGTGGTACTTCTCGGTCGCGGTGCGATAGACCTCGTCGTCGTGGTCGATGCGCTTGACCGGGACGTTGGTCGGGATGTCGACCACTTCGAGCCCGTAGATCTCGCCGAACTCCGCCGCCTCGGTCAGCGCGGTGCCGGTCATGCCGGCCAGCTTCGGGTAGATGCGGAAATAGTTCTGGAAGGTGATGGAGGCCAGCGTCTGGTTCTCGCGCTGGATCGTCACCTTCTCCTTGGCTTCCAGCGCCTGGTGCAGGCCTTCGGAGAAGCGGCGGCCTTCCATCATGCGGCCGGTGAACTCGTCGATGATGACGACCTTGTCGTCCTTGACGATGTAGTCCTTGTCGCGCTGGAACAGCATATGGGCGCGCAGCGCCTGCTGCGAATGGTGGACCAGCGCCACGTTCTGGATGTCGTAGAGCCCGCCCGACTTCAGCAGCCCGGCCTGGCCCAGCAGCTGCTCCATATGCTCCTGGCCGGCTTCGGTGAAGCTGACGGTGCGGTGCTTCTCGTCCTTCTCGTAATCCTCAGGGACCAGCATCGGGATCAGCCGGTCGACCTGGACATACATCTCGGACGAGTCGGTGGACGGGCCGGAGATGATCAGCGGGGTGCGCGCCTCGTCGATCAGGATCGAGTCGACCTCGTCGACGATGGCGTAGTTGAAGGGCCGCTGGACCAGTTCCTCCAGCCGGAACTTCATATTGTCGCGGAGATAGTCGAAGCCGAACTCGTTGTTCGTGCCGTAGGTGATGTCGGCGGCATAGGCGGCGCGGCGCTCGTCGTCGTCCAGCCCGTGCACGATGCAGCCGGTCGTCAGGCCGAGGAAGCCGTAGACCCGGGCCATCCAGCCGCTGTCGCGCGAGGCGAGATAGTCGTTCACGGTGACGACGTGGACGCCCTTGCCTTCCAGCGCGTTCAGGTAGACGGCCAGCGTGGCGACCAGCGTCTTGCCTTCACCGGTGCGCATCTCCGCGATCTTGCCGCTGTGCAGCACCATGCCGCCCATCAGCTGGACGTCGAAATGGCGCTGGCCCAGCACGCGCTTGGCCGCCTCGCGCACGGTGGCGAAGGCGTCGGGCAGGATGTCGTCCAGCGTCTCGCCCTTGGCCAGCCGGTCGCGCAGCCAGTCGGTGCGTCCCTTCAGCTGGTCGTCGGTCAGCGCCGCGACCGACGGCTCCAGCGCGTTGATCTGAGCCACGGTCTTGTGCAGCGCCTTGACCGCGCGCGTGTTGGCGGTGCCGAAAATCTTGCGGGCGAGAGCGCCGAACATGAAAACCTCGGGAGTAAAGCGGAATGCGGGCCAGTCTATCGACGGGTCTCACATAGGACTATGGCAAGGCCCTGTCAACGAGACCGGGCAGGTGGAGCCCCCCTGCGGCATCATCAACGGCGCCGCCCGCCCCGTTGCGGGCATGACGGAACCATGAAATCGCGTCCAGAAAGCGGGAAGGCGGCTGACGGGACGGTTCGGGGCTGGTATTGCCGGACGCGAGGCACAGGTCGTTGGGGAGGCTCATGGGCTCCGGATCCGCAACGGCATCCCGGACGGAACCCAAGCGCACCCCTTGCCCCGCGCGGGCTAGCCATGCTTAATCCCCTGCGGAATCGGGCGCGGAGCGGCGGATGGCTCCGATGCCGCAGGCCATGCGAACCGGGGCTCCGACCCATCGGCCGCCCTCTTGTTGCGAAGCATCCGCCGGAAGGAAACAGACACGCCATGGTTCAACGAGTGTTCCGCACCGCGCTCCTGTCGGTTGCCGCCTGTGGCATCGCGCTGGCCGCCAATGCCCAGACGCCGGCTCCCGCCACCCCCGCGCCGGCTGCCCCGGCCGCCTCCGCTCCGGCCACCCCGGCTGCTCCGGCCGATCCGGTGGTCGCCCGCGTCAACGGCGAGGAGCTGCGCAAGTCGGACGTCTCCCGCATGGTCTCGCAGCTGCCGCCCCAGGTGCAGCAGATGCCGATCGAGATGATCTATCCGGCGGTGATCGACCAGCTGGTCAGCGGCAAGCTGGTCTCCTCGGCCGGCTACAAGGCCGGTCTGGCCGATTCGGCCGAGGTGAAGGACGAGATCAAGCGCGCCGAGGAGCGCGCGGTGCAGCGCGCCTACATCCAGAAGGAGATCAAGGCCCGCATCACGCCTGAGGCGACGCAGAAGGCCTATCAGGACTTCCTGAAGGAGAACCCGGCGCAGGAGGAGGTCAAGGCCGCACACATCCTGGTCGAGAAGGAAGACGAGGCCAAGGCCATCATCGCCCAGCTGAAGAAGGGCGGCGATTTCGCCAAGCTGGCCAAGGAGAAGTCCAAGGATGCCGCCGCCGCGGCCCAGGGCGGCGACCTCGGCTACTTCACCAAGGACGCGATGGTCGAGCCCTTCGCCAACGTCGCCTTCGCCATGAAGCCGGGCGAGATCAGCAAGGAGCCGGTCAAGACCCAGTTCGGTTATCACATCATCAAGGTCGAGGATAAGCGCACCCAGCCGCAGCCGACCCTGGACGAGGTGAAGCCGCAGCTGGAGCAGACGCTGTCGAAGGACATCGTCACCGCGCTGGTCGAGGAACTGCGCGGCAAGGCGACGATCGAGACCTTCCAGCTCGACGGCTCGCCGATGCCGAAGGAAGAGCCGGCCGCCGCCCCGGCGACCCCGGCCCCGGCGACGCCCGCCGCTCCGGCGGAGCCGGCGAAGAAGTAAGGTCAGGCGTTCAGGCCCCCGTTGCCCCCTCCCTTCCCATGCTGACGCATGGGCCCCTTCCCTCCCCCGCCTGCGGCGGTAGAGGGAGTTGGTTGCGGAGCGGCGGCAATTCCCTCTCCCGCGATCGGACCGGCCTTCGGCCGGCCGAGGGCGGGGGAGGGTTAGGGAGGGGGCCTGAGGCTTTCTCATTCTCATCACGCCTCCACCACGCCACCACCACTCCCCACCACGGGAACTCCCTCCATGGCCACGACCCTCTCCCCCTTGGCTCCCGCCAGCTTCCCGACGCTGCCGCCCATCGCGGGCGTGCGCATCGCCACGGCGAACAGCGGCATCCGATACAAGGGCCGCGACGATCTGCTGCTGGCCGTGCTGGATCCCGGCACCAGCGTGGCGGGCGTGCTGACCCGGTCGCTGACCTGCTCGGCCCCGGTGATCTGGTGCCGCGACAGCCTGCCCAAGGGCTCGGCCCGCGCCGTGGTGGTGAATGCCGGCAACGCCAACGCCTTCACCGGCAAGGCGGGCGACGCCACCGTGCAGGCGACCGTCAGCGCCGCCGCCGAACTGGCCGGCTGCGCCCCGGATGAGGTCTACATCGCCTCGACCGGCGTGATCGGCATCCCGCTGGCTGCCGACGCCATCGGCAAGTGCCTGGCGCCGATGGCGCCGACCCTCAAAGCCGACTCCGCCGCGTGGGAGAAGGCCGCCCGCGCCATCATGACCACCGACACCTTCCCGAAGGGCGCGGTACGCACCGCCAAGATCGGCGGGACGACGGTGACCATCGCCGGCTTCGCCAAGGGATCCGGCATGATCGCGCCGGATATGGCGACGATGCTGGGCTTCGTCTTCACCGACGCCGCCATCGCCGCCACCGCGCTGCAGGACATGCTGTCGGAATTCACCGAGCGCACCTTCAACGCCGTGACGGTCGACGGCGACACCTCGACCAGCGACACGCTGCTGCTGTTCGCGACGGGCAAGGCCGGCAACGCCCCGGTGTCGAGCGCCGGTGCCGCCGAGCTGGCGGAGTTCCGCGCCGCGCTGGAGGATCTGCTGCTCGATCTGGCGCTGCAGGTGGTGCGTGACGGCGAAGGGGCGACCAAGTTCATCGCCATCACCGTGCGCGGCGCCGACAGCGACGCCGCCGCCAAGCGGATCGGCATGACGGTGGCGAACTCGCCGCTGGTCAAGACCGCGGTGGCCGGCGAGGACGCCAACTGGGGCCGCATCGTCGCCGCCATCGGCCGCGCCGGCGAGCGCGCCGACCGCGACCTGATCAAGATCACCGTCGGCGGCACCCTGATCTGCGCCGACGGGATGGAGGTCCCGGGCTATGACGAGACGCCGGTCGCCACCCACATGAAGGGCAAGGAGATCGACATCGACATCGACCTCGGCCTGGGCAAGGGCACGGCGAAGGTGTGGACCTGCGACCTGACGCACGGCTACATCGACATCAACGGCAGCTATCGGAGCTGATCAGCCGTGACCGCCTGTTTCGATCCCAACTCCACCCCTGCTCGCGGCTCGCTGCCGGTGCTGATGGTCGTCGCGGTGGCGCTCGTCGATGCCGACGGGCGCGTGCTGCTGGCCCAGCGCCCTCCCGGCAAGTCGTTGGCGGGGCTGTGGGAATTCCCAGGCGGCAAGGTCGATGCCGGGGAAACGCCGGAAGCAGCCCTGGTGCGCGAGCTGAAGGAGGAATTGGGCATCGACACGGCGGCCAGCTGCCTCGCCCCCTTCACCTTCGCATCCCACAGCTACGAGAGCTTCCATCTGCTGATGCCGCTCTATGTCTGCCGGGTGTGGGAGGGCGAGGTGAGGCCGCAGGAGGGGCAGAAGCTCGCCTGGGTCTACCCGAACCGGATGGGCGATTACCCGATGCCGCCGGCCGACGTGCCGCTGGTGGCGATGCTGCGCGATTTGCTGTAGGGGCCGATACCGCGCGTTGAAAATCGGGCCGCGCGGCTGTATATTTTTCGGAGGTGGCCGGCGGGTGTTGCAGCACCCGCCGGCACGCTCCCGATGCTTAGCGGTGGATCAAGCGGATTTCGATCCGCCATCTCCGCCACCGGAGCACCGGGAAGAACGGCATCTTCTTCATGCCACCTTCCTCCTTCTGAAACGGCGGATGGACCATCCATCCGCCGTTTTCAGTTTACACGCGGACGATGAGCGGGCGCCACTGTTTCACACCAATGTGTGGTGGTGCCCGAGCAGGTCCGACCTTTGTTCCCGGGCGTGTCCCTTTGCGGCTTTGCCCGGCGGGCGATCTGTGCCACATGATGGGGCGTTGAGACGACAAGCCGGATCTCCGGCACCACTTTCCTGAACCGCATCGGCGTGGATTCGTTGTTTTCCTACAGCAACCCGGGTGCGTCGGACGATGCCCTCGGTCAACGGCCGGCCACGGCGCTCGACGCGCTGCGGACGGTGTTCGGCTACGACTCCTTCCGCGGCCAGCAGGCCGACATCATCGACCATGTGGTGCGCGGCGGCGACGCGCTGGTGCTGATGCCGACCGGCGGCGGGAAGTCGCTGTGCTACCAGATCCCGGCGCTGGTGCGCGACGGGGTGACGGTGGTCGTCTCGCCGTTGATCGCCCTGATGCGCGACCAGGTGACGGCTCTGCGGGAACTGGGCGTGCGCGCCGCCTTCCTCAACTCCTCCCTCGGGCCGGCCGAAGCGCGGGAGGTCGAGCGGGCGATGGTGCAGGGCGAGATCGACCTCGTCTATGTCGCGCCGGAACGGCTGGTGACGCCGCGCTTCCTCGACCTGCTCGACCGCACCCGGTTGGCGCTGTTCGCGCTGGACGAGGCGCATTGCGTGTCGCAGTGGGGGCATGACTTCCGCCCCGAATATCTGCAGCTGTCGATCCTGCACGAACGCCACCCGATGGTGCCGCGCATCGCGCTGACCGCCACCGCCGACGTGCAGACCCGCGCCGAGATCAAGGACAAGCTGGGGCTGACCGACGCCCGCGTCTTCCTGTCCAGCTTCGACCGGCCCAACATCACCTACCGCGTGGTGCCGAAGAAGAGCGAGCGCCAGCAGATGCTGGCCTTCCTGCGCGAAAACCATCCGGAAGACGCCGGCATCGTCTATTGCATGTCGCGCAACAAGGTGGAGGAGGTCGCCGCCTGGCTGAATCAACAGGGCCGCGAGGCTCTGCCCTACCATGCCGGGCTGCCGGCCGAGACGCGCGAGGCCAACCAGGACCGCTTCATCAAGAGCGAGGGTCTGGTGATGGTCGCCACGGTGGCCTTCGGCATGGGCATCGACAAGCCGAACGTCCGCTTCGTCTGCCACCTCGACCCGCCCAAGAGCCTGGAAGCCTATTACCAGGAGACCGGCCGCGCCGGCCGCGACGGCCTGCCCGCCAACGCCTGGATGGCCTACGGCATGGCCGACGTGGTGATGCTGCGCCAGATGCTGGAGCAATCGGAAGCCGGCGACAGCCACCGCCGGGTGGAGCGTGGCAAGCTGGAGGCCCTGCTCGGCTTCTGCGAAACGTCGGACTGCCGCCGTCAGGTGCTGCTGAACTATTTTAACGAGACGCTGCCGGAGCCCTGCGGCAACTGCGACACCTGCCTCGACCCGGTCGAGACCTGGGACGGCACCATCGCCGCGCAGAAGGCGCTTTCGGCGGTCTACCGCACCGGGCAGCGCTATGGTGCCGGCCATTTGATCGACGTGCTGGTCGGCAATGCCACCGAGAAGGTGATCCAGCAGCAGCATGACCGGCTGAAGACCTTCGGTGTCGGCACCGACCTGTCGAAGGTCGAATGGCAGTCGGTCTATCGCCAGCTGGTGGCGACCGGGCTGCTGACCGTCGATCTGGAGGGCTATGGCGGCTTCCGCCTGACCGATGCCGGGGTTGCCGTCATCAAGGGGCAGCGGGTGGTCAAGCTGCGCAAGGACCCGGTGCTGGAACGCCGCCGCGGCGTCCACGACGCGTTGCGCCGCCACACCGCGCGGGGCGGCTCCGTCGGCGGTGGAGCGAGCGGGGAGGGCGTGTCGCGCTCCGGCGCCCGCGGTGCGCTGTCTGCGGCCGACGACGCGCTGTGGCATGCGCTGAAGGACTGCCGCACGGCGCTGGCCAAGGCGCAGAGCGTGCCGCCCTATGTGATCTTCCATGACAGCACGCTGTTGGAGATGGTGGCCCAGCGCCCCCGCGACCACGCCGCCTTCGCCCATCTGCCGGGGGTGGGCGGGCGCAAGCTGGAACGCTACGCCGACGCCTTCCTGGAGGTGATCCGGCAGCACGGATGAGGTTTTCGGGTGCATGGCAGGCTTGAGAGCGGGCGGTCGATTTTTCCGAAATTCACCGCTTGCATCCCGCGAAGCACCTCGCTATGTTCCGCGCCACAACGACGCCGCAGTAGCTCAGGGGTAGAGCAACTGATTCGTAATCAGTAGGTCCGGGGTTCAAATCCCTGTTGCGGCACCACTCTAAGGCCCTGAAAGGTAACGCCTTTCGGGGCCTTTCCATATCCGG
>Ga0196970_1001131_pt1 | contig 20578 bp, 14 predicted proteins | sample S1v_513CmetaG_FD_148672 | JGI IMG/M metagenome (GOLD analysis project Ga0196970, IMG submission 148672) | Soil microbial communities from Anza Borrego desert, Southern California, United States - S1+v_5-13C | ecosystem: Environmental > Terrestrial > Soil > Desert | place: USA: California...
TCCTCAATGGACTGTACGACGCGAAGCTCGACCATCAGCCGGTGGTTGCCATCGTCGGCCAGCAGAAACGCATGGCGCTGGGCGGGGATTACCAGCAGGAAGTGGATCTCGTGTCGCTGTTCAAGGATGTGGCCCATGAATATGTGCACATGGCCACCACGCCCGAGCAGGTGAAGCATCTCGTCGATCGCGCGCTGCGCATTGCCATGGAGCAGCGCACGGTGACCTGCGTGGTGATCCCCAACGATTTGCAGGAAATGGAGGCGGTGGAAGTGCCGCCCCACGAGCATGGCTCCGTGCATACCGGCATCGGCCGCACGACGCGCAGCGGGTGTCCCGCCCAGGACGGCCTGCTGCAGGCCGCGGAAATCCTGAACCGCGGGAAGAAGGTCGCCATCCTCGCCGGCGCGGGTGCGATGCAGGCAACGGATGAAGTGATCGAGGTGGCGGAAGTGCTGGGCGCAGGCATCGCCAAGGCCCTGCTGGGGAAGGCGGCGGTGCCGGACGACCTGCCCTTCGTCACCGGCAGCATCGGCATGATCGGCACCAAGCCGAGCTTCGACATGATGAACGGCTGCGACACGCTGCTGATGGTGGGCTCGGGCTTTCCGTACGCGGAATTCCTGCCGGAAGAAGGCAAGGCGCGCGCGGTGCAGATCGACATCGATGGCCGCATGCTCGGCCTGCGCTATCCCTCGGAATGCAACCTGGTGGGCGACGCGAAAGAGACCTTGCGCGCGCTGCTGCCGCTGCTGGACCGCAAGAGCGACCGCAGCTGGCAGCTGCAGATCGAACAGGATGTGCAGCGCTGGCAGCAGCTGATGGAGCGCCGCGCGCAAGACCCGGCCTCGCCGATGAATCCGCAGCGCGCCTTCCGCGAGCTGTCTTCGCGGCTGCCGGACGACTGCATCCTCACCTGCGACTCCGGCTCGGCGACTGCGTGGTATGCGCTGCACCTGCAGCTGCGGCGCGGCATGTCGGCCTCTCTGTCGGGCGGGCTGGCGACGATGGGCTGCGCGCTGCCCTATGCGATCGGCGCCAAGTTCGCGCATCCGCGGCGCCACGTCATCGCGCTTGCCGGCGACGGCGCGATGCAGATGAACGGCCTCAATGCCCTGATCACCATTGCCCGCTACTGGCGCCGCTGGGGCAACCCGAAGCTGACGATTGCCGTGCTCAACAACCGCGACCTGAACTTCGTGACCTGGGAGCAGCGCGGGCAGCAGGCCGATCCGAAGTTCGCTCCCTCGCAGGAACTGCCGGATTTCGCGTACGCCGATTTCGCGCGCATGCTCGGCCTGCACGGCATCCGCGTGGAACGGGCGGAAGACGCGGGACCGGCGTGGGACAAGGCGTTGAATGCGGACCGTCCGACATTGGTCGAACTGGTGGTCGACGCCAACGTCCCGCCGCTGCCGCCGCAGGTCACGCGCAAGCAGATGCAGGGGTACTACGAAGCCATCGCCAAGGGCGATCCCGACGCGGAGGCGATCAAGGCCGCGATCGAGCGGCAGGCTTCGGGGACATGAGGGCCGTCAGCAGGAGAAAGGCTTTAGTGGTTAAATCCTGACTATCCATAGCCCCCGACGACACCATTTCATGAGCACACTTTTCTCCCCCCTTTCCCTCGGCAAGCTGACGCTGAAGAACCGCGTCGCGATCGCACCGATGTGCCAGTACTCCGCCGACAACGGCGCGGCCACCGAGTGGCACCGCATCCACCTCGGCCACCTGGCGCTCTCGGGCGCGGGCCTGCTCATCATCGAAGCGACGGCCGTCGAGCCGGAAGGCCGCATTTCGCCCGCCGACCTCGGCCTGTGGTCGGACGAGACCGAACGCGCGCTGGCCGAGGTGCTGCACTCCGTCCGGCAGTATTCGCCGATGCCGATCGCCATCCAGCTCGCGCATGCCGGGCGCAAGGCGTCGACCCATGTGCCATGGGAAGGCGGCAAGAACATTCCGTCGAGCGCAGGCGGCTGGCGCACCTTTGCGCCCTCGGCCCTTGCGTTCGCCGAGGGCGACGAAACGCCGCTCGCGCTCGATGCGGCGGGACTGCAGCGCATCCGCGACGGCTTCGCGGCCGCCGCGCGCCGGACCGATCGCCTCGGCATCGATGCCATCGAACTGCACGCGGCGCACGGTTACCTGCTGCATCAGTTCCTGTCGCCGTTGTCGAACCGGCGCGAGGATGCGTATGGCGGCTCGCTCGAGAACCGCATGCGTTTCCCGCTTGAGGTGTTCGATGCGGTGCGCGCGGCATTCGATCCGTCGAAGCCGGTCGGCATCCGCGTCTCCGCCACCGACTGGGTGGAGGGCGGCTGGGATGTCGAGCAGTGCGCCGTGTTCGCGCAGGAATTGAAGAAGCGCGGCTGCGCATTCATCGACGTGTCCAGCGGCGGGCTCTCGCCGCTGCAGCAGATTCCGCTCAAGCCCGGCTACCAGGTGCCGTTCGCCGAACACATCCGCCGCGCATCCGGCATGCCCACCATCGCGGTCGGCCTGATCACCGAGGCGGAGCATGCGGAAGAGATCGTGGCGTCCGGCCATGCGGACATGGTGGCTCTTGCCCGCGGCATCCTCTACAACCCGCGCTGGCCGTGGCATGCCGCGGCAAAGCTGGGCGGACAGGTGGACGCGCCGCCGCAGTACTGGCGCTCGCAGCCGCGCGAGGCGAAGGACTTGTTCCATCTCACGCTGCCCGGCAAGGGCTGAGCGTTCCCGCCGCCAACGCTCAAAGATCGAATTGCAGGGGCACGCACGCGATGCGGCCCGGCTTGGCGGCGGCGTCGGCCTGCTCTTTCGAGGCGTGCTGGGTGAGCACGTATCGTTCCGCGGCGTGCACGTCCGGGTTGGGATAAATGTTCAGGTGCAGCTGCTGCTTCTGCGGCACGTTCTCGAGGTAGCGCGGACCGTTCTCCGACAGGCGGCCATCGAGCGTGAACACGGTCACCACGTCGTCGTCGCCGATGTAGGCATGGACCTTGTACACCGGATGGCGCGCGCGGGTGGTAACGATTTCCACCGGCTGCTTGGTGGTGACGAGACGCATCGGCTTGTCGAAGTCGAGCGGCGCAAGGCTCGTTTCATCCTTGTGCGGCGGCACAGGATGAACGGGCTGCACGGGTTGCGGGGCTTCCGTCGGACGGCGCGCCGTCGCGGTCTGCTGCATGTCGGTGTGCTGCGGCCGTTCCTGCGTTTTCTGCATGAAGGTCTCGGTGTAGGGTTCCTTCCTGACGTGCGTCTCCTTCGCCGCCTGCCGCTTTTCGGGCGGCCGCACCGAGCGCGGCCTTTCCTTGAATGTGCGGTTGGGCACGTTGAAGGTCACTTCGTAGTTATACAGCTGCTCGTCGGTCATGTCGGGGAACGGCGCCGGATGGCCGCCGTCGACCGTGCGGTATTCCACCGCAGGCTCGCGCCTGCCGAGCAGGCTACCGATGATGCCCACATCGATCTCCTTCAAACAAATAGCCCGTTTCAGACACGCGCCGCGCGTGCGGGTTCGATACCCTACGGACATCCTGCGGACGATTTTGTTTCCGGATGTAGCACCAGTCGGCGCCACGTCCGGTCTTTGCATCATCCGGTAAGAATTGCGGCCGGGCTGTTACACGATTCAGGCGCGGACCAGCCGCACGCGCGTGATTTCCGAGGGCGCGCCGAAGCGTTTCGGCGGCCCCCAGTAACCGGTGCCGCGCGAAACGTAAATCCACATGTTGCGCAGCCGGTTGAGCCCGGCGACCCAGGGCTGTTGCATGGGGACGAAAAAATTCCAGGGCAGGAACTGTCCGCCGTGGGTGTGGCCCGACAGCTGCAGGTCGAAGCCGGCGTCGGCGGCGCGCAGGGCGGAGCGCGGCTGGTGCGCCAGCAGAATGCGGGCACCGACCGTCTCCGGCGCGCCGGCGATGGCCGCGTGTGGATCGCTGCGGTGCGATGCGTCGAAATGGTGGGCGCTGTAATCGGTCACGCCCGCCACCAGCAGCGATGCGCCGCGGTGTTCCAGCACCACATGTTCGTTCAGCAAGACGCGCAGGCCGAGTCGGCGCACTTCGGGTATCCACTCGTGCGCGCCCGAATAGTAATCATGGTTGCCGGTGACGAAACAGGCGCCGTGGCGGGCGCGCAGGCGGGCCAGCGGCGCGGTGTGCTGCGCGAGGCGGTGCACGCTGCCGTCGACCAGGTCGCCGGTCACCGCCACCAGGTCTGCGTCGAGTGCATTCACGGCGTCGACGATACCGTCCAGGTAGCCGCGCTTGATGGTGGGGCCGACGTGGATGTCACTGATCTGGGCGATGGTGAATCCGTGCAGTGCCTCGGGCAGCCCCGCGATCGGCACCTCGACATCGACCACCGCCGCAACCCGCCGCGCGTTCAGGAAGCCGACCAGCGTGGCCAGCCCCGCGAGCGACGGGACGGCAACCGCACTCCACTGCAGCAGCGCGGGCTCCAGGACGCCCGTCAGCGCCGCCGCGCCCAGCACGAGGTCGCGCAGGAAGGTAAGCACCAGCAGCGACGAGAACAGGCCGAGCGCGAGCATCCCTGCCCAGGTCAGGCGGTCGGCCAGAGGCTGGCGGCGGATGCCGTGCGCCATCATGCCTGCGGGCACCAGGATGCAGGACGCTACCAGCCAGGCCGCGCCGATTGCCTTGGCCGCCATCGCAACCGGCAGGTCGGGCAGGACGCGCCAGCCGATGTAGAGGTGCAACAGTGCCAGGATGCCAAGAATGAGCAGGGTGGAATTGCGTATGCGCATGGAAGAATCCGTTCGGAGGAGGCTGTCTGCAGCCGCTTTCCGGTGGGCGCTGCACGTTCTATCTTGGGATCAAAAGCCGTCTATTCAATAGACGGCACGCGGGAACTGCGCAGGGAACGGGTAATCTTACTTACATCACAAGTAGCTGAAGTCGGATAACTATTGGTTGTGATGCCGACAGGCAGAAACGACCGGCCAGCCAGCCCTGCCAGCCAGCCCGTGTCCCAGGAGCATGCGATATGCACGTAGTGCCTGACTTCGCCGCAATCTTCAATGCATCGCCGTATTACTACCTGTTACTGACGCCGGACCTGACCGTCCTCGACGTCAACGATGCCTATGTCCGCGCCGCGGGAAGGACCCGCGAACAGCTGGTCGGGCGCAACGTGTTCGATGCCTTTCCGCCCGACCCGGCGGATCCCTCCGGCGCCGAGATGTTCCGCGCCTCATTCGCGCGCGTGCTGGCAACACGCAAGCCGGACAGCATGTCGCTGGTCAAGTATGCGATCCCCGATCCGGCCACGGGCGGGGTCGGGATGGTGGACCGTTACTGGAGCATCGTGCACGTGCCCATCCTCGACCGCAACGGCGCGGTATGCTGCCTGATGCAATGCCCGATCGATGTGACCGAGCTGTACACGCTCAAGAAGGCGCTGCGCGCGCACGGGCAGGCTGGAGATGTCCGCATCCGCACCGAGGGCAGACTGTTCACCCGCTCGCAGGAACTGGAAGAGACGAACCGCATGCTCGACGCCAAGCTGAGCGACCTGCGCCGGCTGTTCGAGCAGGCACCCGGCTTCGTTGCCGTCCTGCGCGGGCCGGACTTCGTCTTCGAACTGGCCAACGAAGCCTACCAGCAGTTGATCGGGCATCGCGACCTCGTCGGCAAGGCCTTCCGCGACATCCTGCCCGAGCTGGAGGGCCAGGGCTTCATCGAAATCATGGAAGAGGTGCTGCGCACCGGGAAGGCTTTCACCGGCCGGGGGCTGAAAGCGGTCGTCCAGCGTGAACCGGGCGGGGAAAAATCGGATATCTACATCGACCTCGTGATGCAGCCAATCATCGACCAGGACGGCAACGTGTTCAGCATTTTCGTGCAGGGGCATGACATCACCGCGCAGAAACGCGCGGAAGACGACCTGCGCATCAGCAATGAACGCTGGAAGCTCGCTATCGAAGGCACCGGAGACGGCGTGTGGGACTGGGACATGCAGACCGATGTGGTGACGTATTCCCAGCGCTGGAAGGAAATGATCGGCTATTCCGAAGACGAGATCGGCTGCACCGCCGACGAATGGCGCGCACGGCTGCATCCGGACGACGCGGCGTCGACGCTGGCGCGGCTGCGGGAATGCATCGACGGCAGGGTATCGAGCTTTCAGGACGAGCACCGTCTCCTCTGCAAGGACGGCACATGGAAATGGGTGATGGCGCGTGCGGTCGTGGTGGCGCGCGACGAACGCCGGCGCCCGCTGCGGCTGACCGGCACCATGACCGACATTTCGGCCAAGAAGGAGTCGGATGAACGCATCTGGCGCCATGCCAACTTCGACGCCCTGACCGGCCTGCCCAACCGCCGCCTGTTCCGCGACCGGCTGGACCAGGAAGTGCGCAAGGCGCATCGCACCGGCCTGCAGGCAGCGCTGCTGTTCATCGACCTCGACCGCTTCAAGGAAGTCAATGACCTGCTCGGGCACGACGCCGGCGACCTGCTGCTGACGCAGGCGGCGCGCCGGCTGAGCAATTGCGTGCGCCAATCGGACACGGTGGCGCGGCTCGGCGGCGACGAGTTCACCGTGATCCTGACGGAACTCGACAGCGTCGCGCATGTGGAATACATCGCGCAGAAAATCCTCGATGCGCTCAACCAGCCCTTCCACCTCGGCAACGAAGTGGCCTTCGTCTCGGGCAGCGTGGGCATCACGCTCTACCCGGGCGATGGCACCAGTCCCGAGGACCTGATCCGCAACGCCGACCAGGCGATGTACGCCGCCAAGTCGGCGGGGCGAGACCAGTTCAGTTTCTTCACCCGCTCCATGCAGGAACACGCGCACGCACGCCTGCGCCTGGGCGGCGACTTGCGCCGCGCGCTGGCCGAGGGCCAGTTGCAGGTCGTTTTCCAGCCGGTGGTCGACCTGCGCAGCGGCCGCATCGTGAAGGCGGAGTCCTTGCTGCGCTGGCACCACCCTGCACTGGGCGCGGTGGAACCGGCCGAGTTCATCCCGCTGGCCGAGGAGTCGGGCCTGATCAACGACATCGGCGACTGGGCGTTCCGGCAGGCGGCGAACTGCGCCGGGCGCTGGAGCGCGCAGATGGGCGCGCCGTTCCAGGTGGGCGTCAACAAATCACCGGTGCAATTCCTGTCCAAGGGCAGGGAAGACAGTTGGCCTGCCTACCTGCAGGGCCTCGGCATCCCGGCGGGTGCGATCACCGTCGAGATCACCGAAGGATTGCTGCTCAACGCGACGAGCACGATCGCGGACAAGCTGATCGAATACCGCAACGCCGGCATCGAGCTCGCGCTCGACGATTTCGGCACGGGATACTCGTCCCTGGCCTACCTGAAAAAATTCGACATCGATTACCTGAAGATCGACCAGTCCTTCGTCAACGACATTGCCGTCGACGAGAGCGACCGTGCCATCGCGGAATCGATGATCGTGATGGCGCATCGCCTCGGGCTGAAAGTGATCGCGGAAGGCATCGAGACGCCGGAGCAATGGAACCTGCTGCGCGATGCGGGTTGCGACTACGGGCAGGGTTTTCTCTACGCGGCGCCGGCGCCGGCGGACGAATTCGAACGCATGCTGGCGCGGAGCAGGGAGGCTTTCCGGCAGTAAAAAATTCCGGCGCGACGGCTATCGAGAGGATTGAAAGCTTCAAATGCAAAAGCCGAAACAATCGCTGGCCGCGCGGGTCAACGCTTTTCCCCCATCATCCGGTACGAAAGGAATGTCATGAAGGACAAGCAGACCAAGCAGGGCAAGCAGGACGAACGTCCCGTCCTGACGACGCGCCAGGGGCATCCGGTGAGCGACAACCAATCGCTGCGTTCGGTCGGCGAGCGCGGCCCGGCGACGCTGGAGAACTACCAGTTCATCGAAAAGATCACGCATTTCGACCGCGAACGCATCCCGGAACGCGTGGTGCACGCGCGCGGCACCGGCGCGCATGGCTGGTTCGAAGCCTACGGCAAGATCGGCAACGAGCCGGCCGAGAAATACACCCGCGCCAAAGTGCTGACGAAGACCGGCGTACGCACGCCGGTGTTCGTGCGCTTCTCCACCGTGATCGGCGGCAAGGATTCGCCGGAGACCGCGCGCGACCCGCGCGGCTTCGCCGTCAAGCTCAAGACCGTGGACGGCAACTGGGACCTGGTCGGCAACAACCTGAAAGTCTTCTTCATCCGCGACGCGATCAAGTTCCCGGACATGATCCACGCCTTCAAGCCCGACCCCGTCACCAACCGCCAGGAACCGTGGCGCTTCTACGATTTCGTGTCGCAGACGCCGGAAGCGCTGCACATGGTGACCTGGGTGAAGAGCCCGTGGGGCATTCCGGCCAACTACCGCGAGATGGAAGGCTCGGGCGTCAATACCTACAAGCTGGTCAATGACCAGGGTGTGGCCCATCTCGTGAAGTTCCACTGGCAGCCGAAACAGGGCGTGCGCAACCTGACCGCGGCACAGGCGGCCGAGATCCAGGCGCACGATGTCGGCCACGCCACGAAGGACCTGTACGACGCGATCGCGCGCGGCGACTTCCCGGAATGGGAATTCTGCGTGCAACTGATGAGCGACGGTGAGCATCCCGAACTGGACTTCGATCCGCTGGATGACACCAAGCGCTGGCCGGAAGACAAGTTTCCGCTGCTGCCGGTCGGCCGCATGGTGCTCGACCGCAACCCGGACAACGTTTTCGCGGAATCGGAACAGTCCGCCTTCGGCACGGGCGTACTGGTCGACGGCGTCGATTTTTCCGACGACAAGATGCTGCAGGGACGGACGCTGTCCTACTCGGACACGCAGCGCTACCGCGTCGGCCCGAACTACCTGCAATTGCCGGTCAATGCCCCGCAGGAAAAGGCGCGCGCCAGGACCAACCAGCGCGACGGCCAGATGGCCTACTACGTCGACGACGGCGGCGAGAACAAGCACATCAACTACGAGCCGAGCATGATGGGCGGCATGAAGGAAGCGCCCAGGCCGGCGAAGGAATACCACCAGTGGGTGGAAGGCCACCTCGGGCGCTACGAGACCACGCGCACCGCCGACGACTACAAGCAGGCCGGCGAACGCTACCGGACCTTCGAAGACTGGGAACGCGATGAACTCGTCAACAACATCGGCGGCGACCTGAAACAGTGCCCCGAACCGATCCAGCTGCGCATGATCTGGCACCTGTGGCATTGCGACGAAGACTACGGCAAGCGGGTCGCCGAGATCGCCGGCGTGCGGCTGGAAAAGGCGCTCGACCTGCCGCCGCTGCCGGGCAAGCCGGCGCCGCATCAGAAGCGCGCCGCTCCCACCTATACCAGCGGCAAGCAGGAAACGGCGGCAAAGGCGCCGGAAGGTGCACCGGCGGCGAAGTGAGATAAAAAAGGGGCTGGTCGCCCAGCCCCTTCTTCACTCCGTGTGCAGGTGTCGGATCAGCTTTCCTGCTGAATACCCGCCAGCACCCACCCGCCGTTGCCGGTGATCGGCTTGGACAGGTTCCACACCTCGGTGAACGGCTCCGCCGGCGCGTTTTCCGCTTCGCGGATCATGCCGGTGAAGCGCACGCTCGCCAGGTGCTCATCGCCGACGGTTTCGATGCCCAGCATCTGTGCGTCGAGCGACACCACGTCGGTATGGTTCGCCGAGGCGCCGCGCTCGAGCAGTTGCTGCTTCATTTCCGCGAACATTTCCGGCGAGGTGAATTCCCGCAGGTCGTTCACGTCGGCCTTGTCCCATGCCGCTTGCAGGCGGATGAAGTAGGTCTTCGCATGGCGCAGGAAGCCGGTGGTGTCGAAGTCGGCCGGAACGCCCCAGGGCGCGTCGTTCACTGCCGCAGAAGCAGCGGCGGCGACGGACGGCGACTGCAGCGCGGCCGGCTCGATGCGGGAACCGATGTCAGGCGTGGCGAAGCCGGAGCCCGAGCCCGCGGCTGCCGGCTGGAAGGCGCTCTTTGCCTGCGCGCCGTTCTGCTTGCGGGTCAGCATGCGGTAGATGAAGTAGCCCGCGGCTGCCAGCAGACCGACCATCAGGATGGTGCTGATCATGCCTGCCAGTGCGCCGCCGATGCCGAGGTGCGAGAGCAGCGCGCCGAGGCCGAGGCCGAGCAGGGCGCCGCCGAGCAGGCCTTTCCACATGCTGGGCTTGGCGGCCGGGGCGGGTGCTGCCGCGGGTGCGGCCGGCTTGGCCGCTGCGGGCGCGGCTTGCTGGTTCTGCATCGGGGCAGCCTGCTGGCGGCTGACGCTCTGCGACTGCTTGCCGAATGAGCCGCCACCGCCCATGCGCTTCGCCTGTGCTTCGGACACGACAACCGACAGTGCGCTGACAGCGACCATCAGGGTGACCAAGAATTTCTTCATGTTTCCTCCGAGAGTTGAAATATGTGCGCAGGCGTGGAGCCTTGCGCAACATCCGACATGGTAGGGGCTTCGCCCCGTTATAAAAAGCGAATAAACCATGAAAATTGCTTCGATAAAACCTGACATGCCCTGGGTCGAACTTGCGCGGTCGATGCATGTCGAACCATTAATATTGCCAACCAATCAAGCAAAGGACGGGCGCCATGGCACGAACGATGTGGAAAGGCGCGATCAGCTTCGGGCTGCTGCACGCCCCTGTCGGTCTGTATCCCGCCTCGAAACAGGACGAGATCGACTTCGACTGGCTGCATCGCAAATCCCTCAAGCCGGTCGGCTACAAGCGGGTGGTGAAGGATTCCGGGGAGGAAGTCGGCAAGGATGACATCGTCAAGGCGGTCAAGTACGAGGACCAGTACGTGGTGCTCTCGGACGAGGAAATCAAGGCGGCCAACGTGAAGTCCACGCACACCATCGACATCGTCGGCTTCACCGAGGCGGAGGATGTGAATTTCCTGTTCTTCGAAACACCCTACTACCTCGCGCCCACGAAGGGCGGCGAAAAGGTGTACGCGCTGCTGCGCGAAGCGCTGCTGAAGACGCGCAAGATCGGCGTGGCGCTGGTGGTGCTGCACAACAAGCAGCATCTGGCGGCATTGATCGCCACGCCGCAGGCCATCGTGCTCAATACGCTGCGCTGGGCGACCGAGGTGCGCAGCCCGGATGAGCTCGACCTCCCGGAAGAAGGCCTGAAGGGCGTCGCGATCAAGCCGAAGGAATTGCAGATGGCGACGCAGCTGATCGAAAGCATGACCGAGGCATGGCAGCCCGAGCAGTTCAAGGATACCTTCCGCGACGACATCATGAAGATGGTCAGGCAGAAGTACGACGCCGGCATGGCGACCGAGATCACCGACGTGAAGATCGAGGAGCCGGAAGAGACCAGCAACGTGGTCGACCTCACCGAACTGCTGCGCAAGAGCCTGCAGGGCAGGACGCCGCCCGCGCCGCGCAAGGCGGCCGCGCCGAAGAAGGAAAAGGCGCCGCCGCCGGCCCGCAAGCGCGCCGCCGTGCGCGGTTCGAAAGCGGTGCACTAAGCCATGCCGGGCAAGCTGTCGGACTATCACGCCAAGCGTAACTTCCGGGTCACGCCCGAGCCGCGCGGTGAAGTGGCGGCGCCCGCGGAACGCCTGCGCTTTGTCGTGCAGAAGCACCACGCGCGCAAGCTGCACTACGACTTCCGCCTGGAGTTCGACGGCACGCTCAAGAGTTGGGCCGTGCCCAAGGGGCCAAGCCTTGATCCGGCCGACAAGCGGCTGGCGGTCCATGTCGAAGACCATCCGCTGGACTACATCGACTTCGAAGGCGATATCCCCGAGAAGCAGTACGGCGCCGGCCATGTCGACGTGTGGGACATCGGCACCTGGGAGCCGCTGGGCGATCCCGTCGCCGCCTACAAGGCCGGCAAGATGAAGTTCCGCCTCGACGGCGAGAAGCTGCACGGCGGATGGACGCTGGTGCGCACGCGCCTGCCCGGCGGGAGCAAGGAGCAGTGGCTGCTGATCAAGGAAAAGGATGAGGCAGCGCGCAACGCCGCGGAATACGACGTCACCGAGGCCGAGCCCCACAGTGTGCTCTCGGGGCGCAGCAAGAAACGCAAGACCGACGATGCTGCGCTTTCCCTACGCAAGAAGTCGCCGCCGCCCGAGACACTCAAGCCGCAGCTGGCGACACTGGTCGAGGACATCCCGCGCGAAGGCGACTGGACGTACGAGATCAAGTTCGACGGCTACCGCCTGCTGGCGCGCGTCGACAGTGGCGCGGTGCGTCTGCTGACGCGCGACGGCAAGGACTGGACCGCGAAGCTGCCGGCGCAGGCCAAGGCGATCCGCGCGCTCGGGCTGGACAATGCCTGGCTGGACGGCGAGATCGTCTACCTCGACAAGCAGGATGTGCCGAACTTCCAGCTGCTGCAGAAAGCGATCCACGACCATCGCAGCAAGGACCTGGTGTACTTCCTGTTCGACCTGCCCTGGCTGAACGGGCATGACTTGCGCAAGACGGCGCTGCGCGACCGGCGGAGGCTGCTGGAGCAAGTGCTGGCAGCCACCTCGCCCGGCATCTTGCGCTACAGCGCGCCGCTTGCGCAGCCGCCGCAGCAACTGCTGAACGGTGCCTGCCGGATGTCGATGGAAGGCATCATCGGCAAGCGTGCCGACGCCACCTATGAAAGCCGCCGCAGCGATTCCTGGATCAAGCTGAAATGCCGGCGCCGGCAAGAGTTCGTGATCGCCGGCTATACCGAACCGCAGGGCAGCCGCCAGTTTTTCGGCGCCCTGCTGCTGGGCGTGTATGACCAGGGCAAGCTGCGCTATGCCGGACGCGTCGGTACGGGTTTCGACCGCGACGTGCTGCATGACACGTACAAGAAACTGCATGCGCTGGAACAGAAAGCCAATCCCTTCGAGCACATGCCTTCCGACGTGCGCAAGGCCGGGACGCACTGGGTGAAACCGCAGCTGGTGGCGGAGATTTCCTTCGCCGAGTGGACCGGCGAAGGCCTGCTGCGGCAGGCAGTGTTCCACGGGCTGCGCATGGACAAGCCGGCATCGGAAGTCCGGCGCGAGGAAGCGGCAAGCACCGCCGTCAACGGCAAGGCCAGGAAGCAGGTGGTTCCCATCCCCGCGCGCAGGGCCGCCGCGAGCGCAAAGCTGCATGGGGTACAGGGGGTAAAGATCACCCACCCGGACCGCATCATCGATCCCGCCAGCGCCCAGACCAAGCTCGACCTCGTGCGGTTCTACGAGCGCGCCGCGGAACGCCTGCTGCCCTGGCTGCACAACCGGCCCGTCTACCTGCTGCGCTGCCCGGACGGCGTGGCAGGCGAACACTTCTTCCAGAAACATCTCACCCGCACCTCCATCCCGGGCATGCGCGCGCTCGATCCCGCACTCGATCCGGGCCACGAGCCTTTGATGGTCATCGACAGCATCGAGGCGCTGGTCGGGGCGGCGCAGATGGGCGCCATCGAGCTGCATACCTGCAACGCGACGGCGGACAGGATAGACCGGCCCGACTGCATGGTGTTCGACCTCGATCCCGATCCGGCGCTCCCGTGGAAGAAAGTGGTCGAGGGCACCCACCTGGTGCGCGTGGTGCTGGAGGAACTGGGGCTGGCGAGCTTCCTCAAGACCAGCGGCGGCAAGGGCCTGCACGTGGTGGTGCCGCTCGCGCGCCGTCATTCCTGGGACGAGATGTCCGCCTTCTCGCAAGCCGTCGCCCGCCATCTCGCCGCAACCCTGCCGAAGCACTTCAGCGCCAGGATGGGCGAGAAGAACCGGGTCGGGAAGATCTTCGTCGACTACCTGCGCAACAAGCGGCAGGCGAGCACGGTGGCTCCATGGTCGGTACGCGCACGGCCCGGCCTGGCCGTGTCCGTGCCCATCCACTGGGAAGAGCTGGATGGCATCGGCAGCGCTGCGGAGTGGACGGTGGCGACGTCGCCGGCATGGCTCGAGGAGCGCGGCGATCCCTGGGAAGACTTTGCCCGCACCCGGCAGACGCTGGGCAAGGCCATGCGCAACAAGCTGGGCCTGGATTAACCTGCGGAAAACCGAACTAAACCGCCCCTTGCGCGCTCTGATCCTGCTGAGTCCCGACCAGAGCATAACGAAGGAGCGACCATGTTTGAACGAACCAGACTGAATGGCCGCCGCATCGCCGTACTGGCGGCGGACGGCTTTGAAAAAATCGAACTTACGATGCCGGTGAAGGTGCTCGAAGCCAAGGGAGCGGAGGTCGACATCATTTCCCTGCGCCCCGGCAGCATTCGCGGCGTCAACCTGCACGAACCGGCGAGCCGCGTGAAGGTCAGCCGCACGCTTGACGAGGCCGATCCGGACGACTACGACGCACTCCTGATTCCCGGCGGATTCATGAGTCCCGACCTGTTGCGCCAGTCGGCGGCGGCGCGCGATTTCGTGCGCGCATTCGATGCCGCGCGCAAACCGATCGCCAGCCTGTGCCACGGCCCCTGGATCCTGGCTTCCGCCGGACTGACGCAGGGGCGGACGATGACGTCCTGGCCGGGCGTGCGCGACGACATGGTAAATGCGGGTGCCGTGTGGCTGGACCAGGCTGTCGTGAAGGACGGCAACTGGGTCACCAGCCGCGGCCCGCAGGACATGAAGCCGTTCATCAAGGCAATGACCGCGCTGTTCGCCGAAACCGCGCCCCTCACCGGCGGGATGTCGTATTCGCTGTATTCCGATCCGCAACGCCAGTCGCCGCCTGCACTGGTGACCACGGCGATGCGCCTGCTGCCCCGGCCCTCCCTGCGCACGCTGGTCGGCGTGGCGGTCGTCGGCGCCGGCATCATGGCGGCGAACAAGCGGCGCCAGGGCGCGGCACGATAAGCGCCGGCAAGCGTTGCTGCCTGGAATGCGGCCATAAGGGGGAACTTCCCCCTTATCGAAGGGTCAATGCACTCCCTAGTTTGTTTTTGAACAAGGAAAGCAATGACACAGGCAGCACGTACTATTTCCTACAATCCGAATCAACTTCTCAACACCGTCAACGCCCGCCTCGGCCTGCAGAGTGACCTTGCGCTGTCGCGGCGGCTCAAGATCGCGCGCCATGTGATCGGCAACATTCGCGCCGGCCGTCTCCAGATCGGCGGCTCCATGCTGCTGTGGATGCATGAAGCGACCGGCATCAGCATCGACGAGCTGCGCCGCCTCCTCGGCGACCGCCGTGCAAAATGCCGGCTCAACGTCCGCCTCCCTAACCCTCGTGGCGACGCCACGAACTGAAATCGTCCACGTTGCGCGCGCCCGTCTTGTCCATGATGTCGGTCGCGCGCGCATTCTGCACATCGTCATCCGTATCCACCGTCAGCATGAACGTGCCGCGCCAGACCGGCTCGGAATTGTTGTAGGCGTCGGTCCGTTCCTCGACACCGAGCAGCTCGTTGACCGGGCCGTCGGGCGGTCCGTTTCCCATGTCCTTGGCGTCGAGCACGCCGTTTCCCTCGACCGGTCCGGCTTCATCCATCCGGCTGTCGAGGTGGACGCTGTCCGGCGTGAAGCCGGAGGCAAGCAACTGCTGGCGCGCACGTTCGGCGGAGGCGAGGGTGTCGTAGATCCTGACGAGTGTGCTGGGCATGATGTTCTCCACAAGTACCATATGCCCGTCTGACTGCATTTGCCCGGATGCGTTCTAGTCTCCGGTCGGCGATATCTGGAAGCTGCGCACCTGTGCCAGATTGCGCAGGTAGTCGGCAAGGACGGCGGCGTTGCGCTCGTCGGCGGTCTGCAGGACCATCCGGTATTCGAAGCAGGCGCCGTCGTCGGTGATGCGGTAACTCATGTTGGCGACAGTGAAACCATGGCGGGCGAGGACGGCACGCACCTCTTCCTCGGTCATCGCGTCGTAGCGCCCGAAGCGGATGGCATAGTGCGCATACGAATGCGAGGGCATGCGCGCCTCGATGCGGCGGAATACCGACAGCACGCCGAGCGTGAGCACGGTGGCGAGGATGGCCGGGAAGTAGAAGCCGATACCGAACAGGATGCCGATGGCCGAGGTCATCCAGATCGAGGCCGCGGTGGTGAGCCCGCGCACGCTCAATCCTTCCTTGAAGATCACGCCGGCGCCGAGGAAACCGATGCCGGTCATGATGCCCTGCGCCATGCGGGTGGGATCGGTCTGGATGATGCCGGCGGTCGTGCCCAGCCACTTGCGCTGGAACAGCATCACGATCATCAGCAGGCTGGACGCCAGGCAGACCAGCGTGTGCGTGCGAAAGCCGGCGGGGCGGCCATGATAGCTGCGTTCAAGGCCGATGACGCCGCCGGCAAGGACGGCGCCAAGCAGGTGCGCGACGATGACAAGGTAATCGGGGTCGAATGGATAGCCGGGCATGATGCACTCAGGATAGGCGGGATTGCCCCGGCGCGTTCTGAGCGACAACAAATACGATGGTGAATCGCTGCCTGCTCAGGCGGCCGGGCGCGCGAGGAATTCGCGGATCTTCTCGAACCGGACCGGCTTGACGAGATGGTGGTCGAAACCGGCATCGCGCGCCTGGAGCTTGGCGCTTTCCTGCCCCCAGCCGGTGACGGCGATGACGAGGATGTCCTTGCCGCCGGGCAGCGCGCGGATGTGGCGGACGGCTTCGTAGCCATCCATCCCCGGCATGCCGATGTCCATCACGACGATATCCGGCCGCGCCGCTTGCACTGCTCTGAGTGCGTCCTCTCCGTTGTAGACGGCATCGACGGCAAAGCCTTCGGTTTCGAGCAGCTGTTTCAGCATGTCGGCGCCGTCCCGGTTGTCATCCACCACCAGCACACGTCGGTCGCCTTCGATCGCCGGCTGCGGTGCGGTCCCGGCTGGCACGGCGGGGGCAGTGCCGGGGCGGATAATGGGCAGCGTCATCGTGAATTCGGCGCCCTTGCCCGGCCCGTCGCTGGCCGCCGTGATCGTGCCGCCATGCATTTCGATGAAGCGGCGCGCCAGGCTCAGGCCGATGCCCAGCCCGCCCGCGCCGCGCGCGCGGTTCTGCGACGGGTTGCACTGCGCGAACATCTCGAAAATGCCGCCGATCGCTTCCGGGTCCAGTCCGATGCCGTTGTCCTTCACGCGAAAGACGACAGTGTCGCCCCGCGTCTCCGCGCTGAACGAGATCGTGCCAGCCTCCGGGGTGAACTTGATGGCGTTGCCCAGTACATTGGCAAGGCTCTGCACCAGCCGCACCGGATCGGCGTCCAGCGTGACGTCTTCCCGCGGCTGCGCAACGTCGAGCGTGGGGTGCTTTCCCGCCAATAGCGGTGCGCAGATCTCCATCGCGTGCGAGATGACGGATGAAAGCGTCACCCGCTCGCGCTGCAGGACTATCTTGCCGCTCGTGATGCGGGCCACATCCAGCAGGTCGTCGACCAGCCGGGTCAGGTGGCCAATCTGTCTTTCCACCACGTCGCACACCTTGGCGACGCCGGGGGTGTCGGGGTACATGTGGGACAGCAAGCTCATCGACGTACGGATCGGCGCGAGCGGGTTGCGCAATTCGTGCGCCAGGCTGGCGAGGAATTCATCCTTGCGCCGTTCCGCCTCGCGCGCCTCGTACTGGCGCTGGCGGGCATTGAGCGCCGACTGCACCGTGCTGATCAGGGCACGCGTGCGTACCGGACGTTCCAGCAGCGTGAGGTTGCGCAGCGTCGCCATCACCGATTGCAGGCCGGGCGAATCCGCGCCCTGGTGGGTGACGACGAGGACCGGGATGTCCGACCAGCCGGGCTGCCGTGCCACCCAGGCGCCGAGCTCCCTGAGGGCGGCGGGCGTGAGGGTTTCCTCCTGCACCAGCAGGGCGCCGGCGCCGCGGTCGAGTTCGGCCAGCACTTCCTGCATGGTCTGGCAGATGAAGCTTTCAATCCTGCCGGACTCCAGCACGCGCAGGGCGAGCTGGGCATCGCGCCCGGTCGGCGCGTACAGCAAGGCGCGCGATTCGAGCGCCTGCCGCTCAGTCGTCATTGTCATTCCCGGCGTCATTCCCGGCGCCCTCCCCTGCACCGCTGAGGACAGTCGGCACCCCGGTCAGGATGCCGTGGAACTGGCGCAGTACCGGGCCGACGTGGATGCCTTGCGCCGACATCGAATACTCGCGCAGGGTACGCTCATGCGGCCCGCCGCGCTTCTTGAACACGGACACGGCCTGGTGCACTTCGCCATTGGCTTCGTAATGACGCAGCAGAATGACGTTATCCGCGAGGTAGCTTGCATCGACGCTGGCCACGCTGTTGTTGCCGATGAAACCCTGGTGCACACCGACGAGGACGGTGACGACCCCGCGCTGCCCAAGCCAGGTGAGCAGCTCGTGCAGGTGGGTGGTCAGGAAGCGCTCGTCCGGCATCGCGCTGAGGTAGCCGTTCAGGCTGTCGATGACGATCACCTTGGCGCCCCTGTCGGCGGCCGCGCAGACGTTGTGCGCAAACTCGCCCGGCGGCAGCTCCGCCGGGTCGATCTGCTGGATGGTCAGCTGTTCCGTTTCCATCGATGCGGCCAGGTGCATGCCAAGGCCCTCGGCGCGATTGACCAGGTTGTTGGCCGACTCCTCGAAAATGAACATCGCCGCACGCTCGCCCCTGGCTAACGCGGCGGACACGAACTGTGCCGCGAGCGTGGACTTGCCGGCTCCCGGCGGGCCGGAGATGAGGGTGCTGGTGCCTTCCTCGACGCCGCCTCCCAGCAGCTTGTCGAGCGCCGGCAGGCCGGTGCCGAACTGCGCGCGCCGGGCCGTCACCCGCGATGTCGATGCGATGAGGCGCGGGTAGACCACGAGGCCGCCGCGGACGATCGAATAGTCATGCAGGCCGGCGAGGAAATCCACGCCGCGATACTTGCCAATGCGGACGCGCCGCCGGTCCGCGCCATATTCCTTCGTTTCCTGTACCAGCGTGATGACTGCGTGCGCGATGCTGTGCACCTGCAGGTCGGCATTGGCGGCCGTGCGGTCGTCCAGCAGCAGTACCGTGCAGGCGCGGCTGGCGAAATACTGCTTCAAGGCGAGCACCTGTCGACGGTAGCGCAGGGCGTTGTCGGCGAGGAGCTGCAGCTCGGACAGGGAATCGAGCACCACCCGGGTCGGCCGCACCGTTTCCACCGCGGCCAGGATTTCCTGGGTGGTCGAGCCGAGCTCCACCTCAGAAGGGTGGAACATCGTGTATTGCTCCTTCGGGTCGAGCAGGCTTGCGCTGGGAATGACCTCGTGGATGCGGATGCCTTCCATGGACAAGCTATGCGACGCCGCCACGGCACGAAGTTCGGCCGCGGTCTCGGCCAGCGTGATGTAGAGCACGCGCTCGCCCTGCTTCACGCCCTCAACCAGGAATTGCAGTCCGAGGGTGGTCTTGCCGGAGCCGGGCTGGCCTTCGACAAGGTAGAGGCGGTCACGGGTGAGCCCGCCGGCCAGGATCTCGTCCAGGCCGGGCACGCCGGTGGAGATCAGGGAATTGGATCCCGGATTCTGTTCTTTTCGCATTTGACGTCCTCCCTCCGATAGGGCAGGAGAAATAATCCTGCATTTTGGCATGAAAGCATTGGAGGGGCGTGTGCCGCCGATCAAACCGGAAGCGGTCCGCGGCGCGGCGCGATTGCCTCCGGGAACAGGAAGCGCTTGAGCATGAGCGCCGCCATTTCCGGTGGCGGAACGGGCCGGGAAACGAAATGGCCCTGCACCTCGTCGCAGTCGAGCGCCTGCAGGACCTGCAACTGCTCGGCGGTTTCCACGCCTTCGGCGACGATGCTGATGTCGAGGGCGTCGGCCATCGACACGATCGCCTTGAACAACGCCTTGCCCTCGTTGCCCTCATCCAGCGTGACGGTGAATGCGCGGTCGACCTTGAGCACGTCGACGTTCAGGCGCTGCAGCTGGGACAGGGAGGAGTAGCCGGTGCCGAAGTCGTCCACCAGCAGCTTCACGCCGAGCCGCCGCAGGCCGTCCAGCTCGCCGTTCACGGTTTCGTCCTGGCCCGCCATGCAGGACTCGGTCAGCTCCACGCCCACCAGCGCCGGCTCCACGCCGTGGCGCCGCATGGCGGCGGCCAGCAAGGCGCTCACCTGCCCTTCATTGAACTGCAGCGCCGAGACATTGATCGACACCGGCACCACCGGCAAGCCCTCCGCCTTCCAGCGCGCGATCTGGTCGCATGCCTTTTCGATCACCATGCGGCCGAGCGCCAGGATCAGCCCGGTATCCTCGGCCACCTCGATGAACTCGATGGGCGGCACCAGCCCGCGCTCCGGATGCTGCCAGCGCACCAGCGCCTCCATGCTGCACAGCTTGCCGCTCACCGCATCGACGCGCGGCTGGTAGTGGAGCACGAACTCGTCGCGCTCGATCGCCTGGCGCAGCGCCTGCTCGCGGCTGATGCGCAGCACCAGCCGGTCCGACAGATGGGACTGGTAGAACTGGTAACGGCCCTTGCCGGCGGCCTTGGCGGCGTACATGGCGACGTCGGCATGCTTGAGCAGCGTCTCGCCATCCTCGCCGTCCTGCGGGTACATGCTGATGCCGATGGAGGCATGCACCCGGTGGCCGCTCGAATGCCCGACCGAGAAGGGTTCGGCGAGCGCGCCGATGATGGTGCGCGCCACGCGCGAGACGTCATCCACGCGCCTGACGCGTTCGAGCACGATGGTGAATTCGTCGCCGCCCAGGCGGATCACGCGGTCGCTGCCGCGCACGATGGAACGCAGCCGCT